>Ga0164292_10000199_pt1 | contig 42559 bp, 36 predicted proteins | sample GEODES117metaG_FD_111486 | JGI IMG/M metagenome (GOLD analysis project Ga0164292, IMG submission 111486) | Eutrophic lake water microbial communities from Lake Mendota, Wisconsin, USA - GEODES117 metaG | ecosystem: Environmental > Aquatic > Freshwater > Lake | place: USA: Lake Mendota... | reverse complement strand
GTGAGCCATAATCATTGTGTCATGTGAACGTCCCCAGGGCATCTGCCATGTTGAGTGAACATCAAACCAACGAGCCTCAAACGCAATGTTGTGACAAACTATAGGTCCATCAAACTTGTCCATTGCCTCATAAAACACGCCGGCCCATTCCTTCCAGGGAATTGCCCAGCCAGTCATGCCATCACCAACTTGCACTAGGCGCAGTTGCCCGTGCCAAGGTGAAAGAGCGTCCTTACGTTCGCCACCAGGATTCTCACCTGTTTCAGTATCTATTGCAATCGCGTTGTGTGGACGGCGTTCTCCAAGCCAAGATATAAACTGATGTGCAGTTTCTACGTTGTCTACGAGATGCAGTTTAACGTCACTTAGTCCTTCAGTCATTTAGAATCGTCACCTCAATGTTACAGTTTTTAAGATACTCAATTGTTGCTTCCGGTTTACGGTGCGCGGCGGTACTACTGACACGCATAACAACTCGATGTACTCCTGAGTTTGACACAAGCTTTGCACACTGCATACACGCAACATCAGTGATGTATATTGTTCCGCCTTCAATACGAGAACGGTCAACATACATGAGTGCATTAGCCTCAGCATGAATGGACGGGCAAGCGTCATAAACGTTGTCCAATGGAGCAACACCTTGTGCCCGTGGACACCAGCTAATACAATCACCTTCAACCTCAAGTGTTGCTGCTGGTCCGTTATAACCGGTAGAGGCTATTCGTTGATTAGCTGAAACGATAACCGCGCCAATTTGCGCACGAGAACAGCGTGAACGACATGCAATAGTGTCTGCAATAGTCATCCACGTTGTATCCCAAGATGGCCTAATCTGTGCCATTTGCTTGCCTACTTTTCTTCAGCTTCTTGCTTTTCAGCTGCTTTTCTTTTATTACTTTCAATAGATGAAACCATTGCGCGAGTGTACCATTCTTCGTCACCTGTAAGTCTCATTGTTGCAGTTAGATCAGTCACCGCGTCGAGTGCAAGAAGAGCAGACGACTGAACCTCGCGCCAAGAGCGTCCAGTAATGTAAGGAATTGGTTCCATCTCCTTCGCGTACTTAAGAGTATTCGCTGCCTCATAGTTATTTTCATAGATGTGCAATGAACCAACGTGGTGAGCGTATGTTCCAGGCTCGATACCAAGAACTGATGCCACCGCAAGTTGAACGCGGGTAAACTGGAAGAAGTCATAAGCAGCACCAAGCCAAACATCGTTTGAGCGCATGTACACGCTCATGTTAAGCTTATTATTGCGAATTCTAAACTGATGAAGAATCGTGCACGGATAGTCGCGCTTTCCAGGTTGCAGATCAAACTGTGGGTTCCAAATAGTAACAACAGCCTGTCGCGTGTCTGGGTCTTTCTTTAGGCGACCAATTACTGTGTCAAACTGATTAGCTGTGCGAAGACCGTATGCACCGTGAAACAAACCGTTGTCCTCGGCGTAGTTAGCAAACTGCGGTCCAATTGCAACCACAAGCCCTGGGTAACTTGTACCAGACAGAAGCTGGCAAGCCTCAACCGCACCAATACCAGGCACAGCTCCACGACCTACGCCTAACGGTAAGGTGTCATAGATATTATCTATATGAATTACCGCGTCCTCAATCTCAAGTGTCTTAAGACCGCGTGGAGCGACCTCTACACCGTTGTTTAAGACGTGCTTTACAAGATCAACGTAACCGTTAACCCCGTCCTTTAGCTCGATTACCGAAGCGCCCATTTGTCCTCCTTGTTTGGGTTTGTTGTATTTCTTTTAATTGCCTCGCCATACTCTGTCTTATCGCGATTGTGAAATCTGCGAACGTACTGTGGGTGAGGCAAAACTACGTCCGGTGTTACTCCTTGTGATTCCATTCCTTTTGCCGCAAGGCGACCAAGAGCTATGGTTGTCGGTGAGTTAAGCGCAGTGTGAAGGGCGCTAAATGAACCATTCATGTCGTTGACGTTTACTATACCGACTGTCTTCCAAAACTCTGAAGGTAAGGCCGTAAGCAAGAACTCGCCAGAGTTACCATCAACCGGCATGAAAGGTAGATGGGTTTCTACGCCATACTTCTTTACGATGTTTCTGCAATCACCAACAAGTAGAACCTCTGGCTCAAGTGAACCGATGTACTCTGGGAAAGAAACAAGTTTCTTGACTCTTTCGGAATTTAACGAGGCTGTATCAACAACGCGCCTTGCAAGATCTGTTATGCCATCAAGACTATCGGCCTCTGGTTTAAGAATATCAGTAAGATTTGACACAACAGCGGCAGCGTTATACTGGTCAAGTATCTCACTAAGTTCGTTAACGTTGACAAAGTCGTCGCCGCGACTTGATAGACGAGACTGAATAACATCGAGAGGTTGATACAACCAAAATTGAGATATACCACGTGATTTCATGAAGAGCTCTGTCCATCGCCAGCCAGCTCTACCTAGTAAACCGTACCCATCATTATTCGTGTGAGGGCGTTTTAACGGTGCATACGTAATCTCACCCCAGTGCCAACGATCTGATAGCGCGTTATTACGCGTCCAATCAACGGACTCAATTGACGTAACATAGTCGTTTAACACCCAACGACGAGTTTCCTCGCCTGGGCGACCTTTATGGAACTTCTGCAGATCACTTGACGGGTAGCGAGATCTAATCTCAGCATCAATAGCCTCGATTAGAGACGTTTTTCCAGAAGCGTCTGTACCTTCAATAACTATAAACATTGCGTCCTTTGTCCTTAAGTAAATGTAATTATAACACGTAAAGTATCTTTATGGAATAACCTCAACACTATAGATTTTCTGGATTCCTTTGTCAATTGGAGCAGCTTGCTCGAGTAATCTCTCTGCAACCTTTGTCAGATAGCGAGCGCCACCTTGGTCATATTTATAGAGAGCCTCGAGTACGGCATCGGGCTCTTCAGATACCTGTGCCCAATAACGATTAGTCTCAGGAAACGCAACCGGAAGATCCGCTGGATCATCAGGTGGTCTGCACGTATCGCAAGGCAGTGCGTCATCAACAATGTCTGTCGAAGGGACTTCACGAAGTCCGTATCGTTTCACAAGAGGACAAGCAGCAGTGTGGTAGATAAGTGATACGCCTACGCGTGAAAGAATATATGAGCCGTTCTCTGTTCGGTATAGCTCAAATTCAATCCAGCGCGTAGACCCTGCTCGCCAAGATGATGACTTCGCAAGAAGTTTACCGTTGAACTGAAGTACTCGTGTTCCGTCCTTTACCTCAAACACTTTGTTCTCCGTCCGTTGTAAATCTAACTACGTCTAATTCCCTACTATTATTATTTTCGGCGTCTTCTTGCTGAAGCTCAGTTAGTCTGGCCATCGCGTATGGCCATTGAATGTCTAGCAGTGTTTCAACTATATCCCCAGTAGACGTGTCAATCACGCGAAAATTAAACTTTGGTCTAAGCTCAATTGGTATTTCCTCACCCATAATTTATCCTTCCATCTCTTGTATACGTGCCTCTAGCGAGACAACCTTTTCTGATAGTTCCTGTATTGCCTTTACTATGGGAGAGATAAACTCTGTGTAACGCAAAAATTGACTAGAATCCGGGTCACTTGGGTCAGCGATAACCCACCCACCAAAGTCGTCAACAAACCTTGGGTACGTTTCCTTGATCTCCTGAGCGATGAACCCGTAGTGCGGACGTGTTCCAGGTACAGAAGTATAAGTTTGCTCGCCGTTCTCATCGACAATCGCTGAACCATCCTCATTAACGTGCGGGACGTTATGGGAAAGAGTTCTTCTAAACTTAACTGGTCGAAGTGCGTTAACAAACTCTAAACCTAGAGGTGAAAGTTCAATGTCAGTTTTTCCACGAGCGTCAGAGGTGTTGATTGTTGTGTCTTGCGCATATACAGAATTCCACGGTCTACTTGACTGACCAACACTTAGAGAGTTTGCAACGTTAGGGCTCCAGTTGGATGTAACGCCATAACCAGCAGAGATTGATACCGTGCTGCCAATTGAAAGAACGCTAACGCTAAGTGTTCCACCAGAGTGTGAATCACTCACGTTCGAGCGCAAGTAACCGCCAGCACCAATACTGCCAAGAAACGAAGCAGAGTTTGCGGTGGCAACCGTACCGGTAATTGTTCCAGACACTGACAGGTTTCCACCAACCACTGCGCTACCACCACAGCGAAGTTGTCCAGTGGCGTTTACCGAGCCACCAACTTCAACGGCGTATGTGCTATTGTTTGTGTCAATCTGAAAACGGTTCGTTGGATCTGTAAGGTTAATTCTCGTTGAAATAGCGTTATTTTGATACCTCATGCGCAAACCGTTGATTGCGGTAAGTTCTACAAGGTCGTTTAGAGAGTCTTTCATTCTAAAGAAAGGAGAAGAGCTAGCATTAACTTCAAGATCAAGACCATATACGCTGGAACCAGCGGAGTACAGGTTTCTTGCAGTGATGTTTCCAGCTGTAAGGTTATCAGCGTTTAGACTTGTAACAGAAATCACCGCAGCGTTGATGGAACCAGCGTTGATCTTGTCCGCGCTAAGATCAGAGATCTTTGCGTTTGTAATCGCGCCGTTTTCAATCTTTGCGTTCGTGACAGAGTTTGATGCAAGATCATTCGCGTCAACAAGTCCGGTTGCAGTAAACGATGTAGCTGTAACTGTTCCTGAAAATGATGCTGTCCCGTCAGTGTTAATCGACACCGTAGTTGTGCCGCCACTGTCAATAGCACGAAGCCCGCTAGTGTTCAGAACTACCTTGCTTGTGCCACCAGCGCTTGTTTGAACTGTCGCACCGGTAATCGTCTTACCATCAACTGAATCAGCCGAAAGTTTTACGCCAGTGATAGTTCCAGCAGTGATAACACTTGCGTTAATTGTATTAGCTGAAAAACGATCTGTTGTAATAGTTCCAGCAGTAATCTTCGCCGCATCAAGAGAGTTAGCTTGAATTCGATCCGCGGCAAGAAAACCAGTTGAGATCTTTCCAGCATCAAGGTTTGCAATCGCCGCGTTACCTAAACCGTACTGAGCCCACGTAGAACCATCCCAGCGGGAAATACGGTTATCGTTTGCAGTATCAAACCAAAGATCACCAACAGCAAAACCACCAGTAGGCGCTGTCGGTTGCGTGCCTTGACGATAAACCTTATTCTTACCATCAGCCGTGCTTTGTGCTGCAATCGCTGCCGCGTTAGCTGTTGCAGCCGCGTTAATACCAGCGTTAGCTGCAGCTTGCGCAACGGCGATAGTTGCATCACGCACTGAGGTCCATGCTGTACCGTCATACTGGTACATCTTGTTGCTATCATCAGTGTCAAACCAAACGTCACCAGTATTTGGGCTTACTGGTTGCCCGTTTTGACGATACGAGGTACTTCCGCCGATGTCACCAGCGGCAAAGTTAATTTCATTCGTTGTAACAGAGCCGGGTTGAATCTGAATAGTACCAACCGCGTTCTCAGCAATTGTTATCTCTGTGACCGCGTTATCAGCAATCTTTGCTGTGGTTACCGTTTTAGCGTAAAGCTTCTCGGTTGTAACAGCACGCGGCTTAAGACGAGTTTTTGATGTTCTCTTCTCAACATAGCGAAGACGCTTCTGAAGTTGATCAACTGTCTTATTTAGCGTTTTACGCGCACGGAATCTTCTACTGGCCAACTTTATCCACCAACCATTCTGCCACTAGATCAAGAGTTACCTTTTCAGGGAACGAAGGAGCGTCAGGCACTGACACCTTTATCTTGTCGATCTTACGAACAATAACTGTGTCACGAGGCTCAAGATCAGACGCTAAACGCATACGAACGAACTCATCATCAACGATAATTGAGCACCAGTCACCAGGTGCATATGTGCCAACAACTGGTTGAAGGCTTCCGTTAACATCTACCTTGATGTCCGCGATAGGTGGACGGTGTTCTTCAAGATAACGCTTAGCCTGCGCGTAAAGAAGTTCTTCATCCTCAATGTCAGAGCGAGTTTCTTCCTGGTCGATGATAGGCCAGCCTGCTTGCAGTAGTTCAGTTGCAGCAGCAGCTGCGTAAGGTTCACTTGCATCCTCGCCTAGACCAGGTAGCTTTCCAACTACCCAGAAGCGTGTTGCAGCCTCGTCTGATGATTCATCAATTGTGACATCAGTAATGTTTCCCGGATACTCGAACACGAGCTGATCCGCGCCAAAACGACTAATCGGTGAAACCTGTCCAGGCGCTGGAGGGTTTGGGAAGTCAATAGGAATCAAAACAAACTGACGAGAGAATGATGAAGTCTCAGCATCGTAGTAGCAGTCAACACGATACTCAAAACCTTCTAACGCATCAGAGTATTCATCAAGCTCTTCACCAGCGTTACGTAACTCAAAGCCGCGATACAGCTTGTTAGCAACGTTCACTCCGCTGTAGTCCTCAGTGGAATACTCAATCTGTATGTCAGAGTTTGCGGGGAATGGTCCATACGTGCTAGAGATCACTACAGGTATAACCTGCGCAGTTGCACCAGCGGGAGCCGCAGTAACAGCTACATCTTCTCCAGCCACCGCAAAACTAAATGTATTTGCAGTTACTGAAGTGATTACCTGCGTACCATCAAAAATATACGACGTGCCAGCAGGGTCGTCTACTCCAGAAATAACAGCAGCTTGGCCAACCGAGAAACCGTGCGCAGCGCTTGTAGTAAGAGTTGCAGTATAGACTTCAATCTTCTTCTGTGTAACAGTTCTTACCGGACTTGACACCGCTGTTGATGCTACGTTTGAGCCGGTAGTTTCGTACCTAAAGGTACTAGTCGTAGGAGTACTTGTGATAATAAAACTTCCGTCAAACGGGGACCCAAGATTGTCAATTGTAACTACTTGACCAGCAGAAAGATCGTGCGTCGTGTTTGTTGTAATTGTTGCAATGTTGTTTGATAAAGCCTTGTTTGAGATTTGCACGCCAACTGAAAGACCTGGTTCAATTTCATCGTTTGGAAAAGCAATTCCAGTAAAGTCGATAAGAATATCATCAAGTAACTGACGAATGTAGTCATAGGTGTCAGTTCGCACCGTGATTGTTGTCAGTACATAAGTGCCATTCGGAACACCAACTGAGAATCTAAAAGTAGAATCTGTAGGAGCAGGGCTAGCCAAAATCGTGTAGTACCCATTGTAAGTAAAATTGTCAACCTCATAGAACTCTACAAGAACTGAAGAACCAGCAGAGAAAGGAAACGTGTAACCATTATCAAGTGTTGCAGTGGCAACTCCGCCAGAGACAACTACCGTTGCACCATAATCATGCGTCCATGTTTTCCAGATGTTGCGATGGTGGAAATAACTTGTGAATTCGTTTGCGCCGATGCTTAATGAGCGCTCTTTAACGTTATATGAGCGTGACCAGATAATTCCGCCCCACACGCACTCGCCGTCACGAACAACGTAAAGACCTGTTCTGCCTGGCATAGTGTTGTCGTATAAATCCATGCTGTTTGTGTTAGGTATCACTGGAATAGTTCCACCAAACGCGCCTGCGCCTTTAATGGCTCTTTCATACGATACACCTGTGAATGGGATCTCAGCAAGAAGAGTGTTTGTTAAAAGATCAGTCGTAAAATACCGATAGGTAGGTACAAGTGTGTCAACTACAATTGCCATGTCATTTAACCCTATGTCTAGTCGTCAACGTCGTTGGTAACATTGTATCACTAACCGATCCAACCTGACCGATAATAAACACGTAAAATTGCAGTTGAGTTTACTGCACCTTCGTCAATTAAGGATATGGTGTTTACGCCTGGTGCAAGTTTAATCCAGTCAGCAAGCGTGTCTATAATAGAACGCGTGCCAGTAGTATCACCGTCAAGTGCAACCTCACGGTCGTAGGTGTCAATTTCAAGATAGCTTCCACCAGGGATTGCATCAATAACAAGTAGTAATTCATTTGTTGTAAGATTCTGCAGTGTAGCAGGACCAACAATTGGACCTTGGATCTCAAAAACAGCGGTAACCTCTGTGTTACCAATGTTATTTACAGAGCCAGAGCCAGTAGCTCCTGTCCCTAAGTTACGACAAGGGATCTCAACAATACTGTAGCCTTCAGGGTCTGCATCGTCCCACTCATACTTAATAGGATCAGCAGCGCGTAAGCCAATAGAGAACTCCGTGCGTCCGCGCGCGTTTACCGTTTCGATATCTGGGCGACCACTTAAGCGCACGTAGGAAGCTCTTGGAGGGTCCTCAAAGGTGCGCAACCAGGCGCCTGTATAAACTAAACTAGTCGCACTAATGAGTGCATCTCTTGCTGCTGGAACAAATGAAGGGTCCGGTGGAAGGAACACTCCTTCAAGTGTGAGTTGGCGAGCTTGCCAACGACCTTTAACGTCGTATGAACCGTCACCCCACCCGCGTGTCAGCTCAGGCATTTCAGGGTCAGGCTGTCCCCACCAACCTTGAATGTTAGTACAAACCCACACAACGTTGTTGTTGTCAATAGTGTTAAGAACAAGATCACCAAGAATGATGTCAGCGTCCAACTTCATTCCCGTAATGTACGGAGGTGGAAGTGGAGTAAGCGATATGTTTACCGCTTGGTTTTCTTCTGCCTGTAAGATCGGATCTACATACTCTGGCATTATGCTGCACCCCTACGTGTTTGGAAGGCGATCTGTCGTGAAATCAACGCTGCAAGTTCAACCTCGTCCATTCCTGCTGAAGGATAGACATTAAATGTTGCGCCTGCTGTTCCGCCCTTAGTTAGCAAGTTAATCATTGCCTTGTCACGCTTTGACAAGCCATCTGGGTCAAGAGGTTCAACACGCTCTGGACGACCAGCTTCAGCGATAGTTGCTACTGTTCCGCCGGACGATGGCATAACGATACCACCGGCAGCGAGCTGCACAGGAGAGATCTCACTAAGATTAAAACCAATTGCTGGAGTTCTTAGTGGTCCGATACCAATCGACGGGATCTTGATCTTGTTTATTGCTCGAATGATGAAGTTGATACCACTGATAATTGTGTTAATTACACCTTGCAGACCAGACTTAAGCCCGTCCCACATTCCACTAGCAGCATTTTTAATCTTTCCACCAATGCCACCAATGAACGCAATGATAGTGTCCCAGACACCTTTAATTTTGCCCCAAACGATGTCAAGGCCAGTCTTAAGAACATCCCATACGAACTTTATTGCGCCGGTTACAAGACCAATATAGATCTTGACGCCCGCAACAATGATGTCCCAGACAAGTTTAATTCCAGCCCAGATAGTTTCAAGCCCAGTCTTAAGAACATCCCAGACAAACTTGATGACTGTTACAAGGGCATCAATGTAGAGCTTAACGCCAGTCTTGATAAGTTCCCAAACAAACTTGATACCTTCCCAGACAGCTTCAAGTCCGGTCTTTAGAACGTCCCACACAAACGAGTACACGGCGATAAGAGTGTCGATGTATAGTTTGACGCCTGCAACTATTGCGTCCCATACAAACTTAATAGCACCCCAGACAGCTTCAAGTCCAGCTTTAATTCCGTCCCACATTGTGGAGAATAGGTTGACAAGGAAGTCAACCACGCCGCCAATAATTTCCTTGATCTTTGCCCAAGCCTCTTGAACAAAGTTACGGAACGCCTCATTCTTGTTGTAAAGAAGAATGAACGCGCCAACAAGAAGAGTGATTGCTAGAAGAATCATACCAAACGGGTTAGTCACAAAAGCTACCTTTAAGAACTTCATCGCCGTTATCACGCCGCCTATCGCGGTTCTTAGCATGCCAAACATCTTAACGACCGTGTTGTAAGTAATAATTCGTGTGCCAAGCAGGATGAGCTGGAACGTCTTCCAGCCAGTCCACATAAGACCAAGGGCAAGGGTTACACCGTGGATATAACCAGAGATCTTTAATAGGAACTGAACAAATTCATTTTCAAGAATCTTCTTCATTACTTCAGCAACCTTATTTAGAATCTCAAAGAATATCTTAGGACCACTAGAATCAGCAAGCGCAGCGATGATACCAATTATGTTGGCAACAAGCTCACCAAAGATAGGACCAGTTTCTAAACCAGCTTTTAGAATCTTACCAAAATCAGGTGCTGCTTTTTTAAGCGCGTCCCAGAAACCTTTAAGATTTGGGTCAGCGCCTAGCTTTAGAAGTTCCTTAACAAATGCGCCAACTGAGCTTAAAATCGACATTGAGTTGGTCGCGGTCCCTGCGAAGTAATCCTTTAACGCGGCTTGACCAGTGCCGGATCCAGAGAATGCCTCGAACGCTCCAGTGATGTCTCTAAAGTAGTCAAGTAGCATCTGTCCACCGGTGCCAGGACCAGTGTTTGCCTTAATGATGTTTCCAAGACCAGACGCGATGTTTCCAATGATTGTTCCAATTTCACCAGCAACGCGACCAGCCTCGTTAAAGAAGTCTGTAAGTTTTTGTTTATTAGCGTCTTCGTCAAGCCACGCTTCCCACTTGCCGGTGATCTTGTTCAACCAGTCAAGGAACTTCTGAATTAAAGGATCAGCTGCGACAAGAACACCAAGGAACACACCCCAAAGGTTTCCGGCGATCTCACCGATCTTGCGAATACCTGTTGCAGCATTCTCAAATACCTTACCGAGATCCTCAAGGTTACCAGCGTCTACGATTGAGTTCGCGATACTTAGTGACGCATCACCAAGTGCGCCTGCCACCTGTTCAATACCAAGTTTAATTGTTGCAAAAGGAACAGGACCAAAGATCTTAGCAATAGCCTCTTGAAGTTTAGGCAAGAATGCACCTGCCGCGGCTTCCTTTAGCTCATCAATCTGTGGTTTAAGACTAGAAATAAATAGAGCAAACTTTTTCTGTGACTCAGTTAAACCTTCAAGAGGATCAGCCCCGCCGGCAGCGTCTTTCTTTGCAAGGTCTTGTTTAGCTCTTGCTAACTCACGGTCAGCATCCTCTTCACGCTCGGCAGCGTCAAGTACAGCTTTATTAGAATCCTTTACTGCCTCTTGAACGCCAACTTCAGCATCAGCGACCTTTTGGCGAGCATCAATTACAGAGTCAAGACCTTCAACGCCTTCCTTTGCAAGACGGTCCTGCTCCTTGCGAAGATCAGAGTTACGGTCCTTCGCACGACGAAGATTAAGATCAGCTTCCTTATACGCAAGTTCAGCTTCGCGACGAGCACGAGAGTTAGGTGGAAGATCCTGAACGCGAGCAAGAGTCTTACGAGCATCTTCAAGCTCATTAGCTGCGCGTTGTTCAGCAAGTGCTGCATCTTCCGCGTCAAAGTTTATCTGCTGAAGTTCCTCAGCGCCTTCCTTAAGCGCACGGTTAAGATCTTTCTGAGCAGTCGTAAGATCTTTCTGAGAATCCTCAAGGTTTTTACTTGCTCGGGCAAGAGCTTCAATGTTATCCGCTTGTACTCTTGCAAGATTACGTGTTGCGTCTTCAACGCGGCGCTTTGCTGCCGTGTCATCTGTTGCAGCCTTTGTTTGCTGCTTGTTAAGCGCTGCTACAGCTTTTCCAACTCCGCCCAGAGCAAGTTTAGCTACTGCAGCACCAATACCTACATAGACCAGAGCTCCGCCAAGCGCCATAGCAGAAGGAGTGGCGGACAATAGTGCAGCCCCAAGTGATACAAGACCACTTACGAGTGCGCCAATGGTACCACCGAGGACACCGAGAGAAGTCTGCAGAACATAACCTGCACGAGAAAGACTAGCATACGCCTTTTGCGCAGATACAGCTTTCTTTAGTTGCTCGTTAGTATACTTGCCAGCACCACTGGGACCAAATGCTTGTCCAAACGCGCCTGCGTAAACCTTTCCAGCTCGTCGTCCTGCTGTTCTTGCAGTTCCATCTAGTCTTTTAAGATCGCGCGCTACGGCGCCTTCGAAGCCCGCCGTAATTGGACGAACGATTACAAATGCCTCGCCTAATACTGCCACGGTGTCACCTCCTTTCTACTATTACGTTAGAAATATGTTAGCGCTCGAAAGGAGCGTCTAACACACTTCCAAATGGTCGTTGTGAATCCGGATTTAGCTGTGTTGGAGCTACATACGGTTTCGTTCTTATTGCTGGGTTGAATGGTTCGATTGGCGCTTCTTGCGGAGTGTCAATGTCTTCAGTTTCAGAGAAGTCACGCGTTGTGCCACCAGATCTACCGTACTTATACGACCTATTGTATAGGTTTTGGTATACTGACGACCTAGTCTTATCACGCGCTTCAGCTTGCTCTGCAGTGCTGAAATCCATATCATCTTCGAAGAAGTAGTGAAGAACGTCTAACATGTCATCAAATTCCATGCTTGCGAGTTGAAGTCCATTCACTAGTGCTCTTCCATTCACATACGGCCAGAGGTCAATCCCCCACTCTAGGAGACTTCTGGCCCCTCCGTAGGGCGGCCTGAGTATTCCTCAACTAACCATGCTGTTATCTCTGCGAGAGTCTCAACTGTGACAATACGGTTTTTATCTGTAAGAAGCTCTTGAAAGCGGTCGTAGTCTTCATCTAGGACTACTTGCTTAAAGAACGTGGTAACGACTCCAGCTGCTTTAACTGGGTCATCTGCTGATGAATCGGCAACAAGGTCAAGCATAAGCTTTCCTTGCACCTGTGGCACACAGCGATATTCCTCGCCGTATAGCTTAAACGACAATGGTTCCTTTGAAGCGTCGCTACCGCTTCCGGTTCCAAAGTCCTTGAATCTAGGATTGGTCATATTCTCTTTCCTCTTTTGTCATTGAGACGTGCGTCTCGTTGTTGTTGTTGTTGCTATCCTATCAAAGTACCGCAATATAGAGGTTATCTGTGAGGTACTTATTAGGTCTTGTTCCAGGATGTTTCACTGCCCTTGTGTAGACAACTCGACCTCCTGATGTAAACCGCAGAACTTGCGCTCTGTTGGCTACAATTAGATGTGGTTTTGTTCCTTCATGATGAATACGTGCATAGTTAAGGTTAGAACCAACTTTTATGTACTGTCCGAGCATGTCACGTGAATGTCTCATGTGAATTGACGCCTTAAGTCTTCCAGTGCTAACACCGACCTGCGCCTTAGATGCTACGACAATCATGCGACCGCGACTAGCTAGGTGACGTCCGACCATGCCTGCTGGATTATTAAGTACATAATCCATGACTGGTGCATTTGGAACAAACTTGACTACCATTATGGAACCACCATTGTGATGTTCATGTTGATTACCTGAAAACCACCTTCAGCAGTAGGAGCATCAATCGTTGCGATAACACCCATACCTAAACTTGTCTCATCCCATACATCAAGAGTTTTCATTGCGTCCATAAGTACCCATGCATCAACCGCCGAGATGTATGAACCTTCTTGAATCTTTTCATCTGCAGGAGGACGACCATTTTGTCCAACTGTAGGAATAGGGCGAGCAAGGGAGATCTGAAGAACAGCGGATTTTGGCATATTGCAACGTTGTGGCTGTGACGCTTGGTCACCAGGAGTTCCAAGGTACATCTGAATAAAGGACACGACGAGTTGCTCGCAGTCAATTACAGGATTTCCCATTGTCCAATACTGACGAGAAGGAAGTGGAACACTATATGAGGTAAATACTGAGACAACTCGTTCGAGGACGCCGTCCATCATATCTTTAAGGTTTAGCGCATCGGAGGTAACATTATCAATGCTAGTTATTGGCACTGGAGACCTCCTCTAAAGCTCCTATGGAATTAGCCATTGGTGCTCCTGAAAGTGTCTCTAAGCCCTTCTGAGTGCCTGTGTCTACCATCGTTTTGCTCCTTTTGTCGTTGTTTTATTCAGAACCAATGGTAAACGCGGTAACACTTGAACGTCCAAGGTTTACCGACAAATTGCCATCACATACAAAAACTGTCTCTGTTTGTCCCGGGTTAATTGGGCTTGGCCGTGAGGCGTATAGATCCCATGACCCAGGGTCAACCATTCCAAGAATCGCAAGTGTACTTGCGTAGTCTACACTAAATGTAATCTTTTCAGTGGCGGTGATTACATTGACACCATCATCAATAACCTTTGATTTTGTTTCGCCATAGTTGCGAATAGTCAGCTCAGTTGTCCACCCGTTATCTAAAAGGAAGTCAGCGTTTAGATACTCGAGTGTCACAGTAGTTACACCTGTTCCACCTGCTGGAACGCTAATGTCTAGCGCACTTGTCCCAACCTTAGGCGTCTTAGTTGTGTAACGACGAGCACGAGGAACATCTGGTGAGAATACACGTGAACGTGCACGAGCCTTGTCTGGGTTTACAGACTTAAGGAATAGGTCTACCGCATAGATACCGGTCTTCAGCTCTTCGATGAAGTCCTGGCTGTCTAGAAGTGTGTATGAGACACCTTGACGTGAAATCGATGTGACACGTTGAGGTAATGCACAATCATCATCTCCGGACCACAACTTAGCAAACTCAATTGCTAACGTGCGAGCTGCCATCTTTCCAGATGTTGGCGGGTAGTTACCGTATGAGTACGTAATCTCGATGTTGCACGGAGTCCAAGGGACGCCTGCCGCAGCTTGAATTGTTGAGTGATCTACAAGATAATAAGATGAAGGGTCAACGATGTCGCCGCTACGTGTACGTATAGTATGAATCTTTGTTACTGGGCGACCACGAAGTTTAATGCGTGAGTTAGGGGACATTCCATCAGAAACAATGTCTGAGAAGTCGTCAAATTCCTCGGTAGGAATGTTGTAAATATCACCGTTAAGAATCGCAGGTTGATACGTCTTGCTCGAGGCGCCAAGTCGGTAAGATCTTTGGGCGCAAACATAGCGTTCAGTTACTGTTGTTACTCCGCTGAACTTTCTTCCAGACATAGCCCATAGAAGATTAGAGGCTGTCTTGCAAGCTTCGTAAGCAAACTCTGAATCGGCATAACTGCCTAATTCTTCAGGTGTAATCCATAGATTGCTCAATTGTCGTCCTTCACTAAGCTACTTGTCCTATTAGTAAAACGAGCGGTGTACCTGTGTACGTATATTTACACATCGGCACACCGCCCGTACTACTTAACTACGCTGTTGGGTCCTCAGTTGACGCGATGATGAAGTCAACGTCGTCATCTGCGTTGTACGCAACGTTACCTGGAACGTTGTACTCGCTTGTTGAGCCTTGTGATGTAAAGTCAGTGACTTGACGTCCGTTGGCAGAAACAAGAGCTGTTCCACTGTCTGCTGTAGAGGCAATGGTTCCAGTCGTTGTAGTTGTGTAGGTAAACGTTGTTGTTGTTGGCACTGCAGTAATGGTATGTGTACCATTGAGAGCAGTGTTAGTTAGACCTGAAACTACTACAGTATCGCCAGCTTCAAATGTGTGAGCTGTTGACGTAGTAACTGTTGCAGTCGTGCTCGTGCGAGCAACGTTTGAAACAGTCTTTGTAATGTCTCCGTGCCACTTGTAGAATCCTTCGCGACCAGTCGGTGCCCATGTTGAACGTGCATATGAGTATGGACGCTCTGTAGCAACTGGGAATTCCCAGCGCTCATCTAGGCCGATATTGAATAGCGAGTTTCCTAGGCCGTAACCTTCGAAGGTGTTAGCAAGAAGACCGTTTTCAATAACGCGGTCACCTGACTGACGAACCTTGACGTATGGGAATACCCAGTGGAAGTAAGGAAGAGTTGCGCTCTTTTTTCCATCCTTGATTGCATGTGACCAAACTTCAATAGCAACACCTGTTGCTGCAGGATCGTCACCAACTGCTGGTGAAGACCAACCGATTGACTTACGGTTTGGTGCTGCATACGATCCGAGGTTCTTGCGAAGCAAGAGACCACCAGAAAGAAGCTGTGTAAGTTCTGGATCTGGCTCGCAAATTGCGAGTTCCATTGTGATACGCTTTAGCGTATCTGGAGACTTGTAAACCACACAAATAACGCCATTAGCGTTCTTTTCTGTGATCTCATCTCCTTCTTCGTATTCAGGCGTGAACGACACGCGGATGAAAGCTGATGTTGTGTAGCTGTCACCTGGTTCATTCAGAAGATTACCGGCCGCATCGAGGCGAGTAACCCGAATGGACACGCCTTGAATACTTGCGGCGTAATCTTGAGTTGCCATGTCTACTTTTCTCCTTGTTTATTTATTTGCTAGCGGTATAGGTAATACTACGCCGTTAGATCGACTCTGACTGCGATATGAACAGATGAATCAAAGTAAACCGCCGCTGGGCGAATTGCCTTGATACGCATATCGTTTTGATTGCCTGATACATCGTAGCCCTGTGCTAGAGTGTCAGTTACGACATCGATGTCGCCAAGAAATGTCTTGACTGAACCGGTGCCGTACATCCATTTGTTTGTTGCTGACGCTGTTGCGCCTGTCACCTCGTCTGGGCCTGCTCCAGAATAACCTGAACCAATGATAATCTTGGTCCCGCTGATTGTCTGAAGGTGACCTGACTCACTGTGAAAAATCATGTAGTTAGCTGCAAGAAGACCTGCAGCGTCTTTTGTCATGTGAATGACGCCATTTTCTCCGCAAGGGGAGGTATCTGCTAGCTCAAAATCTAAAAGTGCAAGTGCACGTTGGACAGATAGCGCAGTTGTGCCATTGATAAGTGTGGTGTTTGCATCACTAAGCGCTTTATTATCGTGGCTCTCACCTTTTCTAATCGCGCCGTCCCAGAGCTCGCGCTCCATCGCCTTCTGCGTTACTCCTTCAAGTTGGCGCTTAACTCTTGCTACATAATCAAAACTAGTAAAGCCTAATGTTGAGCGATAATCTTCAGCTTCAATAAAAAATGGTTTAACTTCAACGTATCGGTATCGTCCAGGTACCGCGTCTCCGGCAACAACTGCAGATGTAGTATCTGTGTCATCCCAGTTCTTTGCAGAGAAGATGTCAGTGTCCCACTCTTGCGAGAATCCTCGGGTCCATTGATCTTCGTTTGGACGAGTGTTAGGCTTTGCTACGGTGAATAGACCGAACTCTGAAGGCATAATTTTCGGTGCTTCAAAGACTCCTGTAAACGCCATGTTTTCCTTTTCCTAACCTGTTATCTCGTTACCTATTCGTATCGGGGGAGCCCGTTTCCAGGCTCCCCCTCAACGACTGTTCTATCGGCTTAGTACTCGATTGCCGCTGCGGTTGCGCCACCAGTTGTGTCGCGGAGGGCTGCTGCCACACCGTTAACATTGATGGTTGATGTAACCTTAAGTGACTCGATACCAACCTTTGCAACACCTTCGAAGGTCTCAACGAACATCTTGTAGTCGTTGGTTCCAACAAGGGTAGAGTCGCGGATAACACCGAGGTCCAAAGTTCCACCGTCAAGGAACAAGAATGTTCCTTCAGCGAAGATGTACCATACGAATGTGTCACCGAACTCGTTCATTGCACCAGAACCTTGTGAATCATCGAAACCGTCGATGTGCCACGTCATGTTGATGCCACGAGATGCAATGTAACCTTCGATCTCTGCATATGCGTTCAAGGTGTTGTCACCAGGAGCTGCAATTGCAAGATCTGCTGCCATAGCGTCGCGAACCCATGCAGGTGCGATAACGCGTAGTGGAGCATCAGCCTCTAGACGATGACGTCCGCGGTAGTTAGCAGCTGCACGGCCTAGTTGAACTAGGTAGTCGCGGCCCATACCGATAAGGCTTGTTGATGTTACTGCTGTTGATAATGCTGTCAAGCGAGTAAGGATTTGGCCCTCAGCTTCGCGTGCGTGCTGGACCAGGCCAAGCTCGTTGTGACGAGCAATAAGTTCTGGGTAAGCACGTGACATAAGGTTACCGAACTGCATTTGAAGTGTAACAGCGTCAGTTGCGACGGTTGTTTCACTTGCTGCGGTTACAGTAAGGCTTGATTTTGTTCCAGGTGTTTCTGCTGAATCGTTTGCAGCAGTCCACACGCCCACAGCGTTTCCGTATGCGGAAAGTGCTGGTGGAGTAATGAAGCGAATACCACCACGGTCAGCTTGGAACTTAGGAAGTGCGTCACGTACTGGACGTGCTGTTGTTCCCAATCCGAAGATGTCGTACTTGGTGGTGAATGGTGCTTGGTGTCCACCGGAAGCAACAAGTGCTTCAGGGCCTGTTACAGCTTGGACTTTAGCCCAGTTTCCTTCAGCATCCTGTGTAAGGATGCGTGATTCTGGATATTGAGTTGAGACGGATGCAACGATGTGTTGTTCTCCATCTCCACCGTTTACACGGCGTAGACCATGAAGACGCTTTGCCATAAGTTCGGCAACTTCCTTCATGTCGTTTACTGAACTACCGGCGGTGTAACCAGGGATGTCAGCGCCTGCCGTGATTGCCACGGTGGCTACTGAAGCCTGAGCTACTGGGCGACGGTCAGCTGGAGCCTCAAAGGACTCCTCTGATGATACGGCGGCGGTCACTGGTGCCTCCTGCTCTTTCTGCTCTGTTTGAGCTGTTTCTTGAGTTGTTGATGATGCTTCTGCATCGACTTCAACTACCACTGCAGCATCTGCTGTAACTTCGGCTGGTGCCTCGACTACTGCGGCCTCAGCTGGTGCTGATTCCTCTGGTGCTACTTCTGGAGTTGCTTCTGGCATTACTTCACCTTCGGCTGAAGCTGTAACTGCAGGTGCTTCTTCAGCAACTGCAACTGCTTCTTCCTTAGGCTCTTCTACTGAAAATTCTGCAGGTGCAGCTTCCTCAGTTGTAATTGTTGTTTCTACTGTTGCTGTTGGTTCTGTGTCGGTTGACAATTCGGATCCTTCAATCGCAGCAGCTGATGCTTCCATCGGCTTCTTTTTTGCATCTTCTTCTTCTGCAGTAGGTGCTTTTTCAGGAGCAGCAGGTTCTTCTGCTGGGTCCATAGCATCTTCTGCTGGAGTTTCTGCATCTTCAGCCTTTGGCATATCTTCAGCTGCACCCTTAACGCGTGTTGCGGCTTCGGCTGCACGTGCAGCAAGCTCTTCAGCTTGTGCTTCACGGCGGCTTACTTCACCACGAACGGTGTCAAGCATGTCAGCAAGAGATGTCATTGCATCTACTGTCTGCGGAGTTGGTTCTTCTTTTTCAACCGTTTCGAACTCAGCAACAATAGCGCTCTGTAGCTCGGCGAGAGATTTCTCGTCTAGCTCAGATAGCATATCTAGCTGTTCTTTGATACGATCCACTGCTGTCCCTCCTCCGGGCCAGTCATGATGAACGAGTTTGTTCATTCGCTTATCAGTCCAAGGCCGAGGGACTCCGCTGGGATTCCAGCGTGGAGGCACTCCACCCGAATTGAATAATACATTGTTTTCATAGGGTATTACTTTTATTAGGTTAGCAATCGAAGCAATTTACTCATTTCAGAGGACACTTGTCCTTGATTGAAGTAATCGCCTCCTGCCATGTAGTCGCGTAGTCCCTTTGTGGCGACGTCCGCGTCTTCCTGACCGATCTTATCTTCCACTCTAACAATCATGTCTTTTACAAGATCCTTTAGAGCTGGAGGTAGATCACTGAATCTCACCTTCTCGGCATCCTTACCGAAAGGTAAAGGTAGATTGGCGATTACCTCACCAAGCTGCCTTGCTGATTCACGCACATTAGTTAGAGCCTCTGGATTAAGGGCTCCCGAGTCAATACGGTCAACTATTCCAATAAGATCTACGGCTGAACGTGCAGCCTCAAGATAATTACCGGCACTGTCTAGTTTCTCGGTTTCCTCGATCTTGTCTACAACATCCTGTAAGCTACTATCGCCAAGATCCTGCTTTATACGAGCTAGAACTTGACGAAACTTACCTTTGTCATCACGCGGCTGAGTTACGCCAGGAAGGTACTTACCTGCCTGAACCTTTGTTACTTCTCCAAACTCAGCCGCTGATGCTTTTCCCAAGTCAGACCAGCGAACCTTTTCTGCAGGTTCTACAACTGCTTCCGCAGATGCGGTAATTGATGGAATACGTGAACGAAGTCCCTCAACACTGAAACCAATTTCCTCAGAGGACATTGCTTTCCAGTTTTCAGGGATTAGGTCAGCCTTATCAAGTTGACGTGCTCTCTTCATAATGTGGCGTCGAACTGCCGCACGTTTTCCTGGCTTAGAACGACCATAAGCTTGAATAGAATCTTTAAGTGAATCTACGTTTGTGATTGGGTATGAGCCATCTGGCAGCGCAAGCCCTTTCTTTGCAAGTTTCTGGCGAGTCTCTCTTGAGATATAACCGAAACTGTCATCAAAGTCATCTGTAACTCGAACTCGAGAGCTGAGCTCTGTCATGCGAGCTGTAAGTTCTGCCTTCCTAGCTTCGATAATTGGTGCAAACTTAGAACGAACATCATCAGCCTTGGCTGATAGCTCTGCAAGTTCTAACTGCTCCAATTTTGCAACTCTAGCGGCAAGTTCTGCTACAGGGTCACCTTTCATGCGTGCAAGAGTCTGAGCGCCAGCGGCAACAAGTGCCATAACCTGGCCAGACGCAACGCGCGCTCTAGCAATCGGGAATCCAGGCACATTCACCTGGCAAACCGCAACCAGTTCAAGGCTTCCCTTAATTGGGCGCCAATCACCGGAAGGGGCAGATGCGCGAAGTGCGCGGATCTGCTCTGGAGTGGTGCCTGGGCGAAGTGCGCCCGCAACCCAGATGCCGTGAGCATCTTCTCCAGCATGGACATCCGCTATGGCAGAGGCAGTGTCATCGTAATGACGTGCAGCATCGACTGCACTTGCCTCAAGCGGAGCATGTCCTCCTGCAAGTGTAAGTTGACCAACAGGAACATCAGCTCCTGCGTCAGTGCGAACTACGCCAGTATGGAAGTAAGCATACTTGCTCTTACTCCGTGGCGCGCGAGTTCCAAAGGCCATACCAATATGATCTATATGCCAAGCAGCAATATGACCAAATACGTGACCTTCATCTGTAATCGTGAGAGGCGTAGCCTTCTCAAGCTTTGGGTTTTCGAACCACTCGTTTGGTGGAACAACTGGAATTGCACCAGCAACGAATCCACAAGCGACTAACGCTGCAGCCTCCACTGGGTCCACTTCTTCCACATAGACTCCATCAGGAATCACGTTATCCTCCTGCTCGTTGTTTTCCTCGACGAGGAAAATCCTACATTCTTGGAACGCAGGCTTAGGTACAATTGTAACTCCCATTACTCTAGCCTGAGTAATGTTTAACTTACCGTTTGTGACCTTGTCCTCTGCTCCGTTTTCAGTTTCAGCTGATTCTTCCTGCGCTTCAAACTTATCCATGTCTGCTGAAACACCACGGATAAAACCTTCACGAACTAGACGTTCGGCTTCCTTGCCAAATTCTCCACTATCAAAAACGCCTGTAGCGTTACCAATACCTTCATCGGTGCGTTCCATATGGTCGATGCGACCAACAACAACTGAGCCCATGTGCCCGTCAGCTGTCTTGATTTGCCACATCAGAGGCAACGGCAGCTCACGTAGTTCAATAGCGCCCTTCTCAAACTTGCGGCCATCACCAGACTCAAGACCCTCTGGGATTACCAAAGGAATCGTGAACTTGGCACCAGTCTCAACCCACTCGCCGCTGGCAGTCAACTGCATGCGAACTCGGGCATCATTTGAGCGAGCGTGTAATGACGCAATCTCAAGTACTTTTTCCATAGAATTAACTACCTCTGTGCTAAACACATTACGACCCTTACGACCATAAAGTTGTGCGTGACGCTTATCGCCTGTCCACATGCCAGTCATCTCATGATGACGAAGTGCACAATATCCTTTAGAGCGAGGACCCATGTACTTGGATAGATAACGAACACAGCGTGTCCAGTCTCCACCCGTCCCCCAACGGATCTTCATTCCACCCTTGCCAATTGTCCAATAACGACGTAAACGCTCAGCATTACCGCGATTGCGATCTGCGCCACCAGCTGCAACAAGTGCATAGTTCATCATGTCTTCGTTTGGTCCCCATAGAACCATCAATAGATGATTTACACCAGCTGACGCTACCTTAGGAGCCTCAGTTCGTGGCGTAGCGTTGTCTTGCTCTACAAGACCACCATCAACTTGCTCTAATACGTTGTAGTAGGTCTCGCCGTCAAGCGGAACAACAGGTGGAGGTGTAGCAGAGTTTAGATCTGCAAGAATTCCTTCGTCCTTAACCCAGTTTTTATTAGATCTCTTAAATGTTACTGCAGATGTTCGTTTTGTGCTTGCTGGGACAATAGCTACAAGCTCCAATACCGCACGAGGGTCATCTGGTGATACCAGGGCGACAAACAACGGCGTAACATCTGACGTATCTGGTGTCAGCTCAACATCTTTTTCATTATTTTCGCCAGCAGCGGTAATCTCTCGCAGATTGCTTGTTACAGGCTGATACCAAAGACGATTTGGATGAGATACCTCACCGGTCTTCTTATCCTTGACACTCTTGTTCAACCAATCCTTAAGGTTTGGATCCTTGTATGCATCAAGTGTGATTTTTGCGCCTACAGATTTCATGAAGTTAAGCATGTTGTCTGAGATTGTGATCTTCTTGCTTTGGAAAGGTGTTTTTGCGTCAGGAGTTACATCAGAAGTTGAAATTGGATCACTCGGAGAGCTAGTAGGCGCAGTTCCTGTTGGTGCTTTTAGATTTGCACCAGGTGCTGTGCTTGTTGGCGCAGAAGTGCCAGTCTCAAGAGGCTTAAATGCATCGCGCTGCTCTTTGATCCATGCAGGCCAATTATAAAGAACCTTTTGAAGATCGCCTGGTGTCAGAGCTGGAAGAGTTCCAGGGATCTTTGCGTTTGGACGGTCAACTGGAACGCGTGGTTCACCAAGAATACCTGAAACATCGAGTGGTGGAACGTCCGCGGTGTCATAAGTCATAGAAGGCAAGAAGTTTGATGCCTTTTCAGTTGTATTGGCTGGTACATCTACGAGGTTGCCGCTGTCAAGCAGCACAGAAACACTTTGAGTGTCTGGGTTGATAGCACGAATGTAGCCAATTCCATTTTGAAGGTCTCCACCGATAACTACACGTGAACCTTGTGCCGCAAACTTTCCGTTTGCATCACGTACTTGCCGCGCCGCGTTCTTTGAACGCTCTTCAGGAGTGTATTGCCCATCAGCAGCAGGTGCGCCAGTTTCTCCAGCACCAGTTCCGCCACCGGATGTTTCACCAGCAGCAGTAATAGCATAGTCAACTGCCTGCCAGTCAATCTCGCCGACAGCTTCATTAAACATTTGAGCTTCTACCGCATCAATTTCATTGATGTGAATTGGCGCAAGTGGTTTCTGCTGCATTATCGCTGAGATAACTATTGCAGACTCAGGGTCGATTGTTATGTGTTCCTTTTGGATCATGTCGTAAGGGCCATCAAGTGACTTATCATATGTGTAGATATCGTTCTCGATGTTACCGAGATCGTCCCAACCTGATCCGTCCCACACGTAGACGTTTCCATTCATGTCAATCTTGTATAGACGGTCAATTCCTGAGCCATCAAGACGCACGCGTGCGACAAACTCTGGTCCCTTCACTGACTCTAGCTCATAGGCTTCTTTGAAAGCATCAACGTCTGATCCATAGCCATTTTCAGTGCGATAGTCATTAAAATCTGGTTCATAGCTAGGAGATGCGTATCCGTCTGATGTTAAACCTTTTTTATTTTCGCGTTCTACGATTGCTTGCGCCCAGCGCCATCCCGAGTCTCCGCCCCAGAGAGCCCACGCAATGCGCCCGCGAGAAGGAAAGCCCTTCTCACCCGGTTCCCACCCCTCCGCCTTCTTGTCAATCTCATGACGAGGAAAATACTTAGCAATATGACGAACTTTTTGAAGTCCAATTTGACCACCCTTAGCAAGCGTGTATGCAGTGTTGAGACCTACAGGTGTTCCACCGCGGTCGTGTTCTTTGCGCCATTCAAGCGCTTTCTTTGCCTCGGCCTGCACACCTTTTGGGATCGTGTATAGACGACCAGCAGAAGCAACAATTTTAATGTCAAGGCTAGTTAGAGCACCAGCAGCAAGATCAGTGATAGATGATGAAAATACCTCATCGGTAGTCTCCCATCTGCGAGAACTAATAAGGTGATCAACGCGCCCAGTTTCAACTACAATGTTGAAATTCTTGTCAATTATGACGCCGCGTTCTTCCTCATTAAACAATACAAGTGAGTCAGAAATTCCGACAACTTTAGGCATTTTCTTCCTCCGAGCTATCAGTGATTGGTCCGCCAGCTACCCAAGCATCACATGTTCGTGACGCAGCGCACTTGAAATCAAATGATTCACAGTAACCAAGCTCTGCAGCATCAATAGCATCCCAGGCGTTTTGCTCGCTAGAATCTCCAGCCTCAAGCCCTGTAGCAATACAATTCAACATATCCTTAGTGCGAATAAACACCGCGCAGTTTCCGCAAACACTCTTCTTAGCATCGTCTGAAGACACAGACCAGCGATCTGCCTTATCGTCCCAGAACTCTTCATTTGGCTCTGCTGGATTCAGCGGTCCGTATGCTGCCATCTTGATTGCTTTTTCACGATTAGCAAGATTGATGGTAATGTCCTGTGTTGCAGGAGGGCAATCAGGGGCTCCAGCGGCAGTTAGAGCACCGCGAAACTCAACTTCGTATGAACGAGCATCATCAGCAAGAAGCTGATCCTCGTTCGCCTCTGCCATATCAAACACCTTAATAAACTTAGGTGTTACCTCGTAAACCTCAAGGTCATCAAGGGAATCATCTTCCTTAGGCAACTTAGCCCACGCAGAATTATCTCTGATGTACATGCCGGAGTCACAGGAGTACACAAGGTACTTGACCTCGTCAGTCTCACCATCAACTGCAGCGTATAGATTTTCGTCTTCTGCTGGAGCGTTTGGAGAAAACGCCGATTCAACTTCTGCCATGTATGTCTCCTCTAGTGCCTCGGCTGGTACAGCATAACGTAACTTAGAAGCCCAGGCGCCGTCTGAATCCTGGAACGCTCTTATGGTATAGATCTTACCGTAACTTGAGAAAGTTATGTCTCCTCTAGTCTCATTTACCTTAAGATCTTCCTCACGAACAAGTGGGTAGTAGCGGATCCCGTTTACGGTCGCTGCCGCAACGTGAACCTCACCATCAATCATCTCTGTGTCCAATCCATAGATCGGATAGAACCCGGGAGAGTTATCCTCGCCGATAAACGTAAATACCGCAGGAGAAGAAATGTATCCTTCTCCAGCCTTACGCTGTTCCTCGGTATTAAACTGCAGTTTTCTTCTGTCCATTCGTCCTCTCCTATTGTTCATTCTTTGTGCCGAGAACAAATACATCCTCGATTGGTCGACCACCGATTTGTGTTATTCCGCGGTCCTTGAGTTTACCGAGGAGAATAGTACGCATAGTTGGTGATAACACCGCAACATCAAGATCTTCCCAGCTAATGCGGTGCTTAAACATAACCTCGTAGGCTCCAACCTTTGCTGCAGAGATAACGTCCTTGTTTGGTGAACGCTTTCCATAGGCATCATTTTGGTTGGCGTAGAAATCTAGGCGCTCATAGAGCTTTAGAGGATCAAAATACAAGTGAGGTGCCATACCAGTCACGCCGTAGGTTTTAGCCGAGGCATTCATAACTGGTTTTGTAAACACATAGTCAGCTCCGCCTGTTCCGACGTCTGACTGACTTGACATTCCTTGAGTTCCGATACCTTCAGTCCAACGTGTTGTTGTAGAAAGAAGACCGCCTTGAGGAGTAGAGAACAGATTAGCAAGCCATTCTGCCGCACCTTCTTCTCCTCCGCTTACGCCGTGCATACTTAAATTGTGTTGAATAGCAGCAGGCTTACCTGTTGCCTCCCAGATCTTTTTAGCGCCTTCTGGAGATAGACGAGTTTCAATACGACCTGACGCACCGGTAGTGATGATAACATCATCAGGAGTAATACCCCACTTCTCCTTGATTCGCGAAAGACTTTGTTCGCGCTTCTCGCCTTTAAGGTTAATGTTCGCGTTTGTCTGCGCATCGAAGATACTCATTAGACGGTTCTCAATAAGAATACGTCCATCGTCCTTTGTTGCAGGGCGAACGTCAACAACACCAGCCACAGCTAAAGCGTTGGCAATCTGTTCAGGCGTAGCAGAGGCAGGAGCTTGGATAGTCACAAGGTTATGGAAAGCCTTAGGAGCCTTAGAGTAGTAGCTTGACTCAAACTTGTCTGTGTCAGTGCTATTTGCCCGATGAATCTTGATAACAATTCCGTCAGCAGTTCTAATTGTGTATAAACGCCCAGTGTTACTTGAGAATGCTGTTTTTTCTGCGTTGATTTGGCCAGAACCGTCTGGAAGAACATCAATGCGATCTACCTTCAGAGGACCAACTTCAATGCCATTAGCTTTTTGTTCTTCTGGCGACATCTTTAGAATACTTCCAATACGATCTTTTGATGCCCAGTTGGTAAGCTTAAACTTTAATTGAACTCCGTCAGCACCAGTCTCGTCCTTTACACGCATAAGGCGAACATCGAGATCTTCAATAGAATCAGAGTCGACCGCAGTAGATGCTCCACGCATACCTGCACTCTTGTCGTCTGGGTTTTGGACAATTGAAATAGCGTCAAGTAACGAAGGTGTCTTATTAAAGTCTGTCTCTGTCCAGTCAACGTTCTTTTGAACAAGAATCTTTGGAACACCTGCGCCTGTGGCTTTTTTACTTGCCTTTATCTTAGGAGCTGTTGAAGGTGATGTGGCACCTTCTTTCATATTTCCTGTAGTTGATAACGTCTTTCCAGAGCGCCATCCTTCAGAGCCATCTGGGAACTTTACAAGAGCGTAGTTGTCCTTTTGATTTACCTTCTTAACAGTACCAGTGTTACCTTTCTTGTCAGTAACCTCAACTCCTGTGTAAACTTGATTTCCATTCGAGTCAGTGATTGTTACTGTACCTGCAGGAGGCGATGGAGGCGCTTGCTCTTCGCTCTGTGGGCCAACTTCTTCTGGTGTTTCTTCAGTCTGCTCATCGGAACCATCATCGTTACCAATCTTTTCATCGATTGCATCCTTAATGGATTTTTGCTCTTCAGCAGTAAGCTCACGCCAACTAAAAGTCTGTGCGCCTATTCCACTTGGCTTAAACCAGTCAGGCTTGCTTTCAGGCTGAATAATCTCGCCAGTCTTTCCGTTATAGACGTATGCATCTTGACCATCAGGAGTGAATGCAATCGCGTTAATCTTTTCGTTTATTGCAAGAATCTCTGCGTTATCATCTATGCCATTCTTAAAGAATTCAGCTACAGCTTCCTTTGCCTTGCTCATCTCAGGAGAAGAGAACGGAGCTGATTGTTCTACTGGTTTCTCTGGGACACTAACATCTACCTCGGGGGTTACTCCTTCTGGAATATCCTTAAAGTTTTGTAGTGTAAAGTTCTTTACCTTGCTATCAGCATAGTCATAAGAATAAACATTTAGATTTCCATTTTTCTTATTCTCCCAGATGCTAACTGGCTTGACCTTACGAACCTTACCGTTGTAGAAAAACGTAATGTCCTTTTGCTTATCAATGGCATCTTGAACTTGTGGTTGAAGATCACTAGAGAAATCTAAAGTTCTAGGAGGATCTAAAGGTGCAACGTCATCATTCGCAGAAGGTGTTATGCCACCATCTGGAGACTCTGCAATCGCTTTAATTTCTTCTGGTGTAGATACCTGTGGGATAGATGGTGTTGGAGTGACAGGCTCTGTTCCTCCGCCTCCGCCTCCGCCATCGTTTCCTACAGACACAAGCTGCTTAGTAGACTTTACCTTAGGCTTTGCGTCGCCTTCACCTTTTACATAAACGTAGCTAGAGTTACCCTTGTCGTACTTAATGAAATCGACAACCTCGCCAGTTTTCTTATACTTCAACTTCATTCCAGGTTCAATTGGAACTCCGTCTGCAGTTACATATGGGTTAGTTGGTGATTCACTAGGAACCTCTGGCTTTGGTGTTTCCGCAGGCGCTGATTCAGAAGGTTTAATACTATTCTTAATAGCAGAAAGTTGGTCAGTCAGATCTTCAATGTTTGAGCGTGTGACCTCGTCACCTTCCCAACCGTAGCTTTCGATAAACGCTGTTAGCTCATCAAGAACTGTTGGCAGTTCCTCATCTGTAATGTCACCGTTGCGATAGTCAACAAGTGCTACATCAATTTGATTGGCAATCTCGTCAAGTTGCTTGCTGTCCTTCTCAAAACCAGCCGCCTTTGCAAGATCGCGGTATTCCTCAGCCCAGCCAAACGCAGTGTCTAACTGATCCTCTGAGGTATTGACAGTAGGCTTAATAGCATCTGCGTCCGACTCAGTTATGTCTGTGTTATCAACAGTGATTGATGTGTCTTCAGGAAGTAAACCATATTTATCAAGAATGTATGAACGACGCGCAATCAAGGTATCCTTGAGTGTTGCCGCAGCGTTAGGCTCGTCAACAATTGCGTCAACAAGCTGTGAGATCTCATCAGGACTAATGTCCAGCAACTTGCGAGCTGATTCAACTTGTTGCTCTTCAGTCATTGAACCAAAGATAGCAGCAGACTGTGGATTCTTATTCTTGTCACGAAGTGTGTCAAGCTCAGTTACTTCATCTCCAAATGCTGAACCTTTAGGTGCACCCATAGCACGGAAGAGAAGAGCTCCGCCTGGATCAACTCGGACAGGATCACCATTTGAGTCCGTGACAACGTTATCAAACGATAAACCAGCAACGTCCCAGTTGGCAAGCCACGCATCGATTGCAAAGCCGTCTTGTAACTTAGCAAGATACTCTGAATCCTTGCGCTTTGTAGAAAGATCAGAAGTCGCTCCATCAATCATTGGAGAGTAGGTCTTCTTTTTGCCGTCTTCGTTACTACCAATATAGATTTCAGCTGCGTCAACACCGACAGCGCGATACAAAGCAGACGCAAGAACTTCGTTTTGTGCGTGAAGATCTGACTTAGGTTCCTTTACATAGAACTGATTGCCTTCAGCATCTTCAAATGTTCCACCCTTGTTTGAGCCTTGCTGTGGGCCAACTTGCTTAAACCCGCTGAGGTCACCCTCTTCTGCAATGTCATTTGCAATCTCATCAACTGGGCTTTCTGTGCTTGCCTCAAAAACTTCTTTTTCTTCATTAGAAGGTCCAGCTGTCGGCGAGGCATTAGCAATATCATTTAGAAGAGCGTTAGTGTCAATACCTTGAACTTGAAGAGCATCACGAACTGCCTCGGACTCAATTGACGCGTCATATCCACCATCAATTGGGTACTTAAGAAGAACCTTACCTGAACCGTCTTCAATTGACGCGCGATACGCCTCAATCAGAACAGCAGACTCCCAGTAGCGTGCAATTGTCAGTGGGCTGTCGTCAAATTCTTTTGGCAGTGATGCATCTTTGTCAGTAGTTGGCTCGTATGTTTCTGGGCTAGGACTGTAGAAACCTTCAGGGAGATCAACGACATCATTCTGCTGAAGGAAGCCAGTATAATCATCGTTATAGCCATTTAGAACAAGATCACGTTTCGTTGCCTTTTCCAGCTTAACGTTATACAGAGTACCTTCGCCGTTTATTAGCGGCTTAGACGCAACTGAAACAATCTTGTAGTCTCCCCAAGCAATATGTTCACGTTCTTCGCCAAACATCGAGATACCAGATACATCAATTGACTGACCCATACCTTTGTCAATTGTGAAGATAATTGAAGAACCTTGATTAGCACCAAACGCCTTAGCGTATCCACCGGCTGTTATCTTCTCATCAGTAAACGAACGTGGATCAATTGAAATGATACCACCTTCAGTTGTATACTCTTCAAGAAGCGCAGAACCATCCTTTAGATCAATTCCACGATACAGAACCTTGTCGTTAGGACCAGACAATTGAGCAACAAGTCGATAGAAAGAACCAGCAAGTGACTCTGGATCATTTAATGATTCTGTTCCGTTTGCAACGTTAATCTTGCTTTGGATTAGCTCATCTATGTAGCCGAAATCGTCAAAGAACTTGGAAAGCTTATTTGGTGCTACAGATGAGCCGTCATACTTACTAATCGCCTTTTCAACGGCCTTGTAAAGACTGGTATCATTTTCCATAGCGTCAGTAGAGTTACCATCAAGCGCAAGAAGTAGACCCCACACTCCGCGGAACGCAGCCTTCTTGTCTGGGTCGTCGCTATACGCCCACTCAATATACTTGTCAAGAATTTGCTTATAGCCGTCGCTTCCAGAGCTCAGCTTCTTTACATCATCAGCAAGTGTCTTAAAGTTTGGATTATCGTCACCATTAGTGACAAGATCATTCATCTGCGCAACAGATGCAGCAGCGATGCTTGGTTCTGCTAGTTGCTGATGTGCCTTAAAGATATTTGGGTCAAGATCAAGTGCGTCAATTAGTGCAGTTGGCTCTTGCATTCCAACGGACTGCTCTTTGTTTCCACCAGAGATAGCATCTACGTTTGTTGACTCGCCAGTACCAAGATCATACAGTTGTGCGGAAATAAGTTTTGCGTCAACACCTTGTTCCTCAAGAGCAAGATAGATAGCCTCAGCAGGAACGTACTCGTCACCTTCATTGAATTCCAATGAACCGTAGCCAGATGCTGCTTCTACTTTTTTCGGTGTGTTCTTGCCACCCTTCTTTGGGCCAGGCTTACCGTCACCTTCATCAATATCTGGAATCTTGTCAAGTTCTTCAAGAATCTCATCAACAACATCCTTCTTGCCACGCAGAGCTTGCGCGAGGGCAGCGGAAAGATCATCTGTCGAAAACTTATTAGCAAGTACCTTAGGGTCATCAGTAAAGTCTGAAGAAGCTTCATCAAAACGACCTTCAGGCTCAAACGCCGCAACCTTTAGTTTATACGCTCCATCAGGAGTTACCCAGTCGACAGCACCTGTAGTCTTAGGAACTTCAACAGTTTTCTCTTCTTGCTCAGGCTCAATGATAGCCTTAACTTCTTTTTCCTCATTGAACGGCTTAAACTCTGGTGGAAGATTTTTAATTGCGTCAAACTTTTTCTTAAACGCGTCCCACTTATCTTTCTGAGCTTTCTGTGGGAGATCAACAAAGCCTTTTGTTTCATAGTCCTCAAGCTCAGCCATCCACTCTTTGCTGCGACCATTTAGCGTGTCAAGAATCTCATTGCCAGTTGCGCCGTTGTTAACCATGTCAACAAGATCGCCGTCTTCATCGTATGGTGCAATTGCATCCATAGCAGCTTCGCGACGAGCCTCTACATCAGTCTGAACCTCATCGGAAAACGCTGCGTTGGCATCATCCCAGTTATCAAATGTTTGATCCTGGTACAAACCGACAAGTGAACCGTCAGCGTTGTGCCCAATTTCTCCAGTGTAACCTTGCTCTGTGCGAGTATAAGAAACTGCATCTTCTTTCTTAATTGGTGTATTGACATATTCTTTGTCACCAACCTTGTAAGACGAGCCTGGATTTAGTGCGCTATCATCTTTTTGAACTTCCCAGCCTTCAGGGATTTCTTTACCCCAAGGATCAAGACCCTTAGCAAGATTAGCTTCAATCTCGGCACGAGTTTGCTCATTAGCCTTCATGACTTCTTCAGCTTGCTTGATGTACGCTTCGTTCTTAGCCTTAGACTCTTCAACGCCCTTGGCTTGCTTACTTTTTACTTCAAGTGCAGCCTCGTAATCGGCCTCAAAACCTTTTTCATCTTTCTCGATGTACTCTTGTACATCAGCCCATGATTGCACGATGGCAACAGACTTTTGGTTCGTGACATCAGTTTTGTCACGATGAAGAATATAGACAGGTTGAGTCTTGTCAAGCTTAGAACCAAATTTAGTATCGCCATCTGCGTTCTTCACTGACGGAGGATCACTAAGCGCTGCGCCGGGTTTTGTATTCAACTTCCATGCTTTGTTTACAGCCTTGGAAGTTTCTTTACTGTCTGGGAAGTAGACATCAACGCGATAACCATCACCAGTCTTGTATACCTCGTTAGGACCTTCAGGACCACCTGCAAGTATGTCCCATACATGTTCTTTTTGCTTGCTTACAAGTTCCCAACCATTTGGAACATCAACAGACTGAATTTCAGACGCATTGACAGCATCTACGTCGGAAGGTAACTTAACGTCACTCTCGCCCTTAGGCTTTGGAACAGCGCTATCTGGCAAAACAGCTTTAAGTGCTGCTGCCTGCGTCGCCGGGACATTATAGATTCCGTCCTTAAGATTACTGTCGCCTTTAACTTCAATTTGATATCCGTCTGAATCATTGTTTGCAACAAATCGACCAATGATTGAGTGTATAAGTCCGTCAAGTCCACGGAAGAAGAACTGCATTCCTCCACCCTGCTCAGCAAACTGACCGTTACGGTCACGACGTTGCATACGTGCACGAATTGATTTTGCGATACTGGAGTTTCCACCAATACCAACTGCGATAATCGGAGTTAGACCAGCGTTGACGATAAACTCCTGTGGAACAAGACCAGCAGTTAAAGAACGCAGTTGAGCGTTAGCGTGCATTGACTCAACAGAGTCAACTGGATACGCGTATGCAGACGCAACAATTTCTCTTGCAGAACTGTCAATACGTGGATCAGCTGCAATCCAACGAGCAATCGCATGTGAATACGCTGATGCTGACATTGCATGACCACGACTAGAAAGAGGGTGACCAACCGGTAATAGATCAGTGTGACGTGTTCTATTGACAGGTGACCTTCCATCAATGGCTAATGACAAAAATGATGCAACATCACGATACGCTGCAAAGAACCGGGACTTGCTATCAAGCCCAGCCGTGTTGTTTAATGAGCGTGACGCAACTGTGAACGCAGTTCTTTGAGAAACCTGACGCTCAGCCGGGACGCGAGAGTTCTCCTTTGCTAAAAGATCAACGATACTTTCACGAAGAGAAGAAGATGAACGTGGCTTAACCTTTGCCACGACAGCTTCCTTATCCATCTGCGCTATAATTTCATTTACAAGAAAGTTCATTAGTTTCCTTCCTTGGGTAAAAGATCAGCATCTCTTGATGCATACAACGCTGATGCTAAAACGGTGGCTCTATCAAAAGGTGACTCATTGTTTTGTATGCCACGCAACCAAGCCGCACGAAGGGCAGGGATCATTTCATATCCGTGACCTGACAGTTCTGCAAGGGCAATAATCGCGTGCTCTGGAGATTCATATTCATTCTCATCCTTAAGTGAAATCTCAAGGGAATCAAGAAGTGATGCTGACGCAGTTACAGTAGATGCCGATGCAGCCTTCGGATGTTTTGAAGGAAGAAGATCATTGTCCTGCACATAATTAGGATTCGCTGGACGTCCACTCTTTAACAGACGCAGGAACGCATTAACACGAGCGTATGCCCACTGATCACGAGTCTTACCAGGTCGATGTGAACTTGAGTACGCACCGGAACCGCGACGATACACAGCCTTTAACATTCCAAGAGTTGCCTTACGACCTTCAGGCGCTTTCTCGTTGTGCTTCGTTACCTTCTCACGAAGTGTTGCCTCTGTTCGAGCGCTAAATACAATTTTCTTTCCGCCTGACGCAGAGCCTTTAGCGTTTTTCTTTGAACCGTAAATACGGTCCTTCTTTGGCGCGGGCTTAGAACCGGCAGATGTAATCACGACTGCACTAGCAGACGCAGTAGTAGCTGTAGTAGATGTTGCTACAAACTCTGCTGAGTTATACGTGGTTGTCGTAACATTTTGCACGGCTGATGTCTACCTTCTTGTTATTACTTATGACAAAGTTGGCACGGACAGTCCTGCGCGCATGTGCACGCGGAACCGTAGCTTGCTGGGCATGCGCAGATGTCGTCCTTGCATACCTCACAAATAACAATCGCAAAATCTTGTACAAGTTCTTGTACAGGTTCTTGAATAAGTTCTTCTTCTACAGGGACGCTCTCAGATGAAAGAAACGCGTTTAACTGCCAACGCCATTTCTTGTGCATATCAATTCGACCAGCAACAAAATCTGCGACACCTTGCTCATTAGCCTCTGTGGCTGCAGCAAAGCACTGATCCAGTGACGCAATCATCACGTCGTTAGAATCATAAAGATCCTTACACATTGACATTGCGTTTGTACCAACCATTGTGTCCTCAATCGAGGAAAGCTTTGCAAACTCTGAAAGACGGTATGGTGAAAACGCACCAAGCTTACGCATGTTCTCTGCGAATGGATCAATGGAACCTTCAACATCCTCGGAGATCTCTTCAAAGAACTCGTGGAACTGCGCGAAGTCATTTCCGACTACGTTCCAGTGATGCCCTTTGGCACGATAGTAGATGACAACAGCGTTTGACAGACAGTCAGCTAGACAATCTGAAACACTTGTCATTCCAGGGGTGATCTGCATTAGCTAGGTGTTCCTTCCTGCGTTGGTGTTGTCTCCGGTGTTGGGCTTGCTTCAGCCGGAGAAGATTCAGCGGGTACTTCCTCAATTGGAGCTGCGTCTTGCGGTCCCTTAAGAAGTCTTTCAACCTCTGGAGGAATTGGCGCAACGTTTGCTGCCTGCGATGCCATACGTGTTGCCTTCATAACGTCTGGTGCTACAGCGGAAAGCATAGACTCTGTGAGTTCAGGTGTAATAACACCCTTCTCAATGAGAAGACGGAGTGCAACCTCTGTTGAGTTTGGTGCGTCAGCCTCGGTGAAGCCGTGAGCACGACGCCAGGTATCCATCGAGATTGCCATACGGTCAAAACCAGAGTCAGCATCTGCTGCACGGTCATTACGTGTCGCAACTTGTGATGGGTCATACCAGACACAAACGCGTTCAACGTCAGACTCTGAGAAGCCGTTAGCAAGAAGGTACGGACGCAGATAGACGACTGTCAACGCGTCTGAGATTAGAAGCATCAACGGTTCAATGTGTGCCTTGTATAAAGATTCATCAATTTGAAGGGCGTTGGAATACTTAACGTTTGCTAGACCAGTAACAACATCCTTAGGAACATCAAGTCCTTGAAGGATACGCTCAAGAACACGATCCGCGCGTTCAACTAGCGAGGCGTCAAATGAGCGCTCAAACTTGAACTGCTTAATCTTGTCACCAAGCTCCGCAGGACCACGAATAATCAAAGGAACAACAGCTGACGCTGAATCCTCGTCGCGGATAGGCGTAGTCATTGCATCAATGAGCTGATCCTCAAACTCGTCCTGAGCTTCCTCGGCCGAGATCTCGGTACTGCCTTCAGTATCATCATCAAATGGATAATCGGCATCACCGCCACTAGCAACGGACAAACCGTCTGGCAGATACAAAGCACCAGCATTGAGACGTGAACGAGCTGTAGCACGGAATGTGCGATTTAACAAAAGTAGTTCAGCGCAAAGATCGAGAATACCGCGTAGACTTGAATCCGCCTCTTCAGAGAAGCGCGGATGTGCTTTCCAGATACGACCAACGAACGCTGTCTTTGGGAGACCAATTCCGCCAGCCTTTTGAGTAGCCGATGCAACAGCAAGTTCACGACGAGGTGAAATTGAGTAGTTGCCCTTTTGATCCATTTGCAATTCGTCTACAGAACGAATGTCCCATGACTCTGGGATTCCAGTTCCTGGACGAGCAGGCATCTGAACAAGATAACATTCACCGGCAACCGCAAGGTTTAATGCAGCGTCCTTTAATAATCCAGCCTGACCACCATAAGCGGAATCAAGGCGCACAATTGCACGTTCCGCAGCGGACGCAAGGCGTGCATCAACGGAATCGGAGTTACGAACAGGGACTGGAGATTCTGCTGGATCTTGAATTATCGCAGCATAAAGACGAATACGTGAAACAACCGAGGCAACCAAGTTGAAGGCATATTTGACTTCACCGATAGCGTCGTAGTACTCCCAAGCTTCTGCTTGCCAAGCGGCGGATCCAGAGGCACGACGTTGCTTAAACTGCTCAGCCTCGCCTTTATCGTTTAATTTAACTTGAGCTGCAGCCGCTGTAAGAGGGCGCGGAGATGAGTACGAAACTGGTTCAGCATTTGAAATAAATGAACTACCAAAAACAGTAGGAGTGCTGATGATTTGACGAGTAGCTCTAGACGCAGCGCGAATAGCACGCCGACGTGATTCCCTGTTGAGGGATGGTTCTTCTTTTCTGAAGACGCCCATGCTTTATACTCCTCGTCCTTGTATTACGGAACGGCTGGACATCAATCGTCCACCCGTGCGGATATTAGACCAGTAACGGCGGAAAGCGCTAGAACAAGCGACACCGCCATAGTTGGTACAGGTACTATAATATATGAAATTACAACTAATGATGAGACCCAGAAGCTCGTACACCAATAACAAGTGATGAGATAGCCGATACCACTCATACCAGTGTATTTCTTCCATATAAAGTCTCGTGCCTTTTCAAGTACCTTATCCTGAATAATCAAGCGGCTAACTCGATACACGGCCAAGGCAAGTATTACTACGTGAGATATGTCTATGTTCATTCAGAAGGGTCCTTACTCGAGTAGACGTGGCGATACGGATTCCAGGCTCGTAGGCGAGAACCACACCCGCAGGCAGAGTTCTTCCTGTAGGCAAGCATCTTGCCAGTCTTGGTAATAACGTGGGAGTCCTGGTTCTTTTCACCGGACTTATTGAATTCACTGTACTCTTCACTAAAGACGATTACAGGTCCTTCGTTTGAGTCATTGGCAATGATAATTCGCTCGGGCGTAATAACAACCCGTGCCTTATCAAGACCATATGTTCCTTCCGTTCTTGGAGAGGAATGAAGATCACCTAGAATAAGCGTGCCTTCCTGCGCAACCGCAACATAGGCTGGAAAAACATCGTGAAGTATTTGCATTATTTTCCTAACCTTCGAGCCATAGCACGATAGGTAACACCTGTCGCCTCGGCAAGTTCGCGGACTGAAACGTTTCTTTCATTGAGCGAAAGGCACAATTCAGTTAGTAACAGATTTGCCCTAGCTTGTGGTGAGTCCTCCGCCATCTTTGAACGATAGCGACGTGCCAGCGGTGATACTTGCTGAATGAGATCGAGTTCATCAGGCGCGATACCAGGTGATACTGGTCGCCGCGAAACATACCCTTGCTTTGGCAACCTTGGAGTAGGAATCGGCTTATCCACAAGAGGAGAAGACTCGTGACGCTTAACCATCCACGACCGCACGGTAGATCTACGGCGAGGAGGATTGAATGCGTTTCCCATACTCTGCAAGGTCCATCCAGCCTTGTACAGATCGTTTAAGCGAGTCGCAAGCTCATCATCAAACAGTTTATTTAGAACATCAGCCTCGGAGGCTGGAAGCACCTGGTTTCTTGCTGCGCGGCGCTTCTGTTCCATAATGTTCATAGTAACACATAGTGTACACGTTTAATACTACTAACGAACGCGGAATCCACCGTTTTTAATACCAGGGATCTTTCGATGCGCAAGTGAACGCGCGGTGATCTTTCCACCAACAAAACCAGGAGGTGGCTTAATCAAGAGAGCTGTAAGCGCGTGAACGAGTGCGTCAACGCGGTCAGGAGACTTTCCTTCACCAGGAATCCAGGAAATCATCTGCGACTCAAGCTCTGCAAGGTAACCAACGTGATGAACGCGTGACTGTTCATACGCAAGTGTGACAGGTTCTGCTCGAAGAGCCTTACCGTGCTTTGAATGAACCTCTAAAACTTTAACGCTTGGGTCAATAGTATTGATGGCATTTCTAACGAGCGCACCACCTTGGTTAACTTCAGCAACCACAGGGCAACCCCACTTACGAGCCATAGCAACAACCTTGTTCGCCCACACATCAGGAGAACCATGAACTGATGCGTCCTCCAAGACCCAGGACTGTCTCTTATACAGATCACGGTCACCGGTTGATGCACAAACAACGATACCGCACTCATCTCGAGGATTCTCTGAGACTGAAGGGTCAACACCAATAACACGCAACGGTGTTCCCATTGGTAACTGGTTTTCACGACCCTTGTCAATAAGCTCGGTTGTCCAGAGCGCTCCTTCAACCGCATCTAACATTTCGCCGTAGAGTTCTTGCTGCGCTAGGCGAGTACCTTCATACACACCCTTAATGGCGTCAAGGTAGGCACTAGAGAGGTTACCAGCGTTATCCATCGTAGAACCACGGGTAACAATAACCTTGCCAGTTTTCTCAGCCTCAGCAAGTAACTGATAAAGAAGAGGAACACGCTTAGGTGTCGTAGTGACCATGATCTTAGGATTAGAACCAAGACGTGTACCAACACGTAAGTTGTCAAAGGCTGTCATACCTGCAGCATCAGGAGTTTGACGCCAGGCAGCAACCTCGTCACCCCAAGCATGCGTAAATTGCGGACCACGAAGAGAATCCGGCTCATCTGCGGTGAAACAAGTAGCCGTGTTTCCGTTGGGCCAAGTTAATCGTCTCTTTGACGGTTCATACAGTGGACGCTCACTCGGAGGTGTCACATTGATGATTCCTGATTCACCTTCAACAATAACGTCACGAACGTCTGCTGCGGTACGAGCTACTAACGCGAAGCGTCGTTGACCAGTAGTCGTGTACCTTGCGGTGTCGCGAACCCACTCTGCTGCGGTGCGTGTTTTGCCCGCGCCACGACCAGCCATATAAAGCCAGATGTTCCAGTCATCATGCGGTGGAGCTTGTTGCTCAGGGCGACCCCATAAGGACCAGTCCCAAAGAAGAGTGTCTGGATCGAATCCTGAAAGTGCAAGCGCCTTTTCGTCAGGTGGAAGGAGCGCCAGTTGCTCCATTAGACTTTTTCCCACGAGTTATTCTCCTACGCGTTTTGGAAAGCGATTCTCCGAAAGTATCGGTGTGTATGCCTTGCTTGTTGCGGTCTTTGGTTCTAGATAACCGTAACGTGCAAGACGAAAACGAAGAGCGCCGTGAGTCACCCCTAACCTCTTCGCAAGACGGTAAAGAGTCACGCCCTCAACAGTGTGAGCATAATTGATTAACCATGAATACTCCTCTGCCTCCTTACGATACTGCTTGCCATAAGAACGAACTTGTTGCGCTAGCGGCTGAAGTTCAAGAAGACGTTGAAGTGTTTCTGGTGAAGGTTCCACGAAGGTTCTCACCTCGGGTTCCTCAACGCGTGGAGGTTCGGGGATTGAGTAGCCGGCGATGGCGATTCGAAGTGCCTCACCCATAGGAGTCTTGTCAGCGATCTGACGTACACGTTCGCGTGTTAAACCTGTGCCTTGTCCGATTGACTCTAAAGTCCAACCTCTTTCACGCAAGGCTTTGATGTAAGCGTTCCGTTCTCCGTCTACCTTAATCGCGGTGAACGTTTTGACCACGTCGTGCGGTAGTACGTGATGTTGCTTCGTATGCTTTGTCATGGGATAATTATAACATGCCCCGGTGACATTCTCTGCCGAACTTGTATACTTAGACTCCAAAGACGCTGAAGCCTTATGTACTGAGGAGTAATAAACAGTACGTTTACGTTAAATGCCTTGGACGTGAGATAGCGATTCGGTATAAGCGAGCAGCAGGCCGAGATGTCTCCAACCTTTTTTCTAAGTTCCGTGATGAAGCTTGGAAAGCGAGCCGAGAAAGCTGAGCAGGCAGGCACGGAAAAAAAGTTTGTTGTTGTGTGTCAGTTTTGGGCTAGCGAGTTACTTGCGAGTAATGTTGCCTTTTCATGACAGATGTGATATAATAGTGCTAATGACTAGCAAGTCATTGACAACAACGACGAAAGACATAGCCCATGAAAAAATATGTGTATACAGCCAAGCTAGGTAGGTTCACTACCTTGAAGAAATATGAAGAAGCTTCTCCTGAAGAGATACGACAGTTCATAGTAGATCAACAGAACGAAAATCCTGAGCAAAGATTATCAGTTGAAGTTTTTGTTTTCGACAGTGCAAGGCACAGCTCAAATGTTTGTAGGAATAAGCGAAAAGGCTGGTGTCCTATGTGTTTTGTTGAAACAAACACTATTGTTATGAAGACAACGAAAAACTTTAAGTTCGGTTACACAAATGAAGAAACCCCCTAGCACCAGGGGTTAGTGCTAGAGGGTTCCTTGTCGTCAATCAATGATTAGATTAGGTGCACCTCAACGTTTGAGTCACCCGCAAACACCTTTGCGAAAGTGTCGGCGTCCATCATGCCTGTTGACTCCAACCCGCAATCCTTTTGATACGCGCTCACAGCAATAGCTGTTAGCTCACCGTACCAACCGTCCTTGTCGCCTTCCGCATCCTTGTAGCCGAGTTCGACTAGGCGACGCTGTAGGTGATGCACGGTTAGGGACTTCCTTGCGTACTTGTTTTGGTACACACAGGAAGCTAGGTAGACAGGGTCCGCATCAGCGTTAGTCACAACGTGGCGAAATTGTGCAGGCTTAACCTTTGCCTTTGGAGCTGGTGCAGGCACCGGCTCTGGTTCAGCCGCAGGGACTGATTCCTGCACTGGTGCTGGTGTTGGTTCTGGTTCTGGTATTGGTGCTACGTAAGGTTCTGGCTCAGCGGCGACCTCAACGGTCTCCACGGCCTCACCCGCAGGCACTACGTGCATGTCTTCGATGTTATCCATAGGGTTATCCTATTCCAATTGTGTTGGGTTTACTTGACCTTGATGTAGCCAGGGTAGTCGTCCAAGCTTCGCAGCGTGGATATACCCGCACCTGGTTTGTATGCGTTAGGCCCAATTCCCCAAGCACCGAAATCGGTACCGCCGGCGCTCATGTGATAAGCTACCTGGGCATTTACTACCGGGTTATTTAGTTGTGCATTGGACTCTAGTCCAAACTTAGCTCGACGGTCGACTCCCAAATCACCAATCATGTTGATCTGAAAGATACCGTATGAGCTATCACCGGTTTTTGCATTGTTGTTTAGTGCCATAGGGCGTGCGTTTGACTCCCGCATGGCGATACCCCAAGCTATCTTGTGCGCCTGGCCTTTGAAGCCTACGGCACTTAGTAGCTCGGAGAGCTGGACACCTGTCAGTGCTTCCTTCTGTCCAGCGTAGTCCGCGAGGACCTGGGCAACGGTTCGGACATTTTGTTTGATGACCGGAACGTTCGTGGTTGTCGAAGCTTCCTTCGACTCCACTGATTGCTTGTTTACTGCTTGCACATCTGCCGCAACAGTTGTTGATGTCGTTGTAGCGACACCTTCAGCAAACGCCGTCTCAACGAAGGCGTTATTAGTTACGGATAGATGTGTTGATGCGATTGTTGCTACTGCAACTAGTGTAACCGCGTAAGCTACTGACGTCATTGCTATTTTCTGTGTAGAAATTCGCAAGGCTAGTTCGCCTCCTTAGGTAGGGGACAGGGACAACCAAGCTTGTAGGCTTGGCTTGCTTCGCTGACATCATGCGTCCATGTACTCATTATCGAGGTCATATGACTGATATCGGTTACGAGCTTCCTCGTCCTCGACATCGTGCATGGTCGACCACACGCTTCCCAACGTATGGGCGAAGTCTTTTCCTCGGGTAACGGCAACCTGGTTTTTGAAGTTGCTGTATCCAAGGAAATCTATTGAATCGGATACCCAGCTAGCAAAGTCTGGCTTGCTAACTACTACTCGGTATGGGTAATCCGCATAAGGCGTGAACTTAATTTCAAGCTCACAGATGTCTGCTAACGGCTGCAGTGACACGCGGTCACGGGCGCGGACCATAAGGTATCCCTCATTTTCGCGATGGTTAACAGCGCTTACAAATCCAGTGTCAGTAAATAGCCACATGGTTATACGTCCTTTCGTCGTGGGGTCCAATATAACATCGAATCCCGGTTTATGGAAACACAAGTGAAGGGTTTGTTCCCTACATTCATGAATATGTTTGAGCTAGTAGCTGGTGCTACTTCAGCTCTACTCCGTCTGGTAGTTGGGAAACAGGCTCTTGCTTGACGGTTAGTAGCTCCTCACGAAGAAGCTTTACCGCGTAACGAGCTTGCTCGGGTGCAACATAACTGTCGTGGACTAGGTTGCCGTCCGCATCAGTGGCGGTGATATGCACCGCTACTTCGTTTGCCATGTGTGCCTCCAATTGCGATGGTCTAATTGTATCATCAGACCTCCTACCTTCCGAATTTCTTTCGGCATTCTGGACCAAGCTGAAGCTCGCGGCTGATGGGATCTGTTAGTTCAGCTCCACATGAGCCACAGCAGCTGTAGTGCTGGCCGAAAATCTTTGTGTACTTGTACGGATCTTGCGCGATGATGTTCACCAAGGTTACCGCATCGTCATTAGCCACTTTCCAGCGGGTAAATCCACCAACTGAGCCGGTAAGGCGACGCATGTACAGGTTATTCATGTATTCGCGAATCTCAAGGAACAGAAGGTCGCCATTTAGTGGCGTGCTGTTCAAAGCGATGTCAAGTTCCTCTACAGGAATCGCGTACTTGCTTTTAGGAGCTTTTGAAAGTGCTTCCTGAAGCGATGGTTTTCCAGCTGCAACGGGCACTTTTGTGGTTGCCTTAGGAAGTGAAAGCAGGAGGTCGATAAGCTTCGATGCTGCCTTCTTGTCCATCGTAGTTAGCGCGAGCTTGTACCCGCTGCGAACTTCGTCTTCCATTTCACGATCTACAAGTAGGTCGTTGATAAACTTGACTTGCTTTTCTGATGCTCCGAAGAGCGTGTCCTGTGTCGCTGTTGTCATTGGGCTTCCTTTTCTTTTTGGATGTCTTCTTTTAGCTGAGCCTTTATCATTGCCCAGTCCTCGGTAATTCCCAAGAAAGGGTTGACCAATGGTGTCGACTCACCGCGCTTGCG
>Ga0164292_10000196_pt1 | contig 42694 bp, 40 predicted proteins | sample GEODES117metaG_FD_111486 | JGI IMG/M metagenome (GOLD analysis project Ga0164292, IMG submission 111486) | Eutrophic lake water microbial communities from Lake Mendota, Wisconsin, USA - GEODES117 metaG | ecosystem: Environmental > Aquatic > Freshwater > Lake | place: USA: Lake Mendota... | reverse complement strand
TGCTGGCGCCATCGGTTCACGCGCAGGGCCAACGCGAAGGCTCCCTGCGCTCCCTGGAGCAAGCCTGGCGGGCCGACCCCCGGCGCATGGACACCGCCCTGACCTATGCCCGGGCGGTCTTTAACCTGGGCCTGCTCGAGGGAGACCTGCGCTGGTTTGGCTCGGCCAAGGCGGCCTTGACGCCCTGGTGGCAGGCCAGCGACCTGCCCGCCGAGGCTTTTTTCCTCAGGGGCTTGGTCAAGCAGGGCTTTCACGAGTTTGACGGCGGCTTGCAGGACATCAACGCCGCCATTGCCAAGGAGCCCCAGCGGGCCGAATTTTGGTCCTGGCGCTTTGCCTTGCATCTGCTGCGGGCGGACATGACAGCCGCCCGCAAGGACAGCGAGGACATCGAGCGCCTGTTCGGACGCAGCGAAGCCGAGGTCTACCGCGCGATCCTGCACTACCGCAGCGGACAACCCCAGGCGGCCATCCCTGTGCTCAAGACCAAGATCGCCGCCGCTGATTTTCAAAGTCCGTCTGCCCAACAATGGCTGGGATTTCACTTGGGCGAGGCCTTGCGCGTCGCTGGCCAAGCCGAAGCTGCGGTCGCGGTCTGGGACAAACAGCTCAAAGCCCATCCCAAATCGCATGCCCTGAGATTGGCTCTGGTCGAACTGCTCAACGAACGGGGCCAGTTTGCCCAGGCCAAGGCTGCAGCAGGCGGTCCGCCCATGACCGACGCGCTCCTCACGCAGGCCCTGCTGGCCAGCCGGGGACTCAAGGACGGTCAGGAGCAGCGGCTCGAAAAAATGCTGCAAGAGCGCTATGCGGCCCAGGCGCTGCGGCAAGAAGCGCTGATTGAAAGGCCTCGCCTGATTTACCTCATCAGCTACGGCAAGGATCTGGCTGCGGGCCTGGCCCTGTCCATCGACAACTGGAAGCTGCAAAAAGAGCCGCCCGACGCGGTGCTGTTCGCGCAAGTGGCCCTGGCGCTCGATCAGCCTCGGGCGGCCGAACCGGTGCTGACGTGGGCCAAAGCCACCGGCTATACCGAGCCGGCCCTGGCCAAATTGATCGGGCAAATCCAGGCGCACCCGCGCTGGACGGGGGGCAAGCCATGACGACGCTGCGCAAGGCCTGGAGCATCTGGCTGCTTGGCCTCTTTCTGGCAGCGCTCTGGCCCGGCAGCCAAGCGCTGGCCCATTCCAGCAGCAACAGCTATCTGACCCTGAGCGCGCCTGAGGGCAAGCTCACGCTGCGCGCCGATATTCACTGGCGCGACGTCGACCTGATGCTCGACCTCGATGGCGACCGCGACGGCCGCGTCACCTGGGCAGAAGCAAGCGCACGGGCCCAAGACATTCAGGCTTGGCTCAGTCAAGGCCTGGGCTTGGGCGAGAGCGGGCAAGCCTGCACCTTGGGGCCAGCCGATCTGCAGGCCAGCGAACGCGCCGACGGCGGCTACCTCAGCGCCTTGTGGCTGGTGAACTGCCCCAGCCTGCGCGAGCTACCACAGGCCAGGCTGGACATGCGCTACGGCCTCATGTTCGCGCAGGACTCCCTGCACCGGGGCCTGCTCAAGGTGGAGTTGCCGGACTTTCAAAGCAGCGCCATCTTCAGCCCCGAGCGCCCCACCGTGCTGCTAAGCCAAGCCGATGGCAGCGCACTGCGGGTCTTCGGCCGCTATCTCATCGAGGGCGTCTGGCACATCTGGATAGGCGTAGACCATATCGTCTTCCTGCTCAGTCTGCTGGTCTTGGCACCGCTGCTGGCCGCTCGGCAGCCGGTGCATCGCTGGCGCGGCGCCGAGCGCCCCAAGCCGGTGGTGATGGATGTGCTGGCGGTGGTCACCGCCTTTACCGTCGCGCACTCCATCACCCTGGGCCTGTCGGTCATGAAGTGGCTTGAGCCCTCGCCCGACCTCATCGAGCCGGCGATTGCCCTGTCGGTGGTGGTGGCTGCGCTCAACAACCTGGTGGGCTGGAGCGCGCTGCGGCGCTGGCGCCTGGCCTTTGTGTTTGGCCTGGTGCACGGCTTCGGCTTTGCCAATGTGCTGCTCGACCTGGGCCTGCCGGCCAGTGCACTGGCCGGCGCCCTCGCCGGCTTCAATGTCGGCGTTGAGCTCGGCCAGCTGGCCATCGTGCTGGTCTTCCTGCCCCTGGCCTGGCTGATGCGCGGCACCGCCTTTTACCGCTGGGTGGTGGTGACCGGTGGCTCGCTGGCCATTGCACTGGCCGGCCTGCTGTGGACGCTCGAGCGCACCGGCTTGATCGAGCTCTGATGCACGCCGCAAACCGCCCAGGGCTAAACTGATTAGAAATTAAGGAGAGCTTTTCATGAAATTCATCGCAAGCCTGATCCTGGGCATGGCCCTGAGCTTGAGCGCCGCAGCACAGACGGTGGCGCAAACCGCTGCCGACAAGGTGGTCTACCACATCGACAACGCGGCCGCGCAGGCCACCAAGGGCCTGCGCAACATCCGCAACCACCTTGATGTGGCGCCCGAGACCCAGATCGTGGTGGTGACCCATGCCGACGGCGTGGACTTCCTGATGGAAGGCGCCAAGGACAAGAACAACACCAACGTCGACTATGGCGCGCTGGTGTCTGCGCTCAAGGCGCGCGGCGTGCGCTTCGAGATCTGCGAGATCACCCTCAAGAACCGCAACCTGAACAAGGCCCAGTTCTCCATGGACGCCGAATTCACCCCCTCGGGCGTGGTACGGGTCGGCCGGCTGCAGGCCCGAGAGGGCTACGGCTATATCAAGCCCTGAGGCGGCCGAGCGCCGCATCAAGGCTCAGATCATCGGCACCAAAGAGCCGTCCATCATCAGGTTGACGCCATTGATGTAGCTGGCCCGGCTGGAGGCCAGAAACACCACCGCGTTGGCCACCTCCTGCGGGTCGGCGATGCGGCCCAAAGGCAACTTCTCCACCGTGCGGGCCAGGGCCGTCTCTTTGGAGATCTGGCTGTTGCGGGCATCGGTTTCAATGGCCTTGTCCAGACGCTCGGTCAAGGTCATGCCGGGATTGACCCCGTTGACCCGCACCCCCTGCCCTGCATAAGCATTGGCCAGGCCGGCGGTGGCGAGCATCAGCGCCGCATTGGCCGAGCCGCCAGGCAGGTGCACCGGGCTGGCGACCTTGCCGCCATTGCCGATCACGTTGACGATGGCGCCCTGCCCGCGCGCTGCCATCGCCTTGATGGTGGGGTCCATCATGTGAACATAGCTAAAGAACTTGGACTGCATCGCATCGTGCCAGGCCTGGGGCGTCAGCTCGGGCGCGGGGGTGCGCTTGGCCGCCCCAGCCGAGTTGACCAGCACATCCACCGGGCCATTGAGGCTTTGCGCCTGCGCCAGCGCCTGAGCCGCCTGGCTGGCATCGGTCAGATCGGCCGCGCACACATGGACCACTGCCGAAGGCGCTTTCTCGAGCAGCTTGCGCTTGGCGGCGTCCAGGGTTTCAGCCTGCCGGGCCACCAGGGTGACGCGGGCGCCCTCTTGCAAGAAGGCAGCGGCGCAGGCCAAGCCTATGCCCTTGCTGCCGCCGGTGATCATTACATGCATGTCTTTCAGATTTAAATCCATGGTGTGTCCAAAGTACGAGGTTCAAGAAAGGGTCAGGCCGACCAGCGCGCGCAGATCGGCCAGCTGCTCGGTGGCGCGAATTTGCTCGAGCAGCCGATCGGCGTCGCAGTGCGGCGCGCCATGGGCGAGCAGGTCGTGAAACTTCAAGGCCAGCCCGGTATCGTCCAGGCTGGGATGCTCCTCACCCGGCGCCGGTGTATGGCGGGCCTGCAGCAGCGCGCCCCGGTGCAGCTGGACTTCGACCGCCGACTCCTGTTGGCTCAAGCCCTCATCGGCCAGCACCTGCACCTTCGCGCGCAGGGACTGGCTCTGCGCCACTGCTGCGTCGGTAAAGCGGCGCACACCGGCCTGGCCTTCGAGCAGCATGATGGCCGCCGCATGCTGCAAGCTGAGCTTGGCTTGCAGGCCGTCGGCCGGCTGGGGGCGGTTGGCGCGGGTGGCGGCCAGGGGCGTGACCCGCAGTGTGATCTGCGCCACCGCATCGGCCGCAAGCACGCCATGCGCCTGCACCAGCGCCAGGCAGGCCTTGAGCGTCGGGTGCAGCAAAAAGCCGCAGGGATAGGGTTTGAAGCGGTTGTCCTCGACCTGCCAGTGGGCGTCGGCACCCGGCAGCTTGCCGAGGGCGAAGCCACCCTCGCCCATCAGCGCGCCAAAACCAAAGCGATCTTCCAGCACCGCAGTGCTGGCGCTCAGCCCCGCCTGCGCGTACTGGGCAGCCAGCAGGCCATTGCGCGCCGCGTGGGCGATGTTCAAGCTCTTGGCGCTGCTGCCCAGGCTGGCCACCAGACCGCTGGCCTGGGTGGCGGCATGGCCCAAGGCCCAGACCATGCGGTTTTCGTCCAGCTGCATCAGTCGGCCTACGGCGGCGGCGGCGCCGAACACACCACAGCTTGCGGTGATGTGCCAGCCCTTGGCGTAATGCGCCGGCGACACCACCATCCCCACCGCGCATTCAACCTCCATGCCCAACAGGAAGGCCAGCAGCGCGTCGGCACCGCTGCAAGGGTACTGGCTGCTCCAGGCCACCACGGCCGAGGCTACCGGGCCGGCCGGATGAATGGCGGTGGCCCAATGGGTATCGTCGAAGTCCAGGATGTTGGAGGCAAAGGCGTGGACCAGCGCAGCCGAAGGCAGATCAAGCCGCTCACTGCGCCCCAAAAGCGGCGCGGAGCCCGCAGCCCCGAGCGGCCGCAGCGCGGCCACCAGGCGGTCGACCTGCGGGTCGGCGGCGCCACCCAGAGCGCAGCCCCACCAGTTCAGCCAGGAACGCCGCGTGGCCAGGCGCGCCGCCTCAGGTACCTCTGCCCACTGCGTTTGTACCGCCCATCGGGCCAGAGCCAGCGTGGGGGATTCAAGCAGATCGTCCATCCAGGCTCAGTTGGCCACCACGCCGGCGCGCTTGACCACCGGGCCCCAGCGATCGAGCTCTTGCTTGACGTAAGCAGCGGCCTGCTCGGGGCTGCCGCCCAGCGGCTCGGTCCCCTGGGCCGCAAAGCGCTCGAGCACATCTGGCGACTTGAGCGCCTGATTCACCTCGCGGTTGATGCGGGCAATGATCTCGGGCGGCGTGCCGGCCGGCGCCATCAGCCCATACCACAGGGCTACATTGACCGCCGGCAGGCCAAGCTCTGCAAAGGTCGGGACCTGTGGCAGCAGCGGGTTGCGCTTGGGGCTGGCCGCCGCCAGGGTGCGAATCTTGCCAGAGCTGATGTGCGGCAGCAGCGAAGGCGCGCCGTCAAACATGACCTGCACCTGTCCACCGACCAGATCAGCCACAGCCGGCCCGCTGCCCTTGTAGGGGGCGTGCAGCATGTCAATCGAGGCCGCCCCCTTGAGCAATTCGCCAGCCATGTGCGGGGCGCCGCCATTGCCCGAGGAGGCAAAGGCCAGCCGGCCCGGCCGCTCGCGGGCCAGGGCCAGAAACTCGGCCAGGCTGTTCACCTTCAGGTCGGCGTTGACCGTCATGATCAGGGGCAAGCTGGCCAGCATGGTCACCGGCGCAAAAGAGGTCACCGGGTCATAGGGCAGCTTGGCCATCAGGTGCGGGCCAATGCCGTGGGTGGTGATGGAGCTTTGCAGCAGGGTGTAGCCGTCGGGCGCCGACTTGGCCACAAAGTCGCTGGCCAGGGTACCGCTGGCGCCGGCCTTGTTTTCAACCACCACCGGCTGCCCCATCGAGGCCGACAGCTTGCTGGCCAGCAGGCGGGCAATGAAATCAGCCGCGCCGCCCGGTGGCACCGTCACGATCAGCTTGATCGGACGGTTCGGATAGCTAGCTGCCTGGGGCTGGGCATGCGCAAACGCCGCTGCAAGGCCCAAAACGAAAACCGAGAGGGATCTGACCCACGAAGCTACCATAAACACATCCTTTTTGACTCACACTGACCCACCGCCCGTCATAAGCATGCACATGATCGAGCTCTTGCCGGGGACGGATTAGAGCAAAAAGCCAGCTTCGAGTTCTGGCCGCAGCGAGGTATCCGACAAGGCCGTGGCGCTTTTGAGGGCGTAGTCCCAACGTAACCCAAGGTCCGGCCCGGAAAATTTCATCACCCGATGGCTGACCGCGGGTTTGCCTCCCTGATCAGGCCGGAACTGAAGCGTCCTTCACCATGGAATCCCAGGTATGGCCAAACCGCTGGGCAATCGCGACGTTCTACTCATACAGCAAGTACTTCACGCTGCCGCCGTAGCCGGGCATGTCGATCATGTCCGTCGTGATGCACTTGAGCGGGCTGCCTGGGGTGCGCAGGTGATGGCGCAGCATGCGGCGGACGATGTCCTTGCTGTGCTCCGCACCGGTAGGCGCACCACTACAGGCGCCATTGCCCGGGCGGCGGCCGAAAAAAAGATAGGGGCACGCCCGGCCGTGTACGACCACAAGCCCGTGCGAATCGCAATGCCGTGGCGCTGCGCCGCCTGCAAGTATTCAAGCCCTTGGCAAGGCTGCGGCATCCGGTCGAAATGCACAAAGACGCGCGCCTCCTCGACCCTCCTGAACGGCTCGTCCGCCGACACCGCTGGCGCCTGCGGCACGGACACGGGCCCGAAAACAGGCCGCAGAAGGCCCGCAATGCACGCAATCGCTGGCAAATCCAGCTGCGGTTTCATCGGGCGAATACTCATGTATCAAGCAACGCAATAGCCTCGGCTGTACAGACCTTCCCTAGGGTAAATACCATTTCTCTTCGCGATCAGAACTGCAGAATGCATACCTATGCAAAACCTCGGTCCATGCTGTGACTCGCGTTGGTGTCACCTCCATTGACGTCGCCACCTTGGCAGGGGTGTCACAGTCAGCAGTCAGCCGCACGTTCACCGCCGGTGCCAGCGTGGGCGATGCCACGCGTCGCAAGGTGCTCGCTGCCGCGCGGCAGCTGGGCTACGCGCCCAATGCCCATGCCCGCAGCCTGATCACGGGTCGCTCGCGGATCATTGGGCTGGTGGTTTCAAACCTCGACAACCTGTTTTACCCGGCCGTGCTGCAACAGCTGTCCCAGGGCCTGCAAACGGACGGCTATCACGTCTTGCTGTTCGTCAGCGACCAAGAAGACGGCGATGACCTGGTTCGCGAGCTGCTGCAGTACCGCGTTGACGGCATCATCCTGGGCGCCACCACGCTGTCGTCGGCCTTGGCGCGGCGCTGCGCCGAGGCCAATATTCCCGTGGTGCTGTTTAACCGCGTGATGGCTGATGCCACGCCTGTGCATTCAGTGCGAAGCGATAACCATTTTGGGGGGCGCACCCTGGCTCGACTCTTGGCGGAGCAGGGTCACCGCCGCATCGCCTACTTGGCTGGCCGTGAAGATGCCTCCACGAACCTGGAGCGTGAACGTGGTTTCTTGGAGGGTCTGGCGGAGGCCGGGCTGCCTTTGTTTGCCCGTGGCGTGGGCGATTACGACATGGCGCGTGCTCGCGAGGCGACGCTCAAGATGTTCGCCGATCCTGCCCATCGGCCCGATGCGGTTTGCGCGGCCAGTGACCAAATGGCCATTGCGGTCATCGATGCCTTGCGCTACGACCTGAGCTTAGCGGTGCCAGACGATGTCTCAGTGGTTGGCTTCGACAATGTGCCGCAGGCCCAGTGGCCAGCCTACCAGTTAACAACTTACGAACAGCCGCTGGCGCCCATGGTCGAGTCCACGATCGGTTTGTTAAAGGTACAGATGCAGACGGGGGAAGTGTTCCAGTCTCGCAACGTCGTGGTGCCCGGACGCTTGTGTTTGCGACAGTCCACGGCCCCCCGGAGGGCCCGATGAGTCCGGCCATGCGCCCCACCTTGTTGCTGCTTCCCGGCACGCTGTGTGATGAGCGCCTCTTTGCCCGCCAGCGCCGGTCGCTGCGACTGATGGTGCGCATTGAAGTGGGCAACTTGCACACCCTGGACCAACCGGCCGCTTGGGTGGCGCGCTTGCTAGAGCGGCTGCCGCCGCGTTTTTCGGTGGCTGGCTTTTCCTTGGGCGGCTTGCTGGCCTTGGAAATCCTGCGACAGGCGCCATCGCGCGTTGAACGCCTGGCCCTTGTGGCCAGCAATGCGCGCGGCGCCTCCTTGCGCGGCCAGCGCCGCAGCGCGCAGCTGTGGCGTCGGTGGCGAATCGGCGGACCGCAAGGCGTGATGAAAGACGCGCTGCCGCAGTACTTTGCCAAGCGCGCCCAGCGCCATCATCGTCTGGTTGCAGATATGGCACGTCGCACGCCTGGCGCCGCGGCCAAGGCTCAGTTTCAGTGGGCTGCTGCCCGACCCGAGGGGCATTCGGTTCTGGCTGGATTTACCGGTCCGCTGTGTGTGGTCAGTGGGATGCGCGACAAGCTGTGTCCCCATGCCTGGCAGCAAGAAATCGCAACTCTCAAGCCGCACGCCCAATGGACGGCGCTGCCCCGCGTGGGTCACTTCCTTCCCCTGGAGGCGCCCGCCCCCCTGAGCCGCGCCCTCGCCCAATGGCTGCAAAGCCCCGTCACTTCTTCTTTAGAACCTTAGCCATCGGACCCATATGCTTGACGCTCAGGCCCTGCGGGAACGCCTCATCCCGTTCCCCTCCCTTCAATACAGCACCGAGGCGTTCATCGACTACCGAATCCCCGAGTGCTCGCCGAAATTCAACTACGCGCTCATTGGCCCTGGGGTGTCGCAAAACCCGAATCAACCGGTGAGCCTGCGTGACAAGCATGGGTTCCAGGTAGGCGGCGTGTCGATGCCGCATGGCAAAACCAACCCGCCCCACATGCACTTCACCTGCGAGGTGTTCATTTGTGTGCGCGGCCAGTGGGAGATCAATTGGGGATTCAACCCCGACAAGCGCTCGGTGCGCATCCAGGCCGGCGATATCGTCAGCGTGCCCACCTGGATTTACCGCGGTTTTACCAACGTGGGGGTGGATGACGGCTTCATGTTTACCGCCCTGGGCGGTGACGATACCGGTGGCATCTTGTGGGGCCCAAGCACGCTGGCCGCCGCTGCCCAGCAGGGGGTGTATCTGACCGAGGATTACCAACTCATTGACGAGCAGCGGGGTCAGCGCATGGCGCCGCCACTCAAGCCGCTTGTGCCGATGACCCCAGAGGAAATCGCTCAACTGCGCGACTGGTCGCCCGCCGAAATGGCCGGGCGCTTGGTGCGCGGCGATGCGCTGGCATGGTCCACCCACGGTCTGCTGGACTCAAGCCTTGCCGGCTGCGGTGGACAACTCGCCCCGGTGATCGGCCTGGGCATGACTCAGGACCGTAACAGCCAAGCACCTGTGGCCAATGCACACACCTTGTCCATTGAGTGGCTCGCTCTGCCGCCGGGCGGGCGCGTTAGCCGTCACCGCCTGGCAGAAAAGCAGGTGCTGATCGCCGTAGAGGGCGATCTGCGCGTGGAAGTGGGCAGTGGCGAGATACAGACCGAGATGGCACTGCGAGGCACAGACAGCGCCTGGGACAGTTACGCCTTGCCGGCCGATGTCTGGCGCAGTCTGCGCAATGCCGGCAGTGCTCAGGCCCGTGTACTGGTACTCACCAGCGGAGACCACCGCAAGCGCATCGAGTGGGCGCCCGAGGTCGTGACTGCTGCCACGCAAGCAGGCTGGGCCATTGACGCCAATGGTTTTGTCGCGCCCAAGCGTTTTGTTGATCGTGCCCAGAGGTGAGCCAGCCATGAATTCCCGAATCCCTCTTGATGACCGCCTGCGCGGCATGTTCCGTAGCGGCGAGCGCCTGCGCGGCATCTTCAACTCTTTATCGTCTCCAGCACTGGTCGAAATGTGTGCTTTTGCCGGCTTTGATTTCGTGGTGATTGACAACGAACATGGCAGCGCCGACCTGCAAACCACGGAGAACATGTTGCGGGCCGCCCGCGCCAGTGGCATCGTGCCCGTGGTGCGCTGCCTGCCGCATGACATCCCTCGCCTGCTGGACATGGGCGCAAGCGGCATACAGGTGCCGATGGTCAGTACGCCTGAGCAGGCTCGCGATCTGGTCGATCGGGTGCGCTACCCCCTGCCCGGCGGTGCCGGCGGTCATCGGGGCAGCGCATTTAGCACACGTGCGGCGGGCTACGGCGCTTATGGCGGCCCTTCCCACACGCAGCGCTCCAACGACGGCGTGGGCTTGGTGGTGATGATTGAAACGCCAGAGGGCGTTGCCAACGCCCATGCCATTGCCAGTGTGCCGGGTGTCGATGCCGTGTTCATCGGGCCTAACGATCTGGCCCACGCCATGGGACACGAGAACCGCTGGAGCGACCCGCCGGTGCAGGCTGCCATCGACAGCGCGCTGCGCGATGTCGCACGCGCAGGCATTTGCCCCGGCACCTTGGCCTTCAGTCAGGCCGAAGAGGACCGCTATGGCGCTGTCGGAGCGCGCTTTTTCTGCACCGTGGCATCGGCGGTCATCACGCAGGCCTTGGCGCAGGCCGCTCGTCGTAGCAATCCTGCGGCGGCCCCCGCTTCGGCCCGATCCGCTTACTGACGCATCCTCAGATTTATTTTTTCCCGACCCTCAACATCACTCAACAGGAGATGACTATGCAAAGAAGAGCATTGATGCAATGGATGGCTGCAGCGGGAGTTGTCCCTGGCGCGGCATACGCCCAGACCACGGCTGCACTGCGCCCAGGCAAGCCCTTTGCGGGCACCACCGTGAATGTGTTGTCCGTGGTGGCGCCGCAGTTCAGCGCGCATGAGGCCAGGTTGCCTGAATTCGAGGCGCTGACGGGCATCAAGGTCAAGTATCAGTACGTGCCCTTTGCCAGCATGCGTGAAAAGCTCACGGCCGAATTGGTGGCCAAGACAGATCAGTACGATGTGCTCAGCGTGATGGATGTCTGGGGCCCCTCGCTGTACAACCTGTTCGATCCGCTCAATGACCGCATCGCTGAGAAGAAGATCGACATGACGGCCCGCTATCCGTTCGCACACCTGCGGGCTGCACGGGATGGCAACGGTAACGGCAAAAACATCCTGGGCTTTCCGCTGCGCGGCCACGTCCAGTTGATGTTCTATCGCAAGGATGTTTTCAACCGCCTGGGTCTGAAGCCGCCGGAAACCTGGGACCAGATGGTCGACGCCGGCCGCCAGATCCAGTCCAAGACTGACATGGCGGGCGTGGCCATGTACTACGGGAAGACCTCGGGCCAGAATCTGATGATCTGGTTTAACTACCTTTGGGGAATGGGGGGTGAACTGCTTGATGCGAAGGGTCAGCCCGCCTTCAATTCACCGCAGGGCGTGGCCGCGACCCAGGCCTACGTGGACGTCCTGCTCAAGCATAAAGTTGCGCCCGCAGGATCGGCTACCTTCAATGAAACCGATGCCGTCAATTCGGTGGCTCAAGGCAAGAGCGCCATGGTGCCGGTGTGGTGGTGGCGCTATGCAGGCCTCGTCGACCCCAAGACCTCCACGCTCAAGTCCGATCAGATCGGCTTTGCGCCGCTGCCTTCCATGCCGGGACGTGAGGCGACCACATACACCAACACCTGGTTCTACGGGATCAACCGCAGCAGCAAACAAAAGAACGCGGCCATGGAGTTTCTGACATGGCTCAGTGACCCAGCGCTGGAGCGCTCGGTACTCCTGGACCGGCGCCTCAATGAGGTGGTGGCCATGCAGACTTCCAACCTGATCGACGGCGACGTCAATCTGCGCTTTGGCGGCATGCACCTGTTCGGCGCGCAGGCGCTCAAGGGCGCACGCGGTACCCCGCTGTTTGCGCAATGGCCCCAGGTCAGCGACATTCTGGAGGCCACGATCAGCGAGATCGTGGCAGGTCAGGTCACGGTCAAGGCTGGCCTGGACGCTGCAGCGGCTAAAGCCCGTCGCGCCCTGCGCGCCTGATCGCCATGCTGCGCCGGGTTCCCCTGCATGTCTGGTTGCTGACCCCGGCGCTCGCCTTCGTGGCGGCCATGGCGCTGTTCCCGCTGGGCTACTCCCTGCTGCTGAGTTTTCGCAGCTGGAAGTTGGCTCAGCAGGACACGCCTGGTCAATGGCTTGGGCTGGATAACTACTGGAACCTGCTCAGCGACGATACTGAGTTTCTGGATTCTGTCTGGGCGACGTTGGTGTTCGTCAGCGCTGATGTCGCGGTGACGCTGTTGTTGGCTTTGGCGGCGGCCTTGCTGCTCCAGCGCGAGACTCGCATGAACAGCCTGGCCAGAGTGCTGCTGATTTTGCCCTTCGTGATGAGTCCGGCACTGATCGGCGTGTCCTTCCGCTTCTTCCTGAACCCAGAATTCGGCGTCGGCCATCACTTGGTGGGCTGGATCTTCCCGGCCATGGCCGACAAGGTCTGGCTCGCTGACACGACCTTGGCCATGGTGGCGGTGATCGCCGCTGATGTCTGGCACTGGGCGCCGTACATGACCCTGGTGGTCCTGGGCGGCCTGGCCTCTATCCCGAAGGAAACGCAGGAAGCCGCACGCATTGATGGCGCTTCTGAATGGGTGGTGCTGCGTGACGTGACGCTGCCCCAGCTCAAGCCGGTGCTGGGTGTGGTCTTGATTCTCAAGACGGTCTTTGCGCTCAAAGCATTTGACACCATCTTCACTCTCTCCAATGGGGGGCCAGGCACCTCCACCCAGACGCTGGCCTACTTCGTTTACCAGACCGCCTTCAATTATTACGACATGGGCTACGCGGCTGCGGCGGCCTACCTACTGACCGCCGCCCTTGTGGTGTGCGCCTTCTTTTATCTGCGGCTGTTGTTCCGCAAGTAAATCCGCATGCAAGCATCATCCACAGTTGCGCAGTCGAGCATTCCCGGCTACCGCACCCCGCTTCAGGAACGTGTTCTACAAGCGCTGAGGCAGGCGCTGGTCTTAGCCGGCATTTCCAGCATCGTGCTGCCCATCCTCTGGATGATGCTGACCGCATTCAAGCTGCCGCGCGATGTCTACTCGCTCGACTCAGCACTGGTTTTCACACCGACGCTTGAAAACCTGGTCACCATCTTCCAACACCCCTGGAACCTGGGCAGCAAAGCCCTCAACAGCGTGCTGGTCGCCTCGGGCACGGTGCTCCTGGCTGTACCGATGGCCACGCTGGCGGCCTATGCCTTCTCGCGGCTGGAGTTCCGTTTCAAGAAAGCCCTTTTCCTAACGGTCATTGCCTCCCAGTTCATACCCGGAGCCGTGGTCGTTTTGCCCTACTTCCTGATGTTCAAGGAACTGGGCATGCTCGACACCCGCAGCGCACTGGTGCTGATTAACTTGTCCATCGTACTGCCCTATGCGGTGTGGATGATCAAGGGCTTCATCGACGCCGTGCCGATCGAGATGGAGGAGTCGGCCATGGTCGACGGTGCCCAACGCTGGCGGGTGCTGTGGGAGATCGTGGTCCCGGTCGCCTTGCCTGGCATCATCACCGCCGCCGTCTTTAGCTTTACCCTGACCTGGAACGAGTTCCTGTTCGCGCTGATCCTGGGCAAGCAAGATGCGCTGACCTTGCCCTTGGGCCTGATTGGCTTTCGCACCGAGCGCGGCGACCTCTGGGAGTTGATGGCTGCCGGCGGCTTGTTGATCACTGCCCCCATGTTCTTGTTATCTCTGCTGGTCCACCGGCAGTTCATTGGCAGCCTGACTGCTGGTGCCGTTCGCTGAACACTATGACCACCATCCAATTGCGCAAGATTGACAAGTACTACGGGTCCGTACACGTGGTCAAAGACCTCAACTTAGAGATCGCAGACCGGGAGTTCCTGGTTCTGCTGGGGCCCTCGGGCTGCGGCAAGACCACCACGATGCGGATGATCGCGGGGCTCGAGCATCCGTCGGCCGGCGAGATCGCATTCGACGGTGACCGAATCAATGAATTGGGTCCACAGGACCGCGACGTCGCGATGGTGTTCCAGAACTACGGTCTGTACCCGCACATGAACGTCACGCAGAACATCGCTTATCCCCTCAAGCTGCGCGGTGTGCCCGTCGCTGAGCGACAGCGCCGTGTGAACGAGGCTGCCGCCCGGGTGGAACTCACGCCTTACTTGGCGCGCATGCCGCGCGAACTGTCGGGCGGGCAGCGCCAGCGTGTGGCCTTGGCGCGCAGCATCGTGCGACAGCCCAAGGTGTTCCTGATGGACGAGCCGCTGTCCAACCTCGACGCCAAGCTGCGTGTGGTGGCGCGGGCCCAGATCAAACATCTGACCCAGGAGTTGGGTGTCACCACGGTGTACGTGACGCATGACCAGATTGAGGCGATGACGCTGGCCTCGCGCGTGGCAGTGATGCAGGACGGCGAGATCCGTCAGATCGGAACGCCCGAGCAAATCTACAACGACCCAGCCGACACTTTTGTGGCCAGCTTCATCGGCAGCCCGGCGATGAACCTGCTGTCCGTGCAAGCCGATGCACACGGCCGCTGCACCTGTGACGGACGGCCTCTGGCGGTGACCGCGCCGGCGCCCGGCGCCTGGACGCTGGGCGTTCGCTGCGAAGACCTGCGGCTTTGCAGCGCCGAGGAATCGGCCTTCAGCACAGAGGTCTACACCTTCGAATTGCTGGGTGATTGCACCATGGCCACCGCCCTGGTCGATGGTCGCATGCTGGCTGTCAAGGCGGGCAAGGACACGCGGCTCAAAACCGGCGCCCCGATGCATCTGGCGGTGGACCCGGACCGCCTTTACTGGTTTGACGCAGGCAGCGGGCTGCGCCACCGCTGAGGCACGGGGGAGATCGCGGGTGCTGCGCGGTCACTCCACCCGGGCACGCGCGACGGCGGATTGGGACTCACGGTTCGACGGTGACGTTGTTCAGCGTGCCGGCCGGTGCCAGCAGACCCAGCCAGCTCAGCGCCTCAAAGCCTGGCAGGCCCAGTTCAGCCACGGTGGGCAACTCAGGCCCCAGCGCTCAAGCACCAGTGGCGACGGGCCTAAGTCAGGCTGCCGGCATGGATTTTTCCCATCCGATCTGCTGCGTTGTTGATGACTGGCATGGGACCTAGAAAGAGGCCAGGTTCAAGCCGGGCGGACGGTAGCTCGCTCGATCCAGCGGCACGGCACCACCGCCTGGTGAGGTGCTTGCATGCCTGAGGGCTGCGCGATGCGTGCGAGCAGCACTGCCACCGTTTGCTCGACCATGGCGCGCACATCTTGGGCCATGGTGCTCAGACGGTAGGCCCCCCAGGCGGCCTGGGGAACATCGTCGAAGCCCACCACGCTGACGTCCTCGGGGACCCGCAGGCCGAGCTCCTGACGCAGGACATCCATGGCTGCGAAGGCCGTGTGGTCGTTGGCGACAAACAGCGCATCGGGCCGACGGCTGCTTGAGCGTGCCTTGAAGAGCCGCCGCGTGGCCTCAGCCGCCCGCTCGAAGTTGTAGTGCCCTACCTCGCGTGCGAACAAGGCCTGACCGGCGCCCTCAAGCGCCTGCATGAGACCTTGTTCACGCTCACGACTGGTGGAGGCATCTTCCAGGCCGGCGATGAAAGCGATGCGCTTGTGGCCGCGCGCCAGCAGCATTTGACCGATTTCGCGGGCACCGGCCACATTGTCCGAGGTGACGGCGCTGACTGCGTTGAGCCCGCAAAAATCGAGGTCGCTGCGCCGATTGATCTGCACCACCGGTACCCCGGCGCTGCGGCACTTGCCTGTCATGGCCGCCGACAGCGTGGCCGAGGCCAGCACGATGCCGTCCACCTGGTACTGCAAGATCTCGTCCATCACGCTGTCCGCGTCGTCCGCTTCGCTGATGAAGATCAGCACGTGGTAGCCGGCTTTCTGCAACTGCTGGGACAGCTTCTCGATCACCTGCGGGTAGAACTGGTTTTCCAGATAGCGCATCACCAAGGCGATGATGTAGCTGCGCCGCGTCGACAAGCTGCTGGCGATCGCGTTGGGCCGGTAGCCCAGGGCGGCGGCGGCCGCCATAATCTTTTCGCGCGTGGCGGGCGAGACGCTGGCGCCCTTGGTGAAGGCGCGGCTGACGGCCGATTGCGAGACCTGGGCCAAGGCAGCGACCTCGTGCGCGGTGGGCCCGGTTTTCATGCCGCTGTCCACCCGCCATCGAGCATGAGCGCGCTGCCCGTGACCAAGCTGGAGGCATCGCTGGCCAGGAAAACGATGGCGCCGCCGATATCCTCCAGCTGGCCCAGCCGGCCGAGCGCGATGCGCTCGAGCACCCAGTTGCGGAAGGTCGGTTCGGCGAACATGGCGCGCGTCATGTCCGTCTCCAAGAAGGTCGGGCACAGCGTATTGACGCGAATGGCCTGGCGCCCCAGCTCCCAGGCCAGCGCTTTGGTCATGCCTTCAAGTGCGTGCTTGCTGGCGCAGTACATGGTTCGCCTGGGTCCACCCACATGTCCCATCTGCGATGAGACGTTGATGATGGAGCCCGGCAGGCCGGCTGCCGTCAACGCCCGCGTGACCGCTCGGCTGACATAGAACGCCGCCTTCACGTTCAGATCGAAGATCGCGTCGAGGTCCTCGGGGCTGAGCTCGGCCAGAGCCAGTGGGCGGTTCATGCCGGCGTTGTTGACCAGCACCTGGAACGGGCCGCGCTGTGCCAGCGCTGAGTCGACGGCGGCAGGGTCTGTTACATCCAGGACCAGCGCGTCGCACAGCCCCCCGCGTGCGCGAATCGCTGCGCAGGCCGACTCGAGGTCGGGCTCGGATCTGGCGACCAGGGTGACTTCGGCACCGGCACCGGCCAGCGCTGCAGCGGCGGCCAGGCCGATACCGCGGCTGGCGCCTGTGACCAGTGCTTGCCGGCCTTCCAGGCGAAAGTGCGGGAGCGGCGGCAGGATGGTCACTGACTCGCCTCGACCGGCTGGTACCAGGGCAGATCGGGGCGATTGCCGTAGCGGCGCACCCGCAGATTGGCCTGCTCACCATGGCCGGCGAAGTTCTCCATGTGGCACAGGCGCGAGCAGTATTCGCCCATGAGCGCGCTGGCCTCATCGGTCAGCACACGCTGGTAGGTACAAGTCTTGAGGAACTTGCCGACCCACAGGCCCCCGGTGTAGCGGGCATTCTTGTTGGTCGGTAGGGTGTGGTTGGTGCCGATCACCTTATCGCCGAAGCTCACGTTGGTGCGCGGGCCCAGGAACAGCGCGCCGTAGTTGGTCATGTGCCTGAGGAAGTGGTCGGGGTCTCGTGTCATGACTTGCACATGCTCAAAGGCCAAGTCATCGGCCACAGTCACCATCTCCTCGATGCTGTCACAGACGATCACTTCGCCATAGTCTGCCCAGCTTTTCTCCGCAATGGCGGCGGTCGGCAGGATGGTCAGTTGGCGCAGGACCTCGGCGATCGTCGCTTGCGCAAGCGCCTCACTGTTGGTCAGGAGCACTGCCGGCGAGGTGGGGCCATGTTCGGCCTGACCCAGCAGATCGACGGCGCACATCTGCGCATCGACGCTGTCGTCGGCGATCACCAGCGTCTCGGTCGGGCCGGCAAACAAGTCGATGCCAACCCGGCCGTACAACTGGCGCTTGGCCTCGGCGACAAACATATTGCCTGGGCCAACCAGCATGTCCACGGGCGCCAGCGTCTGAGTTCCGATGGCCATGGACACGACCGCCTGCACGCCGCCTAGAACCAGAATCTCGTCGGCACCTGCCATGTCCATGGCCGTCACGATGGCCGGATGCGGCTTGCCCTGATAGGGCGGGGCGGTCGAAACGACGCGCGGCACGCCCGCGACTTTGGCGGTCAGCACGCTCATGTGCGCCGATGCCAGCAGCGGGTACTTGCCGCCGGGGATGTAGCAGCCCACTGCATTGACCGGGATGTGTCGATGGCCCAGAACCACGCCCGGGTAGGTTTCGACCTCCACATCCTTCATCGAATCGCGCTGGATCTGGGCGAAGTTGCGGATTTGCGACTGCGCGAATGCGATGTCCTCGATCTCGCGTGCCGACAGTTGCCGCCGTGCGGCCTCGATTTCTGCGCGAGTCAGGCGAAAGTCCTCCGGGTCCCAGCTGTCAAAGCGCTGGCTGTATTCGCGAACCGCCAAGTCGCCGCGCTGCTCAATGTCACGGATGATGGATTCGACGGTCGCGCGCACCTTGGCGTCGTCGTCGGCGCGGACTTGGGCGTCCTTGCCTCGTTTGAGGTAGCGGATCATGCTTGGATTTCCTTGCGTAAGACTCTTCATGCACCCAATGTGCATGCGTATGCATTTTCCAACCATGCAACCGTATGCAAATGGGGTTAACCCTGGTCTTGGCCAGGACCAGCACGTCCTGTGTTGATGAGGCGGGCCCACCGAAAACCTGATCACGCCCCGGCGACGCCGGCCCGCTAGACGCTCATGGAGCCGCCCGGGCATGTCGAGTTGTCTTCAAGACGGGCAAGGCCATGACGGTTGTCCGCAAGCTCAGTGAGGGGCCAGCACCTGCATCCATACCGCGACCTCATCAATGAGCAGCCATTCACGCAAAATGCGCCCCGCTGCGAATTCAGCATGGGAGATGCCCATGATCTCCACGGCGCGCCCACTTGGCTCGCCATAGCGACCCGGACCTTCGTGCCATGCCTGCACCCGCCAGCGCATGGCCACTGCAGGGTTTCGTCCGGGGCGCTGAACCTCGGCCAGGTGCTCCAGCGCAAACTGCGCACGGTGCAGGGCAGTCAGCAGGGGGGCCCAGAAGTCACGGATCTCCAGGTGGCCGTAAAGCGTCTGGCCAGCCGGCGCTTGCAAGATCGCCGCACGGTCATGGCTGCCCAGTACGGCCGCTGCGCCCTGACCGCTCCAAAGCCCTTCATACAGGGTTCGGTAGGCCGTGGCCAAGGCCCCCGCATCCATGTGGGAGCGGTAGCCGCTGGGCACGGGCGGCATGGCCGGCTTGTCAATCGGGCCGCGCTGCGCCAGCCAAGTTTTCGCCAGATCGCGCTCATGCCAGCCAAGCTGCCGCGCGATGGCGGCCTGGTCCCGAACCAGCCACTCGTAAATGACCCGGTTGTCTCGGCACACACAGTCGGCGATGGTGCGCGCGTGAATGCGTCGCCCGGTGGCCGGGCCAAAGGGGCCATCTCCGCGATGCGTCATGGGCGAGCAAATGCGGTGTGAAGACAGAAAGCCGCCCTCCTCGTCCCCCGACCACAGCACGTCCTCGGCGAGCAGCTCGCGGTCGGGGAAGACGCTCAAGGTGTTTCGGGTGGACTCGATCACCGGCTCCACGCCTATGCTCACGCTGCTGGGCGTTTCCACCGCGCAGTCGGCCGAGTAATAGGTGCGGATATCGTCGATGCGCCGGCCCTCCCAGATGCGCTCGGTGATGACCCGGATGTAGTGGTCCAGGTCGGTGAATTCCGGATCGAAACCCTTCATGGCGATACCTCCTTGGCATGGTTGCGGCTAAAAAGCCTGCCGCCTCAGACTGCTCAGGCTTGAGTCTGGCACAAAAGCAATGGGCATCTGGCGATGGGCCCTGACCAAACGCGCCTCGCAGTCATGACCGGGCGGTCGGCGGCGCAGCCGCACAGGAGGGGCTGCGCCACGGTCACGCGCTTATCAACGCTCGATCCGCAGCGCCATGGCTGGACTGATGGCTGCTCGGCCCGTGAGCGCTTTGAGCAGGGCTTTGCGCTCTATGCCCAACCGAGACGATTCATGTCGGCGGACCTGTCATTGGCCTTGGCAGACCTTGAGCTGAGAGACGCTCGCCTCCTTGGCTACGTCTGAATTATTTTGAACTCTTCGGTGCCGAACTTGTTGTACCTAATGATCAGCAAGTGGGTCGGCGGTCCAGGCAGCGACCCGGCTGGCGTGGCCCAGCAAGTAGCTTTGGCGCCTGTGCATTAGGATTGCCAGCCATGTACTTCCTGGCGCCCGAATTCCTTTGGCTGCTGCTCATCGTGCCGGGCCTGGTGCTGCTCTACCTGTGGCTGATGCAGCGCAAAAAGAAGCTGGCCCTGCGCTACGCGAGCCTGGCCATCGTCAAGCAGGCCATGGCCGGTGACCCGAGTTGGCGGCGCCACCTCCCGCCGGCGCTGCTGCTGGCGGCCATCGGCCTGGCGCTGCTGGCTTCCTCGCGCCCCTTGGCCAACATCCCACTGCCGACAGCGGGCGCCACCATTATTTTGGCCATGGACGTGTCGCTGAGCATGCGGGCCACCGACGTCAAGCCCAACCGTCTGGTGGCATCGCAAGAGGCCGCCAAGACCTTCCTGGCGGAACTGCCGCCTGACATTAAGGTCGGCATCGTGACCTTTGCCGGCAGCACGCAACTGGTCCAAGCGCCCACGCTCAACCGGGAAAGCCTGGTGACCGCGATCGACCGCTTCCAGATGCAACGCGGCACCGCCGTTGGCAATGCCATCGTCGTGTCCCTGGCCACGCTCTTTCCGGACGAAGGCATAGACCTGGGCGAGATGACTTTCGGCAGCATGGCAGGCGGCCGAAGCCTGGACAGCAAGAACAAGCCCCCGAAGAAAGAGGTCACTCCCGTCGCCCCGGGCTCCTACAAGTCAGCCGCGATCATCTTGCTGACCGACGGCCGGCGCACCACCGGCATCGACACCGAAGAGGCCTCCAAGATGGCGGCCAACCGCGGCGTGCGCGTCTACGCCGTCGGCCTGGGCACCTTAGACGGCGCGGTACCGGCCTACGAGGGCTGGACCTCGATCTACATGAGGCTCGACGAACCGAGCCTGCGCGCAGTGGCCCAGACGACCCAGGGGGAGTACTACTACGCGGGCGACGCCGAGGCACTCAAAGGCGTCTACGCCAAGCTCAGCTCACGCGTGCAGGTGGAGAAAAAGGAAACCGAACTGTCCGCGCTGCTGGCGCTGATGGCAGCCGGCCTGTCCATTGCCGCAGCGGCGCTGTCGCTGCTGTGGTTCAACCGGATCGTCTGAGGCCGGTTCGCAGTATCCCGCCATGCCAGACTGTCAGGTCGGGGCAACTCAAGCCGGCCGGTATCGTGAAAACTCGGGGTGGATCCAACCTGAGCGAGTGGACCTTATCAATGATTTGGCCGACTCAGACCTTGCCCAGCGCGCGCAGAATTTTCTCCGGCGTGAGCGGCTGCGACCAGCACTGCGCCTGAAATGGCGAGAGCGCGTCGTTGATCGCATTCATCACGGCCGCAGGCGCCCCTGCGGTACCGGCCTCGCCCGCGCCCTTGGCGCCCAGCTGCGAGCTGCGGGTGGGGGTCTGGACATGGGCTACGTCGATGTCGGGCATTTCACCGCTCATGGGCACCAGGTAGTCGGCCATGCTGGCGTTGATCATCAGGCCGCGTTCGTCGTACAGGCACTCCTCGAGCAGGGCGCCGCCTATGCCTTGCACGATGGCGCCGCGAATCTGCTCGTCCACCAGCTTGGGGTTGATCACCCGGCCGCAGTCTTCCACCGCCCAGTGCTTGAGCAGCTTCACGAAGCCGGTGTCCGGGTCGACTTCCACGTAGGAGGCCTGGACGCCGTTGGTGAAGATGAAGGGAAAGTCGCGCTGCGCGTAGTGCCGCGTGACCATGAGCTCCGGCGTGAAGTCCTTGGGCAAGGTGTCCGAACGGAAGTAGGCCACGCGGCCCAGTTCCGCCATGTCGAGCACCGGCGCCAGGGTCTGGGCATCGACAACCTGGCCGCGGCGGATGGCCAACTCGGCCGCGTCGCGTTTGAGGATGACCGCCGCCACCTTAACGATGTTGGCGCGCAGCGCCTGGCCGGCCAGCAGCACCGCCTCGCCGCCCACCCCTGCGCCCCGCGAAGCCCAGGTACCGCCACCATAGGGCGTGACATCGGTGTCGCTGAGCACCAGGCGGACCTTTTCCAGGTCCACACCCACCGCATCGGCCGCGATCTGGCGGTAGATGCCGTCGTTACCCTGACCTTGCTCGCCCACGCTCACGCTCACGCTGATGGCGCCGCTGGGGTCCAGGCGCATGGTGCAGCCGTCTTGCGAAGCAATGCGCGCCCCACCCACGCCGTAGAACGCGGCACTGGGGTTGGTCAGCTCGATCAGCGCGGCAAAGCCGATGCCGCGGTAGATGCCCTTCTCGCGCAGCGCTTCAATTTCGGCCTTGAGCTTGGGGTAGTCCATCATCTGCTCGATCTTGCGCAGGCAGGCCTGGTGCGAGAGCACCTCCAGCTTGATGCCGCTGGCGCCGGTGGCCGGGTAAGCATCGTCTGGAATGACGTTCTTCCTGCGGAACTCCAGCGGGTCCATGCCGATGGCGCGGGCCGCCTGGTCGACCAGCCCTTCGGTGACGGCGCAGGCAATCGGGTGGCCCACGCCACGGTACTGGCAGGTCGGCGTCTTGTTCTGGAACACCACCTTGAGCTGCGCCCGATAGTTCTTGTGCTTGTAGGGGCCGCCCACCAGGTTGACCACCTGGTTGCCTTCGATCGCGCTGGTGCGCGGGAACATCGAATAAGGGCCAATGCCGGTCAGGTCGTCCATCTCGAAGGCCAGGATCTCGCCGCTCTTGCTGGCGGCAATGCGCGCCTTCACCCGGTGGTGCCGGGCATGGATGTCGCTGATGAAGCTTTCGATGCGGTCGGCCACGAATTTCACTGGGCGCTTGCACATCATGGACAGCGCCACGGTGGCAAAGTCGTCTGGGTACGCGTGCACCTTGATGCCGAAGGAGCCGCCGACTTCCTTGCAGACCACGCGCACCTGGGACTCGGGCAGGTCGAACTGGCGCGCGTACAGGTCCTGCATCATGTGCGGCGCCTGGAACGAGTGGTAGACCGTGAGCTTTTGATCGGCCGAGTTCCATTCGGCGATCTGGCAGCGCGGCTCGAGCGTAACGCCGGTGTGGCGGCCGAACTCGAAGGTGGTCTCGACCACCGCGTCGGCTCTAGCAAACGCATCGTCCACCTCGCCCACGTTCAGGTCGCGGGCAAAGCAGAGGTTGTCGCCCAGCTCGGGGTGAATCAGCGGCGTGGCCGCGTCGAGCGCGGTCTCCATGTCGACCACCGGCTCGAGTTCCTCGATGTCCACGTGCAGCACCTGCAGCGCGTCTTCGGCCTGCTCGCGAGTCTCGGCGACGATGGCCACCACCGGCTCGCCCTGCCAGCAGGCGCGCTCCAGCGCCAGCGGGTATTGCGGGGCCGACTTCATGCCGGCCAGATGGCCCAGCACCGCCACCCAGGGCTTGCAGATCTTGGCGATGTCGTGGCCGTCGGCCACCAGCACCACCCCAGGCATGCCGCGGGCGGCCGAGGCGTCGATGCGCTTGATGCGGCAATGCGCCACCGGGCTGCGCCAGTACACCACATGGGCCATGCGCGGCAGCTCGATGTCATCGATGTACGTGCCCTGGCCCTGCACCAGCTTGCGCGCGCTCGGGCGCTCCACGCTCTTGCCGATGTAGCGCGGGTCTTCCGTCACAGGGTGCAAAGGCTTGTCGCCAGGGTCTGCCGGATGGACCTTGGGACGCTCCTCGACCTCGGGTCCGGCCTGGGTGGGGTTGGCAGCCATCGAAGTGGACGTGGGGTGCAGGGTGGTGGTGTTCATGCGCCCACCTTCTGGCCCTTGCGGGCGCGTTCGGCCAGGGTTTCGCAGATCGCGTCGACGATGGCGTGGTAGCCGGTGCAGCGGCAGAAGTTGCCGCTCATCCACTCGCGCACTTCCTCGCGCGAGGCGTCGGGCTTGGCTTCGAGCAGTTCCTTGGCGGCCATGACCATGCCGGGGGTGCAGAAACCGCACTGCAGCGCGTTGTTGCGGATGAAGGCCTCCTGCAGGTCGCGCACGTCGCCGTCTTCGCTCAGGCCTTCGATGGTGCGCACCTTGCAGCCCTGCGTCTGCACCGCCAGGGTCAGGCAGCCGCGCACGATGCGGCCGTCCACCTCGACCGTGCAGGCGCCGCACACGCCGTGCTCGCAGCCCAGGTGCGAGCCCTTGAGGCCCAGCTCGTTGCGGATGAAGTCCACCAGGTGCTGGCGCGGCTGGACGCTGCGCTTCTGCGGCTGGCCGTTGACCTCGACATGAAGGGTGTGAAACGATGCCATGACAGTCTCCGTCGGATCGGTTGAGTTCAGGCCGGGATGGCGCTGCGGCTGGCGTGGGCGGCCTGCAGCAGGCGGCGCGCCAGCACGGTGGCCAGGTGGCGCTTGGTGTCGGCGTGGTGGGTCAGGTCGGGCAGCGGATCGAGCTCGGCCTTGAGCGAGGCCACCGCAATCTCGATGGTGCCGGCGTCCAGGGTCTTGCCCGCCAGCAGGGCCTCGGTGCGGCGCGCACGCAGCGGAATCTGCCCAATGCCCAGGAAGCACAGGTTGACACGCTGCGCCAGCGTACCCTGGAAGCGAGCCGCCACGGCCAGGCCCGCCACCGCATAGTCGCCATGGCGGCGCGCCAGTTCGTCAAAGCCCACCCAGTCGGCCGCGCTGTCCAGCGGCACGTCGGCGCCCACGACGATCTCGCCGGGCTGCAGCGCAGTGGTGTAGAGGTCCAGGAAGAAGTCGGTGGCGCTGACCTGACGCGCACCACCCGGGCCTTGCAGGTGCACCGTGCCGTCCAGGGCGCACAGGCAGCAAGGCCATTCGGCGGCGGGGTCCCCGTAGGCGATGGAGCCGCCCCAGGTGCCCGAGTTGCGGATGGCGCGGTGCGCAATGTGCGGTGCCGCCTGCGCCAGCAGCGGCGCATGCTGGGCCACCAGGGCGCTGTTCTCGATGTCGGTGTGGGTGGCCAGCGCGCCGATGTACAGGCGATCGCCCTGCACGCGGATGCCGCCCAGCGCCTTCAGCCCGGTGATGTCGATCAGCAGCGCCGGCTCGGACAGGCGCATGTTGAGCGTGGCCATCAGCGTCTGGCCGCCAGCCAGGATACGGGCGTCGTCGCCATGCTGTGCCAGCAGCGAGAACACCTGCTCCAGCGAGTCGGGTTTGCAGTAGTCGAATTGGGGCGATTTCAAGGCGGGCTCCTCATCGGGTGTGTGCGGGGAACATCAAAGGCGGGCACCGACCCACACGCCCAAGGCGGTGGCCAGTGCGCCGAGCGCGAACCACTTGACGCGCAGCCATTCGGTGGCAGCGGGTGCGCAAGAGCTTGGGGGGCGCGCGGCCGAAAGCGCTTGGGTGGAGGGGCCGGCCGCCTGCGCGGGCTGGGCGGGCGCGATCGGCTCAGGCGCCGCGCTCCGGGCGGCGGCCAAGGGCTCGGCCGCGGGGGCGGCCACCGGCGCCACGTGCGCCTGGAAGGCACCGAAAAATTGGTCGGCCATCTGCTTGGCCGCTGCATCGATCATGCGGCCGCCCACTTGGCCGAGCTTGCCAGCGACCGAGGCCTGCACCGTGTAGCGCAAGCGGGTGTGCGGACCTTCGGGCGTGTCTTCGTCGGACAGCTGCACCTGGGACTGGCCACGCGCCATGCCCGCCGCGCCGCCCGAACCCTCGAAGCTCATGGCGCAGCGCTCGGCCTCGACCACGTCGGCCAGCAGGATGCGGCCGGCAAAGCGCGCGCGCACCGGCCCGACCTTGACCATCACGCGGGCCGTCTTTTCCAGCGGGCCCACCACCTCGACCGCCTCGCAGCCGGGAATACAGGCCGCCAGGACCTGCGGGTCGTTAAGCGCAGCCCAGACGCGGGCACGCGCCGCTGCAAGGACGATGTCGCCGGTCAGTTCCATGTGCGATTTGCGGTGAAGCACGCCTGAGCGCCAGGCGCCATGCAGTGGGTTGGGGTTTTCACGGGGTGTTTTTGTTTACCAATCGATCAACAATGATAAGGAAAATTGACCGCTCGGTAAATAGCGTGCCCATCCAGAAAAACCCTGATCGCTCCCGTGCCGCCGCCCCAGCGGACACCGATGTACCGCGCACCCGCCGTCGGCTGGGTGTGGCCGAACGCGAGCGACAGATTTTGGACGGAGCGATCCAGTTCTTTGCTGACAAGGGGCTGGACGGACAGTTGCGTGACCTGGCCAGCAGCATAGGCGTGACGCATGCACTGCTCTACCACTACTTTCCCACCAAGCAGGCGCTGATCGACCGGGTGTATCTGGAGGTGTTCGAGGGCCGCTGGCAGCCCGAGTGGGAGACGCTGCTCGACGACCCGGCGCGCTCGCCGGAGGACAAGCTGACGACTTTTTATGTGGAATACGTCAACTCTGCGCTCACCCGTGAGTTCGTGCGTATTTTGGTGTTTTCGGGATTGACCGATCACACCATCACCGACCGCTTCTTCTCCCTGCTGCGCCAGCGCCTGTTCCCACGGCTGATTCGCGAAACGCGGCGCTATCGGGGCGTGATCAGCCGCGCGCGTGCCAACGAACGCGAGACCGAATTGCTGATGGGTCTGCACGGCGGCTTTTTCTACATTCCAATGCGTCGCTGGATCTATGCGCAGGGCGTAGCCAGCGACGCAGTGCTCGAGCGCTTCAGCGAGGCGCTGGTGCGCGACCGGGTGCGCGGCTATCTTGTCGCCAGCCGCGCACTTTTCGGCATTGAAGGCCAGGCGCAGCCCGCCAACGAGGCCCTGCAGCGAACAAAGAAGCGCGCATGACTGGCCATGGACCGGACGACAACACGTCACCGCCCTCGCAGCCAAAGGGCTGTGGGGTCACCCACCCGCGGCTGGCTTCAGCCGCTATTCACCTGAGAGGAGATCGCATGAAGCTCAACCCAATGGCCCTGTCCGGGCTGATCGCACTTGGCAGCGCCCTGGCCGGCGGCGCTGCTGCGCAGCAGGCTGTCACCGTGAACATCGGGTCCAGCCACCCGGCAGCCAACATCTGGGCCTACGCCATGAAAGAGGTGTTCCAGCCCGAGGTGGACAAGCTGCTCAAGGAAGGCGGCAACAAGTACCAGATCCGCTGGCGCGAGAACTACGGCGGCACGCTCTACAAGTTCAATGAGACGCGCGCCGCGGTCAAGGACGGCATCGTCGACGTCGGCATGGTCGGTACGGTGTGGGAGAACTCCGCCATGCCACTGCAAAACGTGACCTACTTCACGCCGTTTGCCACCACCAACCACGAGCTGCTGATTGAAATCTTCGACAAGCTCAACGCCAACCACCCGGCGCTCAAGGCCAGCTGGACAGCGCAGAACATGGTGCCCCTGTCGAGCCTGATCACCGACAGCTACGACGTGTACGCCAACTTCCCGGTCACCAACATGGCCGCGCTGCAGAATAAGAAGATCCATGCCCCAGGCACCTCAGCCAACTGGATGCGCGACACCGGCGCCACGCCCGTGGAAGGCGCACTGACCACCTACTACACCAACATCCAGACCGGCGTGACCCAGGGCGCGCTAAGCTTTGCCAGCGGCATCGCACCGGCCCGCGTGCACGAGGTGGCCAAGCACCTGACCCGCGTAGACATCGGCGCGATGTACTTTGGCAGCGTGGCGGCCAACAAGAGCTTCTTCGACAAGCTGCCCAAGGAGGTGCAGGACGCCTTCGTCAAGGCCGGCCGCGCCACCTCAGTGGCCCATGGCAAGCATGTGACCACCTCGGCCGCCCGCGCCATGGACACCATGAAGGCCGCCGGCCTGCAGATCTCCGACCTGCCGGCCGCCGAGCGCACCAAGTGGATCAACGGCCTGCCCGACATCACTGGACCTTGGCTGCAGGCCACGGGCGATGCGGGCAAGTCGGTGATGCGTGCTTACTTCGATGAACTGCGTGCCCGCGGCATCAAGCCACTGCGCGACTGGGACAAAGCAGCCCGCTAATCCCAGACCCCGACCCGCCCATCGTGGCCTGCCCAGCGGGTGAGGTCAAGATAGGCGGGGCTCAAGCATCTCAAATCCTACGAACCATGGCCGCCGCCACAGACCTTGACGCGCCTGCGCCGACCACACGACACCCTCTGGACCTGCCCGCGCAGGCGCTAGCCTCAGTTGGCACGGTATGGATCTTCGTGATCATGTGCCTGGTGGTGGCTGACGTGATTGGCCGCGACTTTCTGGACCGGCCGATCACTGGCGTGGCGGAGTTCTCGGCGCGATCGGTCGCGTCCATCGTTTTCCTGCAATTGGCCGCAGCCGTGTGCAGCGGCCGGATGACGCGCAGTGACTTTCTGCTCAACCTGATTGGCAAGCGCTCTCCAGCGGCCGTGGTGGTGCTGAACCTGCTCAACGCCCTGGTGGGCGCGGCCTTGTTTGCAGCGCTGGGGGCGATCGCCTGGCCCGAGTTCAGCAACTCCTGGGCCAGCAACGAGTTCTACGGCGTGCAGGGCGTCTACAGCGTGCCGGCCTGGCCCTTTCGCGGCCTGATCATCGCCGGCTCGGTGGCCGCTGCGCTGTGCTACCTGCTGACGATTCCCGGCATCCTGCGCCAGCACGGCAAGACTGGCCCGATCGACGACCCGCTCGGAGGTGGCGCATGAGCGATCTCGGTTTGGGCGGGTTGCTGGTCGGCGGCCTGGTGCTGCTGGTGCTGCTGGGCATCCACATTGGCGTGGCGCTGATGGCTGTCGGGTTCTTCGGCGTTTGGCTGGTGCGCGACAACATCGACATGGCCATGCGCTTGATGTACATGGCTGCTTACAACGGCGTGGCCGACTACATCTTCGCCACCATCCCGCTGTTCGTGCTGATGGGGCTGCTGGTCAGCATCTCCAATGTCGGCAAGGACACCTTCACAGTGGCCGAGGTGCTGCTGCGCAGGCTGCGCGGTGGCCTGGGTGTGGCCACCGTGGCGGCCAACACCGTATTTGCTGCAGTCACCGGTGTGTCCATCGCGTCGGCGGCAGTGTTCACCCGTGTGGCGGTGCCCGAGATGGTGCGCCACGGCTACCGAACCACCTTTGCCACCGGCACCGTGGCGGGCAGTTCGGTGCTGGGCATGATGATTCCGCCCAGCTTGCTGATGATCATCTATGGCGTGCTGGCCGAGCAGTCGATCGGCAAGCTGTTCATTGCCGGCGTGATTCCCGGCTTCCTGCTGGCCATCGTGTTCGCGGTGATGATCATGCTGATGGCGCGCTTTACGCCAGCCAAGGTGTTCGACCTGCAGCGCCAGGCCGACTTGGCGCGCCAAAACCACATCGACATCACGCTGACTGGCGGTCAGATGGCCACCAAACTGGTCCCCATCGCGGCCCTTGTGGCCTTGGTGCTAGGCGGTCTGTACAGCGGCTTTTTCACGCCGACCGAAGCCGGCGGCGTGGGCGCCTTCGGTGCCCTGGTGATTGCGCTCATGCGCCGCTCGCTGGGCAAGGGCAACCTCTGGCGCGTGCTGCACGAGACAGGCAGCGTGTCCTGCACCATCCTGATCCTGTTGGTAGCCGCCGCCTTTTACAGCCGGATGCTCAGCGTGGCGGGTGTGCCGGTGGCGATTGCCGACGTGGTACGCGATGCCGGTCTCGGGCCCTACGGCTTTTTGGCGCTGTACATCGCGATCGTGCTGCTGCTGGGGATGATCCTCGACTCCAGCTCCATCTTGCTGATCATGACGCCGGTAGCCGCACCGATTGCGCAGGCTTTTGGCTTCGATCTGATCCACTTTGGCGTGATCACGGTGCTGGCGGTCGAAATGGGACTGCTCACGCCACCCTTCGGCATCTCGGTGTTCACCGTCAAGTCCACGCTCAATGACCCGAAGGTATCGGTCGAGAGCATCTTTGCCGGCGCCCTACCCTTCGTGGGTGCGATGTTCCTGGTGCTGCTGCTGGTGTGTGCCTTTCCCCTGCTGAGCACAGCGCTGATCTGAGGCGCAGGCGGTCTGGTCGGATGCCGCCTGAGCCTATCGTGACCTCGTGCATGCGCGCCCGAGCCAAACCGTCGGCATGGCCGCCGACCCACCCATTCTGAACCGACCTGAACGCTCAGGAATGCTCGTATCCACATTCACAACCTGGCAGGCAGGCGAGCTTGGAAGCGGCGCATCAAGGTTCTGGCTTTAAGTCTGATCGCAGGGTCGGTCCGGCGCAACGAAGTGGAAATCCGCAAAACCCGAGCGGGCAAATGACTGGGTGTTGTCCGTGTCGGCCGTTATCGCCAGTTGAACAGCCTCGGCGCCCGGACCAAATAGCCGCATCACATCGCGGCGCACGTCCACCCGCTCCCAGACCCATCGGCCGGCGTCGCCGTTGCCGCTGCGCAGGACGACCATCTGCGCGCGATCGGTATAGGCGTTAGGGCGGATGGTCCCGACCGGTTGGCGGTTGTCCCAGACGTAGTTGATCGCTGCATCGGGCAGATCCTGGCCCCACATCGCGCGCGCAAGTGCCAGTTGCGCGCGCAGCCCAAGACCCAATGCAGAGGCCGGCAGCCGCAAGCTAACGTAGACCCGCGCGGCATAGTCATCACCATCGCGACGCAGCATATCAGCCTGACTCAAGGTCGCGCCGATGCGCCAACGCCAGCACAACACCGGTGTCGCGGCAAGGTCCACCGTGATCGGCCGCGCCAGGAGCGACATGCTGGCCTGCGACGTGACCTCGACCGCCTTGACCCCCTCCCACACGGCAAACCTGAACGTGTTGGGCCGCTGCCCCGACTTCAGCCGGACCTCGTGCCAGGGCGCCAGGCTCGGGTCAAATCGACCGACCCATTGCAGGCCAGTGCCATCGGCAGGCACCGTGGCGGCCATGCCTTGTGCTGCCGCCGCCCCAGCCAAGACGGACACCAGCGCCAAGGCCAGCCTGGCAGCCTGCTCAGCCCACCCCGGCCGGCCTAGCCCTAGCGTACCCATAGAAAACGACGATCCAGGAGATCAGGGTCGTCGAAGTGTCGCTGTCCGACAAAAGCCGTCGCATGGTGGCCCCATTGCCGCATCGCGCCAGCACTGGCTATGCCCATGGGCCAAAACAACCAACGCTCACCCCGCTGCGTGCCCGGCACCAGGCCGTCTGGGCCGTACAGGCTGCGCCGCGGTGAATCGGCATTGGCGCCGATCACGGGCAGCGAACGCAAGGCTTGCTCGCTGTCCATGTCATAGGTCCATGCACCCTCAAAGTTGCGGACTGAACGGCTGCGCTCGGCCACGGCCAGACCCATGACCTGATGGTCGCTGCTCGAGACCTGCACCACCAAGGTCTGCCCTGGCTGCAGCGCCGGCAAGTCAGCGGGCGCGAACAGCCACTCTTGGGCGAGCGGGGCATCGGGCTTGGGCTTTAAATGCCTGCCCGCAAAAAACAGGTGATAACAGCCGCAAGCGTGCATGGTGTCGAGCATCAGCACATCGCCGCGCTCGTCCAGGGTCAGGCGCAGCACCAAACCGTCCAGCTTGCCCGCCAGCAGGTCCCAGGAGCCGCTGGCGGGCCGCTCAGAAAACCACAGGGTGTAGACCAGTTGCGGCAGCCATCGCCCATCGATTCGCGTCGCCGTGAGCCGCTGATAGACCACGGGCCGGGCCGCATCGATCTCGGGCGCTTGCCGCGCAGAGGCATTGAGCGCGCTGGAGGACCACAGCAAGCGACCAAAGCGATCAGAGGACCCGCGGGTTTCAATGGCAAAGTCAGGTGCATGCCAGGCCAGCCAGGCTTGAGCCTGTGCCTCACTCCATTGCGGCAAGCCCAGCGCATCGCGCGCAGTTGGCATGGGGCCAGGGTCTAGGCTGAAGGGCGCACGCCAAAGCGCCAAGGGCGGAGTATTGAGCTGCCAAGCCTTCATCGCCGACAGGTGTTGGTCTTGCCAGCGCTGCACGCCAGCAAAAAAGGGCCAGCGGGTCAGCGGGTACAGACCCACCGCGCGCCGCCAGTTGCTGTAGCGCGAGGCCAACTCGGCGCGCTCCAGCAGGCGCTCTCGCAGGGCGCCCTGCATGCGCAAGGCTTCAAGACCTTGCTGGCGGCATTGGTCGGTGCGCTCAAGAGCATCGGCGCGACTGCCAACGCGCAAGCCGGCGATCGCAGAATCGGGCAAATTGCGGATCTCGGCGGTGCTGGCAAGCCTGTCTTCTTGCGCCGCCCTCTCAAGCCAGGCTTCGAAGGCCGGCTGCGAGCTCGCCGCTTGCGAGCGCAAGGCGCTGAGCATCCGCGTGGTGCGCAAGCCGGCAAATCCCTCAATCACAGCCGCCTCTGCATCGCGCACGCCAGCCTCGTCAATCGCCCGCTCCAAGGACTGCCACCAGCTGCTGCACTGCGGCGTGAGCGCTTCATGCCGATGGGCTAGAGGCGGCAGGCCGGCACAAGCCTGCAGCAGCGTCACCAGCGCGGCCAAGCCCGCAAAACGCCATGCAAGGCCTCGCCAGCTGTTGTGCATCAGGCAGACAGCACTTTGCACCTCGAGCTTCATGTGGCTCAACGCATTCATGCTCCGACTTTAAGCCAAACAACCCACGGGGCTTTGACCAGCAGCGAGGCAAGCGATCCGACCTGCCGGTCAAACAGCGGTGAGGCCTGCGCGCGAAGATTGACAGCCGCGGGCTCCTAGTGCCCACGCTCGGCCGGGAAAGCATGGTGACCGCGATCGACCGCTTTCCGATGCAGGGCGGCAGCGGCGCTGTCGCTGCTGTGGTTCCACCGGATCGTCTGAGGCTGCGTGAATCAGCCGGCCAGAGGCGATGCTCAGGACAAGCCAGGGCGGGCAGACTGCCCCATACCCAGGACGCATCAACACGGCCTTGACCATCCGGGTCAGGCAGCACCATGCCCCTACGCGATCGCTTTGTAGGATGCATTTGGCTGGAGTCGGGCACACACAGATCTGACTCTGGAGAAGATCTCCGGCGAATATCTGTCCTCAGGCACTTTCCTGCCTTACTTTTAATCCAAAGGGGTAACCCATGAGCAACCGTGCAGTCCTTTTCGCCGCAACCCTCGCGGCAATCGTCGCCTCAGATGCCAGCATGGCTCAGGCAAATGCCTCCAAGGAAAAATGTTTTGGTGTGGCTAAGGCAGGACAGAATGACTGCGCCACTCCCAACGGCAGTCATTCCTGCGCGGGGCAGGCCAGGAAAGACAACGACCCAGTTGAATGGAAGTACGTCGCCAAAGGTACCTGCACAAAGATGGGCGGAAAGACGACGGCTCCGAGGTCCTAGTCTCACAGAATTTGCTTGAGATCATTTCTTGAACCCTGGCTTCAGTGAGCGCTCAACATCCAAGCCCTTGTTAGGCCTTGGCCTGAGGCCGCCTCACCTTCAAGAAGTTATCGATAAAAAACCAGATGTCGACTGGTTTGAGGTTCACTCGGAGAACTACTTTTACGGCAGCCATTTGAGGAAGTATTTGCTGACCGTGCGTCAGGACTACCCCATTGCATTGCATGGCGTCTCAATGGGAATTCTTTCCAGCGACGGGCTCAACGAAGAGCACACCCGTGAACTCGAACGGTTGGTCACTGACCTGGAGCCACTTTTTGTCTCTGAACATCTAAGCTGGAATCGATTTGAGGGCGTTTATTACCATGATTTACTGCCCATGCCCTTTTGCAGCGAGATTCTCAATCTTGCAAGCAGTCGCATCAATGATCTACAGGATCGCCTGAAGCGGCAGATCCTCATCGAGAACATCACCCGCTATGTGGATTTTTCAGAATCCACCATGACCGAGGCTGAATTTTTATCAGGATTGGTCAAATCCACAGGCTGCGGACTGATCCTCGACCTCGAAAACCTGCACATCAACGATACGAATCTCGGCCACTCAGCATCAGAGCTGATTTGCAATTTGCCATTAAATTGCGTTCAAGAATTTCATGTGGCCGGTCATGAAGCTTCCACCGCAGGCCGACTGGCAGACACCCACGACGCATGCGTCAGCGCAGAGGTTTGGGAGTTGTTGTCTCAAGCGTCTCGCCGCTTCGGGCCGAAGCCTGTTTTACTGGAGCGAGATAGCCGGCTACCGCCGCTTGAAGATTTAGCCAGGGAGGCTCGTCAAAGCGCAGAGCATCTCCACATGCAGCCCTCGGGACGGCCATGAGTTATTCAAGTGATGTATCCCGAGGTTTTTTGCAGGCAACCCTGAATGCGGAATCAGCAAAGCTACTGTTCGGAGCAACTTCGGACGGCATAAATCAATACAGAACGAACCTCTACCATCATTTAATCGCCAGTCTGGAATCCACATACCCGACACTCAGGGCGCTTCTTGCACAAGAGTTATGGGCCGAACTGGCTAGAGAATATACGCAATGCGATGCCCGCTCCCATTGGGACCTGAACCTCTACGGCCAAGACCTTTCTAGCTTTTTAGGCTCTGTCTTGGATCCTGAGTCTTCTGACATTTTCTACGACGCCGCCAGACTTGATGGGGCCGTTCAAAAAGCATTGTTCATAAAAACAGACCCGCCTGTGCAGGCGCAGGATCTCATCAAAATAAGTCCGGACTTGTTGGGTAGCCTGATCTTGACACCCCAGGACACAAGCTTCCTCCTCAGATCCAAGCACCCTATCGTCTCGATATGGAAGGCAGTTCAGCAAGCCTTACCCTTTGCCCTCACCGGCCAGGGTGAAACCGCCTTGGTGAGCCAAGGCGCTGGCGGCGGCTTACTGATAAAAATACTGAGCGATTGCGATGCGGCTTTTACCGAGCATCTCATCAATGGCGCAAACCTGGACGAGGCTTTAACAGCAGCTTTTGCCATCAATCCGGACTTCGACTTCGAAAAGGCCTTTGCGTCCCAGTTTCAGAGTAATTTATGGCGCGCTTATCAAATAGAAGGCTCTGAATAACCAGCAGCTCCTGCCGCACATCCAGCGGGTTTGCCAGCCCAACCTGGAGGTCTGTGTACGGGATGGGCGGGATTTTGGGCCGGGGTGTGATCAATCTTGCGAAGCACTTGGGCTGCGCGGCGCCAGCTGGAAGCCGTCCTGCTCCGGCGTGTCGGCCCAGGCCTGGAAGGGCGCAGAGGGTGTGACCTTGCCCGAGCGCAGGACCTTGAGCCATGCGCCGCTGGCTTCTAGGAAACGATTCACGCCACACGGCCACAGCACCAGGCTCAGCGCTTCGGCAATCTTGTATTCGGACACGCCGTTGGCATAACAGTCCTCCAGCTCTACCTCCAGCGCCCAGTGCTGGTCGCGCGAGGCGTAGGCCGCTAGCAGGGCCAGGTGCGCCAGTTCGCGCGGCAGTTCAGGGAACTGCGCCAGCAGCGCATCCTTGCCGGCGATGTAGGCCGGCCGCGGCCCCGGCACCGGGAAGTACGGTTGCCAATGCTTTTCCAGGAACTGGTAGGTCTCCACGCCGCGCGACCACGCCACCAGCCGGAATGCAGCTTCGGCCAGGCGGTCGGTGCCGCCGGTCTGGAAAAACAAATGGATGTGGTGCGTACCGATGGCCTCTTCGGCGGCAGTCAAGAGGGCGAGCCAGACGAACTCGCGTTCAAACTCACTGAGATGGTGCAGGTCGAGCGTGAGGGTCTTGTAGACCAGGGGATAGACGTCCTGCAGCGCCGGCAACGCCGCGGCCATGGCGCCCTGGTGCGGCAACACGTAGCCGCGTCGCGCGCGGAACGCCTCCAGACGCTCCCGCACCTCGGCGGCCGACGGTGCGTTGGGGGGCAGCTGGCTCACTCGACCTTGATGTTGGCAGTCCGGATCACATCGCCCCAGCGCTTGCGTTCCGAATCGATCAGGCGCACAAACTGCGGCTGCGTGTTGGGCAGCGGCTCGGCACCCAGGTCCGCCAGCCGTTGCATGACGGCGGGGTCGGCCAGCGCCACCTGCATCGCGCGTGAGATGGAGGCGGTGACGTTCTCCGGCAGGCCAGCCGGGCCGACCAGTGCAAACCAGTTGTTCATGCTGAAGTCGGGCAGCGTGCGGCTGATCAGCGGCAGCCCCGGCAACTGCGGCGACACACGCTCTCCGCCGAAGGCGATGCCGCGCAGAGAGCCGGCCTTGACCTGCTGCAGGTAGTCGGACATATTGCCCAGCAGCAGGTGCACGCGGCCGGCCTGCAGGTCGATCATGGCTTGCGAGCCACCCTTGTACGGCACATGGACCATGTCCACGCCGGCCTGGCGCCGGAACAACTCGCCGGCCAGGTGGCCGATGGAGCCGGTACCGGCAGAGGCGTAGGTCACCTTGCCCGGGTTGGCCTTGGCATAGGCCACCAGCTCCGGCACGGTCTTGAAGGGTGCGTCCGGCGCCGACACCATCAGCGAAAAGATGTTGGCGATGGTCCCAATGGGCGTCAGCTCCTTTTGAACATCGATCGAGATCTTCATGCCGGGCATCTGCGGCGCTACCGCGAACATGCTCATGGTGGCAAAGCCGATGGTGTAGCCATCAGGCGCCGAGCGCGCCACCGCCTCGGCGGCGATGAACCCGCTGGCGCCGGCGCGGGTCTCTACCACCACGGGCTGGCCCAGGATGTTCTTCAGACCGTCGGCGATGATGCGCGAGACCAGGTCGCCCGAGCCACCGGCGGCAAAGCCGTTGAGCAGCCGAATCGGCCGGTTGGGCCGCCATTCAGCCTGCGCGTGCAAGGGCAGTGTGGTGGCGGCCGCACCGGCGGCCAGCGCGCTCAGCACGGTGCGGCGACGCAGTTCAACAGGGTTCACGAGTTTCATGGGCAGGGATCCTGGATCAATCGGCCTGGGCATTGGAAGGCTCCAGGGTAATCCCCCGTTTTCCATTGCTCACAAAAACAGAGGGCTTATGCAGCCATGGCCAGTCGCTGCTTTCGGGTATTGCCACCCGAGGCCATGTTCGCGCGAACGCCATTGTATTTCCGCTGTGTGGCGTACATCGGCACCTCTTCTAGGACAGACCTGTGGTGCTGCGCCAGCCCATCGTAACGGACCGCCCGATTGAGCCTCTCGACCTAGGTATTCTGCTGAGGTCCGCCCGACTGGATATCTTCGAACTGCTCAGGTTGGCAAGCGTCGGTCGCACACGTAAAATCGCGCGCTCACCTAGAGCCCACGATGAAACCCTCGGAAGCACTTGCTGCACATCGCACTGAAATCCGCGAAATCGTCCTCGCACACAGGGCCGTGAATGCACGCGTATTTGGTTCAGTCGTCCACGGCTTGGACACTGATGAAAGCGACCTGGACATCCTCGTAGACACCACTGCCGACACCACGCTTTTCGATCTGGGTGCTATCCGCTACAAGCTACGCAATCTTTTGGGCATTCCGGTGGATGTTTTGACACCAGGCGCTCTGCCCGACAAATTTCGCCAGACAGTGATTTCAGAGGCTCGTCCAGTGTGAGTTGTCTGGAAGACCATTGAACGTGAGCTTCCATATCTTCAAGAACAAGTCTCAATTGCGCTGAACGATATTCGAGGCTAGTTTTCTGGCTCACGTGTAAATTAGGCCGTGCTCTCCCAGATCGCCACCCACCCTATCGCCTATCCCGCACTCGAGGTCCTGCACATCGTTGGCATCGGACTCCTGCTGGGTAACCTGGTGCTATTGGAGCTACGCGTCTGGGGCCTGGGCGCGCAGTTGCCGGTGCTGGCCCTGGCCCGCCTTGCGCTAGGTTTGGCGCTGGCGGGCTTTTCAATCGCCGCCGCAAGCGGCCTGCTGATGTTTGCCACGCAGCCGATAGATCTTTTGAATAACCGCGCCTTCGTCTTAAAAATGGGCTTGCTCATGCTCGCTGGCACCAACGCGGCATGGTTTCATGCGCGGGGGAGTTTGTTGCTCACGGACCGCACCGCAAAGCTGCAAACCCTGCTTTCCGTCGGAATTTGGCTGGCTGTCATCATCTGCGGGCGTTTCATCGCCTACCTCTGAGCACCCATCCTTCAAACACCCCTCGCCCTCAAGGAGAACCGCATGCATCGTCGAACCCTCATGGCCGCCAGCTTGGGCCTGCCCCTGCTGGCCCAAGCCCACCACGGCTGGAGCAGCTTTGACCAAAACCGGCCCCTTTGGCTCGAAGGGCGCGCCACACAGGTCAGTTGGCGCAATCCCCATGCAGAGCTCAAGCTTGAAGTGGCCCCCGACCTCAAATTGCCCGCCGATCTGTCCACCCGCAAGCTGCCCGCCCAGGTCGCCAGCGTTAACGGCCCAGCGCTGCTGAAGGCCACCCAGCTGCCCACCCGCAAAGACCGCCTGTGGGAGATTGAACTGGCCCCGCTCACCCGCATGGAAGCCTGGAAAGTCCCCGAGATCAAAGCCGGCACTGCACTGGCCCTGCTGGGCTTTACCTTCACCGACGAAAAAGGCGGCGCCGTGCTGCGTGCCGAATATCTATTCCTCGCAGGGCAGGTCTATGGCCTGAGGTCCGGGCCGGCGTGATGCCTATCTGGTGGCGGCCTGACATCTACTCCCCACCCATGAACGGCGCCGCTTGAATGGGACTGGGATAGATTCCCGAATGGCCAAAGGGTCGAGAGGCTCGGCGAAACGAATCTGTCACAAAGTGCTCCCATACTGGTTGTTTTCGTCAATCCATCTGGGAGTTCCGATGCAACTGAAGCGACTGATTACCCGCGGCCTGCTGGCTGCCACCACGGCCGCACTGGCCTTTGGTGTCTCGGCACAGAACAAGCCGATCGAGATCAATATGTGGATGGGCCTGACCGGTCAGGGCGGCGAGATGCTGACCCGCTTCGGCGAGGACTTCAACAAAACGCAGAACGAGTACCGCGTGGTCGTCTCGTTCAAGGGGCAGTACCCCGAGCAACGCGCCGCTGCCGTGGCCGCCTACCGGGCTGGCAACCCTCCGCACATCATGCAGATGTTCGACGCTGGGAGCGGGGACATGATGTCGGCTCGCAGCGCTATCGTGCCGGTGAGCGAGGTCTTCCGACGCGCAGGCCTGCAGTTCAATGCAGCAGACTTCATCCCAGCGGCGCGCGGCTATTACGGGCTTCCGAACGGCGACCTGCTGTCGATGCCCTTCAACGTCAGCACGACGGTCCTCTTCTACAACAAGGATGCCTTCCGCAAGGCCGGGCTCGACCCCGAAAAGGCACCGCGTACCTGGCCCGAGTTGATTGATGCAGCCAAGAAGATCCGCACGACCAACGCCGCGGCCTGCGGATTCACCACCACATGGCTTGCGTGGGTGATGCTTGAACAGGTCGCCAGCCGCCACAACGTGGCCTTTGGCACCCAAAGTAACGGACGAGGCGGCTTGGATGCTTCGCTGACACTGGCAAACAATCCCGTCCTGACCCGCCAGTTGCAGACGCTGATTGACATGCAAAAGGACAAGAGCTTTGACTACGGCGGACGCAGCAACGATGCAGCCGCAAAGTTCATCAGCGGAGAGTGCGCGATGCTGACGCAAAGTTCCGGCGGGCTTGGTGCAATCGCGCAGGGCGCCAAGTTCGGCTTTGGTGTCGGTCAACTCCCCTTCTGGCCCGACGTGACGGGCGCTCCTTATGCAACCACGATAGGTGGTGCGTCGCTTTGGGTGTTCAACGCGCCCAACCGTACGCAGGCTGAGTTCCGCGGTGCGGCGCGCTTCCTTGACTACCTCCGCAGCGACGCGGTGATGACCGAGTGGGCTAAGGCGACCGGGTTCCTGCCGGCCACCAACAGCGCCTTCCGCGCCATGCAGACCGAAGGCTTCTTCGCCAAGAACCCCGGCCGTGACGTACCCATTCTGTCGCTCATTGACGGGGCCAAGGGTGACAACACCAATGGCTACCGTTTCGGGCGCTGGGTGGAAATACGGGACGTGTTCCATGAGGAGATGGAAAAAGCGCTGCAGGGCAATCAAAGCGCCGCCGACGTGCTGCGCAACACCGAGCGCAGGGGCAACGTATTGCTGCGTGCTTTCGAGCGCAGCGCCTCCTGATCTGCTTGATGCCTGAGTTCGAACCGCCTCAGCCGGTAGGTTGAGGCGGTTCGCTCTTTTTCTGCCCCTTCAATGCAACGTCGAGTCGTCTTTCCCCACAAGGCCTTGCCATGGCTGCTGCTCGCGCCGCAGTTGGCGGTGACCCTCGTGTTCTTTTTCTGGCCGGGAGGGCAAGCCATTTACATGAGCCTGCTGCAGCAAGATGCCTTTGGCGCTAGCGTCAAGTTCTCAGGCCTGGAAAACTTCGCACTCGTGTTGGGAGATGAGGGTTACCTGCAGGCCTTTTGGCGCACGCTGTATTTCAGTGTGAGCGTGACTGTTCTTGCGATGGTGCCGGCCCTGTGGCTTGCAGTCATGGCCGACCGCGTGGTCAAGGCCAGCACCTTCTACACCACCGCCATGCTGATTCCCTATGCGGTTGCTCCGGCGGTGGCAGGTGTGCTGTGGCTGTTCATGTTCAACCCGAGCATTGGGGTGCTGGCATGGTGGATGAAGGCGCTGGGGGTCGACTGGAACCCCACCTTGGACGGCGCTGACGCCTTGTGGCTTGTCATCCTTGCGTCAGCCTGGAAGCAAGTGGCCTACAACTTCCTGTTCTTCCTAGCCGGCCTGCAGAGCATCCCCAAGAGCCTGCTGGAAGCCGCAGCGATCGACGGTGCGGGACCGGTCCGTCGCTTCTGGACGATCATCTTCCCCCTGTTATCTCCAACGACCTTCTTCCTTCTGGTGGTAGGGCTCGTGTACGCCTTCTTCGATACCTTCGGCATCATCAGCGCCATCACCCAGGGCGGGCCTGCAACCGCGACGGAGACCTTGGTCTACAAGGTCTACAAGGACGGTGTGCACAACCTGGACTTGGGCAGCAGCGCGGCACAAAGCGTTATCCTGATGGTCATTGTCGTGGGCCTGACCTTTCTGCAGTTCCGCTTCGTCGAAAGGCGGGTGCACTATGGCTAAGGTAGCCTCTGGAGCTGCACCGGCGGCCGCGGGCCCATCATCACGCCCCGCCGGATCCAGTGGCACTGGGCTGAACTGGCTGCCACACCTGGTGCTATGGCTGGGGATCGCAGTCACGGCCTTCCCGCTCTACATCGCCTTCGTGGCAAGCACGCTCACGCCTCAGGACGTTGCGCAGGCGCCAATGCCGGCGCTGCCAGGCGCGCACATGGTGGAAAACTACCAAGCCATCCTGATACAGGGCATGAAGGGCACCTACCTTAGCCCGCCGGTTTGGCAGATGATGTGGAACAGCCTGCTCATGGCGCTCATCATCACGGCGGGGAAGATCGTGCTGTCGGTGATGTCGGCCTACGCGGTGGTCTTCTTCGAGTTTCGCGGTCGCATGGTCGCCTTCTGGATGATCTTCCTGACGCTAATGCTGCCAGTGGAGGTTCGGATCGTTCCGACCTACGAGGTCGTGAGCAACCTCAAACTCATCAACACGATGACGGGGCTGACTCTTCCCCTCATCGCCAGCGCAACGGGTACGCTTCTCTTTCGCCAGTTCTTCATGACGCTTCCCGACCAGCTTGTTGAGGCCGCGCGCATCGATGGGGCGGGGCCAATGCGCTTCTTCAAGGACGTGGTGCTGCCGCTGTCGGCGACGAATATCGCGGCGCTTGCGGTCATCTTGTTCATCTACGGCTGGAACCAGTACCTCTGGCCCCTGCTGATGACCACAGACAACCGGCTCGACACCATCGTCGTGGGAATCACCAAGATGATAGGCACGGGGGATGCCACGACCAACTGGCCTCAGGTGATGGCTACAACACTGCTGGCGGTGCTGCCACCTGCACTGGTCGTCATATTGATGCGGCGCTGGTTCGTCAAGGGTTTGGTGGACAGCGAGAAATAAGCTACGCGGCCCAGCGCCGCCGAACAACGGGATCCATGATGGGTGCGATATCGCTCAAGCAGGTCGGGAAGACCTATGGACAAGGCGCCAAGGCCGTGGAGGCCATTGAAGGCGTAGACGCCGAAATCAACGACGGAGAGTTCGTCGTCATCGTCGGCCCCAGCGGGTGCGGCAAGAGCACTTTGCTGCGAATGGTGGCGGGCCTGGAAGACATCACCACAGGACAGATCGCGATTGCAGGTCGCGTCGTCAACGGCGTAGACCCCACTGACCGCGACATCGCGATGGTGTTCCAAAACTACGCGCTTTATCCACACTTCAACGTCTTCGACAACATGGCCTATGGACTTCGGATCCGCAAGGTTCCGAAGGACGAGGTGCAGCGACGCGTCGAGAAGGCTGCGGCCACGCTGGAGCTTTCGCACCTGCTGGAGCGCAAACCCCGGCAACTGTCAGGCGGTCAGCGCCAGCGGGTGGCCATGGGCCGCGCAATCGTGCGGCAGCCGCAGGTGTTCCTCTTTGACGAACCACTGTCCAACCTCGATGCCAAGCTGCGTGCCCAGACGCGCCTGGAGATCCAGAAGCTGCACCGCGGGCTGGGCGTCACCTCGCTGTTCGTCACGCACGACCAGGTCGAGGCCATGACGCTGGCCCAGCGCATGATCGTGATGAATGCCGGGCGCATCGAGCAGATAGGCACGCCCGAGCAGGTCTACGGTGCGCCGGCCACAACCTTCGTGGCCAGCTTCATCGGCTCGCCGCCCATGAATCTGCTCAATGGGCAGGCCACGGCCGCCGGGTTCGAGCTCGGAACGCAGCTGCTGCCCCTTCCCGGCCCAGCGCCGCGGCACGGGTCGCTGGCCCTGGGTCTGCGTCCGGAGCACACCGAGCCGGGCACCGAGGGCGACCCGGCCTGCTGGCCGCTGCGCGTGGATGTGGTGGAGATGCTGGGCGCCGAGCGCCTGGTGCACGGGCATCTGGCTGGCGCGGCCTTCACCTTGCGCATCGACGGCACGCTGACCCCACCGCACCCCGGCCAGACGCTGTACCTGCGCGCGCCAGCTGAGCGCCTGCACTGGTTCGACCCGTCGACGGGTCAGCGCGTCGAGGCGGCCCGATGAATCGCTCGCCCTGGCCACTACCGCTGTGGATCGCCCACCGCGGCGCCGGCAAGCTGGCCCCCGAGAACACCCTGGCAGCCTTCCGGCTGGGAGCCGCCCATGGCTATCACGCTTTCGAGTGTGACGTGAAGCTCAGTGCCGACGGTGTGCCCTTCTTGCTGCACGACACCACGCTCGATCGCACCACGTCCGGGCG
>Ga0164292_10000195_pt1 | contig 42801 bp, 42 predicted proteins | sample GEODES117metaG_FD_111486 | JGI IMG/M metagenome (GOLD analysis project Ga0164292, IMG submission 111486) | Eutrophic lake water microbial communities from Lake Mendota, Wisconsin, USA - GEODES117 metaG | ecosystem: Environmental > Aquatic > Freshwater > Lake | place: USA: Lake Mendota... | reverse complement strand
GTGGGTTTACTAAAATCAACCTTTGGATCTGTATCCGTAAGTATTTCTGGATTACCTGCAAGCCCCTTGACTTGAACGATAGGACCCTTCTCTATAAACAATCCAGAAATCATGCGTGCGTCTTCTAGAGCGCCTCCACCATTATTTCTTAAATCCAAGATGAGTCCCTCAACTCCCTCTTTATTAAGGCGCTCAATTTCTCGTCTTGTATCATCAGTAACGTTTCTTCCAGATCGATCGTTAAAGTCTCTGTAGAATTTTGGAATTTCGATATAGCCGATTTTAGTTTTATTGGGACTTAATTCAAGAACTGTTCCTTTAACATAGGACTCATCAATTTCAACAACATCACGGATGATAGGAACGACTTTTATTAATCCATTTGGTTTTTTTATGGTGAGCCTAACTTCTGAACCTTTCTTACCTCGAATTAATTTAACTGCATCTCTTAGAGACATATCGACGACATCCACCGGCTCTTCACGACCTTGGGCCACTTTTAAAATGATATCTTCAGGTTCGACTTCTTTTGTTTTCCATGAAGCAGAACCCGGAACAATTTTTTCTACTTTAATATAAGAATTATCTTCTCTTAAAATGGCGCCGATTCCTTCTAGTTTTCCAGACATGTCGATATCAAAATCCTCTTTTTCTTCAGGAACGAGGTAATTCGTGTGAGGATCAAAAACTTTTGTGATTGCATTATAGAACTTATCCAACTTGTCTGATCTTTTCTCATTCACGATACGAGAAAAGAGCTTCTTATAAGATTTAAGGACTTTTTCACGAGCATCTTTTTCAATTTCAACGTCAGTAAGTTTTTTATCTGAAGTGGGCTTTTTCTTATTACCCTTATCGTCAGTAATAAGACCACTCTGCTCTTCTTTTTTATCAACAATTCGACTCAATACCTCAAACTTCATGGACTTTTCCCAATAAGAAAAAAGCTCCTTTTCACTTTTAGGGAATTGACGTTTTTTTGGATCCGTTTCGATGGATTCTTTTTTTGAATAATCTAATGGCTTAGATAAATACGTCTCAACATATTTTTCAATCTGCCCAATTCTCTTGTTCATTAATTCTGAACTAAGATCAAGGATAGAGAGTTTTCCGGTACTCATCATATCATCAAAATTTTCGCGATATTTTTCTAGTTGTTTTACATCTGATTCAAGAAGAAATTGTTTACCGTAATCAAGTCTCTCAAGAAAAATTTTAAATGCATTTTTAGATAAATCATTATTAATTTCTTTGCCTGTAAAATGCATGTTCTCGAGGACACCTCTAAGAATTTGGCCTAGAACGATTTCACGCGTCAGCTGGGGCTTATGATCCATCATGCTTCTAAATAAAGATGGGTCATCACTCGATGAAAGAGGTGTGCTCGTTTGCTGAGCAATCGCTCCTCCAGTGATAAGGGCCAACAACAAAATAGAGAACTTGAGTTTCATGTAACCTCGATTTTCGATCAAATAATGATGATATTTTCTACTTACGGGAGTTGAACTGCAATCATTTTCCCTAGAAACGTTTTTCTAGGTCTTTAAAAAACGGCGTCATCTCTTGAGTCTTTTTATCGTCTTTGTTGCAAATCTCCTGGGTCTCCCCTTTCATTGTGAGGCGAAGCGTTACTTTACAACCTGTCTCAGACGCAGGAAATTCATAAAGAGTTTTTAAAAAACGAGACGCAAAATGAGCATCAAGTACCTTGGCGTCTTTCGTTGTCACTTTTTGAATTTTTTCCTCATCTTCGATTTTAATCTTAAGGAAATAATCTAGCCCCTGAGTTCTTTCGAGCCATATCGTCTTTTCATTTGATATGTCCTCAAGGCTAAACATCACAATTCCGCTTCTTAGATCCTCGGAACTCTCTTTTTGAGGCTGAGAATTTTGCGCCAAAACAGTTGAAGCAATGATGAGTAGCAGGACAATAAAGGAATGTTGTTTTTTCATGAGTAAGATCATTATCCCATACGCCATAATGACTTTCAAAGAAAAGCTTATTAGTATTTCTTATGCTCTATTCCTTAGCAAAAAAATGTCTCTTCCAACTTGAACCTGAGGTTGCCCACAATCTTGTTCTACACATTGCCTCCCTTTCACCGTTTCTCGGAAAATTAACTGGAGCTGAATTAAATTCTTCCAATGGCCTCAAGGTGGGAACCTCTCATTGGACTTTCCCAGTCGGTCTTGCTGCTGGGCTAGACAAGAATGCCGAAGCCTTACCCTTTTTTGCTGCACAAGGTTTTGGCGCCATTGAATGTGGAACGATTACCCTTAGGGGGCAAGATGGGAATCCACGTCCAAGAATGTTTCGCTACCCGAATGAAAAGAGTCTTCGAAACTCAATGGGCTTTCCCAATAAAGGAATGCTAGAAATTCTTCCTCGCCTTAAAGAATATCATGCTCTTCCCCCGCTTGGGATAAACATAGGGAAAAACAAAGACTCAACGGCAGAGGAAAGTATTGAAGAACTTGGCCTTATGATGGAAGTTTTTCATGAATATACGGATTATTTTGTTATTAATGTCTCCTCTCCCAATACTCCTGGACTAAGGCAACTTCAGGAGAGAGGTTACTTAACGGAACTTTTCCATGAACTAAACAATAAACGTCATGGTGTAGATCTCTATCTAAAAATTGCGCCTGATTTAACGGAAGAGAAAGTTACAGACCTGACTCATCTAGCACAAGAGAAAAACTTAACTGGCATCATTGCGACTAATACGACCTTCATGCCTGAAAGAGGTATCGGTGGAATTTCTGGAGAATTATTAAAAACGAAATCCAGAGAAATAAGACAAATCGTATTAAAAGAAAAAAATGATCTGGAATTAATTGCAGTGGGTGGAATTTCTGAACCTAAAGATCTTTTTAATCTTTGGTGGGATGGGGGTAAGGTCGCACAAATTTATACGTCCTATATTTATCAAGGTCCTCAAATTTTAAATAATTTTGCTAAGGAAATTGAGACTTTTACAAATGATCAAAAAATAAATCTTCAAGATTTTTTTAAACTCGATCTGAATGAGAGAAGATACCGCTTAAAGAATTCAAACTTAACCTGAGTACTCAGTTTGAGAAATATTCTGTTCAATGTATTCAATAATCATACTTGCAATATCTAGACCTGTTGAAGTTTCAATCCCTTGTAACCCAGGTGAAGAATTCACCTCAAGCACCAGAGGACCTCTTGAGGATCTTAGAAGATCAACCCCAGCAACATTGAGGCCCAAGGCTTTTGCTGCGTTTACAGCAACTTTTGCTTCTTCATCAGAAATCATCACTGGAATGGCGGATCCACCTCGATGTAAATTCGAGCGAAACTCTCCTTCCTTGGCCTTCCTCATCATACTTGCAACAACTTTATCTCCAATGACAAACGCTCTGATGTCGCATCCATTGCTCTCTTTTATAAATTCTTGAACGAGAAAGTGGGCCTTCATTTGCCTGAAGCCATCAATGATGGACTCAGCTCCCTTATTCGTATCGGCCAGGATCACACCTTTACCTTGGGTCCCCTCAAGAAGCTTGATCACACAAGGGGCCCCTCCTACCATCTTAATGAGTTTTTCAGTCATCTTGGTGGAGTGAGCATAACTTGTTACCGGAAGACCAATTCCAGATCTCGACAAAATCTGAAGACATCTAAGCTTATCTCGAGACCGAGTAATGGAAGTCGACTCATTTAAAGAAAAAACTCCCATCATTTCAAATTGTCTTAAAACTGCAGAGCCATAATGGGTAATAGAAGCACCTATTCTTGGTATGACGACATTTAAATCATCAAGCATGCCATCTCGGTAATAGACCATCGGTCTAGAGCTTGTGATGTTCATGTAACATCGAAGAGGATTAATCACTTTAACTTGATGGCCTCTCGAAATAGCTGCTTTAACTAGTCTATGAGTAGAGTAAATTTTAGGATTTCTGGAGAGAATGCCAATTTTCATAGATTAAGTTTAAACTGGAAGTGTATTTTTAAGTACAGATTTTAATTCCTCTAACCATTCTGGATATTGCTCCTCAAAATAAAGGTCACAATCGAGCCTTGGAAGCAGCGCGTCTGCCCCGCGTTGGGATAGGTATTGATCAAAATCTTTTCCGGCCTGGCAAAAATGAGGGTAATAAGTATCTCCTAGCCCAATAACTGCGTATTTTAAATGTCTTAAATCAAGTTCTTCTGAGAACTTTAAAAAACTCAACCACTCAGATGCATTATCTGGTGCTTCTCCATCTCCATAGGTACTGGTGACGATAATTAAAAACTCAATATCGAGTATCTTTTCAGGCGCAATTTCGCTCATGTCATGAACATGAATGATCCCAAATCCATTCAGAGAATCTCCAATGACATTTGCTAGGTTTGTCGAGTTCCCTGTTTGAGACCCCCACGCAATGTGGATATCCCTCATTGAAGTCTTCGAATTTTAGAAGCTTCATATCCCGCTTTTTTAATTGCTGATTTAATTTCAGTGTCAGAGATTTTTTTATCCTTTATTTCTGTGAAACGAGCTTTTTTCTCCTCAAGACTCACTGTTATATTTTCAGCTTTTTGAGTTGCCTTAAGCTCTCTTGTAATGTGCTCCACACACATCCCGCAACTCATTCCATTGACATCAACCTCAACCTTGATAGCAAAAGCAGAGAAAGAAATAATTAGTCCTAGAAAAAGTAATGATATTTTCATGAGTTATCTCCTTTTTAGATATGAACAATTTATTCGGTATTATAGACGACTTCTCTCACTTCAGGTATATCCCAAGCAATGAAAAAAGTCTGGGATCGATTAGGAATAGCCTTTTCAACGGCCTGTGTGGCCCATTGTATACTTGTTGCCTTTGTTCCGGTTATTTTCCCGGCCATCTCGGCCTATACTCATTCCACATGGATTCATGTGATTGTTGGGATCATCATTTTATTTACGTCTCCCTTGGCGTTTGTTCCAGGTTTAAAAAAACATGGACTCTCTTGGATATTTAAATCAGCTATTGCTGGCCTTATCCTTATCTTTTTAGGAATTATTCTTGAAGGAAAAATGAGTGATCAAATGAGCCATGGCATATCAATTGCGGGTTCTCTCATTTTGGTTTTCTCACACATTAAAAACCTACAGCACTCTAGGGGCTGTCATCATTGATTTTATTCCATTGGATTAATGACAAGCTCAGATCCTTCAATTAGTATTTAAGCATGTTGCAAAAAGCTCTCTCTGAAAAATTCACTTCCATCCTAAAAAACTATCGTGAGCTATCAGGTTTAAGCCAAACTGACATTTCTGAAATGTTGAAAATTGGATTACGCTCTTATCAAAGATACGAATCAGGTGAATCTTCTCCATCTCTAGAGGTGACTTATCTTCTTTCAAGAATTCTGAATTTTGAATTAGGCGAACTCTTTCAAAATGAAAACTTTAAACATATTGTTCAGGGTTTAAAAATCTATCAACCTGATCAAGTTGATCAATTTGTTAATGATCCTATAGTGAAGGAATCTGAGTTCCTTCATTTTATAAGCTCTAAAGATTTTCAATTGGTGCTTAGTAAGGGAGACATCAAAGAGATTACAAAATTTCAGTTCTTTAATTCTTCAAAGTTTCCTATCTCTCTATCGAACCCAAGAACCACCATCTTAAATCCTGAAGCATTAAGATTAACTGGTTTTAAAGAAGATACTGTTCAAACCTCCTTAGGTCAGGATGATCCAGGTTTAATGGGTCTCATCTGGGCCAATCTACTCGATACCAAGGGTTGTTATTTTGAACAGACGACTCATCCCAATTTCCCGAATGGAAAATCCCAAATGATTTTTAAAGGATCTTATATTAAAGCTCCACAAAATCACTTCGTTATTGGACTTCTAAATATTACAAAATCAAATTAGAATATTTATCTACCAAATCCGACTATTCATTACTTAAAGTCAGTTTTTCTAACTCTATGATTTCTTAAATAATTCATCACACTTCTAAAAAAAATCTTCACTTCTAGTTGCGATTCTCTTTCCGTTCGTAAAAAGTTCAATTCACCTTAAGTTTTCTTAAGACTAGAAAAGGAGTTTCTATGAGAAAAAGGTTTCCCTTGTTGGCCATGACACTTTCACTCTCTTGGCTAACACCATCAATGGCAACTGTTCCGACACTGGCGGAAACTTTTGCGACGAATGTATTTATGTACAATGGAACAAGCTCACAAAGAGCAAAAATTGATCTTGCTGAACAAAAGCTTAGAGAGGTCATTCAGTCTGAAGAATTTAAAAACCGAGTCATCAACTTTACCTACAATGGGACTAAAAAATTTGTAGATAACAATGGTTTAACCAATACTCAAATCTATTACAAAATTTTAAATGCAGCTGAAAAACTTCTCCCTGTGATTGATAATGAATTAGATCTTAATATCAAAACGTACTATTCATCTTCGTCGACTGTAGGATACACGTCATCAAATATTAACTATATTAATTTCAATACCAAATATCTTAAAAGTTATTCTTTAAGTGAAACTGCGAAAACCATGATGCATGAGTGGCTTCACAAACTCGGCTTTGGTCACGCTTATTCCTATTCAACAAGCCGCAATTATTCTGTTCCCTATGGGATTGGAAAAATCATGATGGAATTAGCGGCGAAAATATAGAAGGAGAATAGAATGAAATCATTCATTTTTGCATTAGTGTTAGTTAGTTCGGCCTCTTCCTTTGCAGACCTTAGGCAAGAGTTTGATGAAGAAACGGAGAAGAAATGCCATCACGAGGCCCGAAAAAAAGGCTGCGTGAAAAATGATCTTGAGGACAAAAACTGTACAGAAAAGATTAAGAAAGATCTTTCAGATACCTGTAAAAATCTTCATGAAGAAAGAAAAAAAGTTAGATAAAAAAAAGGCCCTCAAACGAGGGCCTTTTCTTATTTTCAAAATATTTGGGATTATTTTTTTCCGTATTTTTTCTTGAAACGATCAACACGACCTTCAGTATCCATCACACGTTGTGTTCCTGTGTAGAAAGGGTGAGATCCAGAAGAAATATCAACTTTGAAAAGAGGATATTCTTTACCTTGGAAAGTTGTCTTATCCGTCGTCTTGATAGTTGATTTAGTAAGAATTTCAAAATCACAAGATACGTCTTTAAAAACTACGTCTCTATACTCTGGGTGAATACCTTTTTTCATACGCTTATCCTTATAAATAGTACATTTCTAACAAATTAAGTTCTGGCAATTTACCGACCGAGGGGCTCGATGTCAACGATGAATTGACAACTTCCAAACGTCAATTATTTCTTCGCCGCAGCAAGAACAATGCTGGCAAGTTCAGCTTCCGTCATCTTTTCAATTGTTTTCGGGTCTCTCTTATCCTCAGGAAGCGTAATATTCTTAGTTCCAACCTTGATATAAGGACCGTACTTACCGTCTAAAATAGATGCTTTCTTTTTTAATTTCGCTACAACACCAAAATCTTTAAGAACCTTTCCACCACGCTTGGATGCCCCCTTCTCTTCAGAAAGTAGCTCAATGGCGCGCTTAAGATCAATCGTATAAAGATCATCCTCTTTTTTTAATGAACGAAACGTACCGTCATGCATTACATATGGCCCGAAGCGGCCATTATTGGCGAGGATTGGCTTTTTCGTTTCAGGATGAACTCCAAGTTCACGAGGCAGAGAAAGCGCGTGTAGAGCATCCTCTATTGTAACTGTCTTAGGATCCTTCCCTTTTGGAAGCGAAGCCCTTTTAGGTTTTTGATTAGAGTCAGTGACTTCTCCAAGCTGAAAGTAAGCCCCATATCGACCCACAAGGCAGTAAATATTTTGCTTTGTTTTAGGATCTTTCCCGATAGGTGTTGGACCATCGGCCTGAGACTTAATCAAATCTTTAATCTGCTCAGGATCAAGATCAGCGGGAGCAATATCTTCTGGAATTGAGGCGTGAACCTCTTCTTTTCCTTTCATCTCTACAACATACGGCCCAAAGCGACCGACTTTAATATCCATATCCTTGCCGTCTTTAGTGATATGAATTGTTCGAGATTCTTCGGGCTTAATTTTTTTATCTTGTTCTTCAACTTTCTTAGCTAAACCTGCCTTACCTTTATAAAATTTTGTAAGGTATTTTAGCCAATCCTCTTCGCCGTATGCAATTTTATCTAGGGACTCTTCCATCTCTGAGGTGAATGAATAATCAACCAAATTCTCAAAGTGATTTTCAAGAAGTTGTATCACCGCCATTCCAGTAAAAGTAGGAACTAGCGCTGATGCCTCTTTTCTAACATAACCCCTATCAAGAATTGTTCCGATAATGGAAGCGTAAGTTGAAGGTCGACCAACGCCTTCTTTTTCTAAAGCTTGTACAATTGATGCTTCAGTAAATCGAGCAGGTGGCTTTGTTTCATGAAGATCAGGAGTGATGGAGGCAGCTTTTAAAAGATCTCCCTTCTTAAGGACAGGAAGAATAACTTCCTTGTCTTCTAGGGCCGCTTCTGGATCATCAGAGCCTTCAACGTAAACTCTTAAAAATCCTGGGAATAAAATGCGAGTACCAGACGCAGAAAACTCAGCATCTCCAGCCTCAATTTTTATGGTCATGGACGCCTTCTCAGCTTCTTTCATCTGAGTTGCCATGGTTCTTTTCCAAATGAGTTCATAAAGCTGAAGCTCACGGCCACTGAGTCCAGTCTTGTCTGGATGAGTAAATTCAGCTCCTGCAGGCCGGATGGCCTCGTGGGCCTCTTGAGCGCCCTTTTGTTTAGCCGAATACTGTCGAACTTCTGGATTTAAATACTCTTTTCCATAAAGCTTTTGAACCATCTCACGAGCAGCATTGATCGCCTCTTGAGAAAGATTTGGTGAATCTGTTCTCATGTAGGTAATGAGACCCTCTTCATACAAGCGCTGAGCGGTTCTCATGGTATCTTTGGAGGACATACCGAGCTTTCTATTGGCTTCCATTTGAAGAGTCGAAGTAATGAAAGGAATGGCCGGCTTTGAATTAAACGTTTTTTCCTCTACAGAAGTCACTTTCCAAGAAGCTTTCTCAATATTTTTAGCGAGATCCTTAGATTTTTTTTCGTCTAAAAGAACCACTTTCTTTTCATCAACGAGTTTTCCGGTCAGACCATCAAAATCTTTACCACCAGCGACTCTACTTCCTTTTACGGAGGTGAGCTTTGCGTCAAAAAGCGCCTTTTTATCTTTTTCTGGATGTACTTGAGCTTTAATGTCCCAGTAGACTGAGCGCTTGAAGCGCATCCGTTCACGTTCACGCTCAACAATCATTTTTAAACCAGTCGACTGAACTCTACCGGCAGATAAACCGTAAGCAATTTTCTTCCAAATAAGTGGAGAGAGCGTGTAACCGTATAGACGATCGAGTATTCGACGAGTTTCTTGAGCTCGAACGAGTTTATCATCCACTTCTCTCGTATCTTTCAGTGCTTTTTGGATAGCGGTCTTAGTGATTTCATGAAAAACCATTCGCTTAACTGGAACCTTAGGCTTTAAGAGTTCAAGTAAATGCCAAGAGATCGATTCACCTTCGCGGTCTTCATCGGTCGCAAGATAAATGGCGTCAACACCCTTCATCTTGGTTTTTAAATCAGTAATAATTTTCTTTTTATCTTTAGGTACAACGTAAAGGGGTTCAAAATTCTCATCAACATTTACACCAAGCTTGGCCCACTCTTCTTTTTTTAAGGCAGCAGGTATATCAGATGCTGATTGTGGAAGATCTCGTATGTGACCCATACTCGCTTCAACAATATAATTACTTGGTAGAAATTTTCTTATGGTCTTGGCCTTTGTGGGAGACTCCACAATAACCAGATACTTTTTGTCCGCCATTTTTGTCCTATATATAGAAGAGACTATCCTTAATAGAGATAAGGGCCATCCGAAAAAGAGTCAAGGACTAAAATCTGCGACACCTTGAGCAAGAGTTGTCTTTGGTGTCGATAAAAAGCGGTCTTTCTCCTCTCAAAGTTGGCCCTAAAAAAGAAAAATTTACATGGTTTTAAAATCTTAACAATTTCTTGAAATAAAGTTGGAGTATTAAGGAAAAGTAAAGTTTGAACGAGCGAGGGAGCTAAAATGGATCAAAACATAGAGCAACCAACTATCTGGGATCACATCACCTTTTGGTTAAAAGAAATATTCATTCTAGCAATTTTAATATCCACGATCACATTTTGCTTATCTGCTTTCTTTTCATTACCAGAAGTCACTTCAAAGCCAGAATTACTAGAATTTATACTGAGTTAGTCGAAAGCCCCTCATCTGAGGGGCCCATCATTATGAGATTTTTGGGACTAACTTTTCACTTTCGTCTTCTCTAACTTCCTCTACTTTTTTCTTTCTCTTTCCTTTTATTTTTTCAATCTCGCGAGAAACTTTATGATGAAATTTTTTGCCAGCAACATATCCAACAGCACGAGATTTCAAGAGTTCATAACCCGACCTATTAGTGACATAACTACAGAACATTTTAAGTTCTTTATCTTCATTAAATTTTTCTTGAGTCTCTTTTTTTAGACAAACGGCTGCAGATATACCTGTTCCAAGATTAGCTGCGATAACTGGTGTAGAATACAACCCTGCAAGAGTGCTAGAGATGATGTTAAGAGCAATTTTTGGGGCAAAGATTTGACCGACCACAGTTCCTGCAAGTTCATAAATATTTGGAACCGATGCTTTGTAGTTTTCAAACGTTATGGTTTTTGCAAAATATCCCGAGGTCACGATATCATTTAGATCATCATTCGTTATGTCACCTAAAAGTGGTCTCAATTCTTTATATTCCGGGTGGAGGTTGATGACATCGGGGTTCATCTTATTTGGGTCGATTGATGCAATTTCTTCAGCTGTTAATTCAAAATTAGTTAAATCCTCTGGGATTTCTCTATTAAGATTTAAGGTAAGAAGAAAGTCTCGCATAATTTTTTGAGACTTCTTTTCAATAATTTGCTCCATTTTTTTGAGCATGAGTTCAATCATTTCCTCAGGAGTACCTGCTTCAAGATAGAGTTTATCAAATTCCTTTCGGTGGTTAAGAAAGAACTGATAAAAAGCGGCAAGATCTTTGTTCTTATCACCTTTTTCAACTGCTCCTTTCACAAAAGATGAAGCTGTCATGAAAGGTTTTGATGTCGTCGTTGTTAACCAAGCTGCAGTTTTCCCAAGTGATCTTCCTAAATCCCTGAAGAAATTTTTAGATTTCTTTTTTTGTGAGCATTCAGCACAATCTCCGTTTGCTTTTTCAACTTCAATTTCATGACCTTCATTAGAGTTCCTGAAGACCTCTGAAACTTTATTAAGAAAATTCTTGGTTGTTTCATTATGTTTATTTGACTGCGCCTCTTTTTCAAGTTCGAGTGCAACCATTTCTTTATCTTCAATTGAGACGTCTATGATTTCTTGCGCTCTAATATCACTTAAATTCCAACAGAGAAGAAAAACAAATAATAGAGCTGTCATATTCATAAAAGTCTCCTAAAAATAATAGAACTGGGTCATAAGGAGCAAGTTTTAGGCCAAAAGAATCGTCAAATTAACAAAGAGTTAGAGTTCTGAGGGGTGTCTACATATTAGACAGGTGTTTTTTGAATGTAAGAATCGTTTTCTGAAGGGCATGAAGACCAAACAGAAAAGTAAAAATATGGCTTAGTTTTGAAACAGTATGAGTTTCAACTGAGCCTCCTTTAAGTCTAATTTCTTGAGCGAAGCGAACCATTTGATCGTGCTCAACGAGTTCATCTTTTTCCGCATGAAATAAAAAGAAGTGAGGTAAATTCTGACCAAGTCGATGAAGAGGAGAAGCTTCTAAATAGAGTTCGGGGTTCTGGTCTCGATAAAAAGACGTAAAACGCTTAATGTAGGGAGAAAAGGGATATACCATAAAATCATAAACTCCTCCCCCGCCCGCAACCATTCTAAATTTAATATGATTAAATCCAGTCTTTCCCATTGATGCCCAAGACGAAAGGAGTGTAACAATATGGGCCCCGGCCGAATAACCTAAGGCGCCTATTTTGTTTTCATCAATTTGAAATCGATGGGAGTTTTGAATCATCCAGTTATAGGCATCTCTTACATCTTCAACCGCACTTGGGAACAGGTACTCGGGAGCTAATCGATACGAGCAGTTGACGACAACAAACCCTTGACCAGCAAGTTGCTCAGAATAAAAATGCATATCTCTCCGAGATCTTGAACTCCAGCCCCCACCATGAACGACGAGGACGGCCGGTTTCAAACCTTTCTGATTTGGAAGATAAACATCACAACGAAGATCGACTCCGTTTTTCGAGACATAAATTTCATCTTCGATCAGTTCCCAATGATGAACCTTTTTTAAAGTGGTCATTCCAAAAAAGTTTGTGCATTGAAGAGTACCATGGCTTAAATGTCGGATCTTGAACTCTGGCATCTTTTACCTAAAAAAAAGGCCCGCTTTAAGCGGGCCGTAAAAGAATTTAACGTATAAAGAGCATGTCATAAAATTTCGGCAGAGGCCAATTCTCATCTGGAATGATCTCTTCAATTTTATTACAAAGCTCAGCTATTTTAAAAGACTGTGGCATAAGTTCTGTTGCAATTTTTTTAGCGATCGCTTCTTCATCAAGCTTATGAAGAGCATCCAGAGCGCCAGTTAAATTGACTGTCTGCTCATAAACTGTCTTAGAAAGTGTCGCAAGATCCTTCAGAAGTTCAAGTTCTAAAGATGCATCTGTCCCGACTTCTTTTTGCTTTTTAACTGACTCAGCTAATTGCGCTTTATAATCAACAGCAACTGGAACGATTTGTTTTAAAACCATGCCTGAAAGTGTTCTTAGTTCGATTTCGCGGCACTTAATATAGCGCTCTAACATTACGTTGTGACGAGTCGCTATTTCCGATTCTTTGAAGACGCCTGTTTTCAGAAGGACATTTGTTTTCTTAGAGTCTTTTAAAACTGAAATCGCCTCTGGAGTTGTTCTCATATTTCCAAGGCCTCTCTTCTCTGCCTCTTTGACCCATTCTTGAGAATATCCATCTCCGTTGAAAACAACTCTTTGTGCATTCCCGTACCACTTCAGGATAACAGCTGCTAGAGCATCGTCTTGAGATTTACCTTTAGCTAGCTCGTCTTCAAGAATTTTATTTGTTTCCTCAAAGATATCAATGATCGCTGAGTTTAAAATTGAAAGAGGATAACCAATAGAAGCAGATGACCCACAAGCACGGAATTCAAATTTATTTCCAGTAAAAGCAAAAGGAGAAGTTCTATTTCGATCTGTGTTGTCCTTAAAAAGATCTGCAAGTTGTCGTGCACCGAGATCAAGTACAGTTTTACTTGAGGCCACATATTTACCACCAGAGATCATGGAATCAAGAATGCTCGTAAGAGTTGAACCCAAAAAAACAGACATGATAGAAGGAGGGGCTTCGTTAGCACCAAGACGATGATCATTTCCATGAGATGCGATTCCCATACGAATAATATCTGCATGCCGATAGACCGCTTCAGTCACTGTTGCAACCACCGCTAAGAATCGATAGTTCTCATGAGGATTATGACCTGGCTCAAGTAGATTGACTCCCGTATCGGTCGACATTGACCAATTCAAGTGTTTTCCTGAACCGTTAACACCAGCAAAAGGCTTTTCATGAAGAAGACAAACGAAATCATGCTTAAGGGCAACGTTTCGAAGCACTGTCATGATGATTTGATTATTATCAGCTGCAACGTTTGCGTCTTTAAAGATAGGTGCAAGCTCAAACTGACCAGGTGCAACTTCATTGTGGCGAGTTTTAGCAGGAATACCCATTTTATAAAGTTCAATCTCAACTTCTTGCATGAAAGCAAGAACACGATCCTCAATCATTCCAAAATAGTGATCCTCTAGCTGCTGATTTCTAGAAGTAAGAGACCCCATAAGGGCCCTTCCCGTCATTACAAGATCCTGACGAGAAAAATAAAAGGCTTTATCAATTAAAAAATATTCCTGCTCAGCTCCACAAGTTGTATAAACTTTTTTAACGTCATTCATCCCTACTAGATGACAGAACTTCGTAACCACTTCATTGATTTTCAAATCTGAACGAAGAAGTGGTGTTTTCGTGTCGAGCGCATCACCATGGTAAGACACAAAAGCCGTTGGTATAACGAGCGTTTTACCGTTTGCAGATTCCTGAATAAATAATGGAGAGGTTAAATCCCAAGTTGTGTAACCTCTTGCTTCAAACGTTGCGCGTGATCCTCCATGAGGAAAAGATGAGGCATCTGGCTCACCTTGCATGAGCTGAGAAGCAGATAGGGTTTCAATCGCACGATCATTATCAAAATTCAAAAAAGCATCATGTTTTTCTGCTGTTGAACCTGTCAATGGCTGAAACCAATGACAAAAGTGTGTGGCACCTTTTGAAATCGCCCACTCTAACACTGAATTTGCAACTTTCGTTGCAAGTGACTTATCAATTGCCTTTTTTCCATCAATAACCTGCTTTAAAGCATCTTTATCCTCGAGAGAGAGAGACTTAGACAAATGATAGTTATAAACGTTCTCACCATAGTATTGAGAAATTTTAAGAAATTTTCCTTGGTCATTAACGGGAACGGTACATTTTCTTGGTTTTCTTCCATACACAGAGAGTTTTGTTTGTTCACGTAATAAATTGGCCATAAATGGTTCTCCTAAAGCTATTTGAAATATTTAAATATTGTGAAATTTTCTCTATAGATATTATCTTTAAAAAGTTGATTTCTAACTAACACTTTTTATAACTTACCAACTAGTCGCTTTCAAGATAAACTAACTCAACTATGACGATGTGGACCATTTCTCAAACCTTAAGAGATTCTGAAGATACTGAGTGGGAAAAACTCGTAATGTCTCAATTTCCCGAGGGTGTTCATCCAAAAAGAAAAGAGGGATTCTTACTCGCTAGGAGTTCATTAAGGGATTGTTTAAGGTCACTTGCATTGAATTGTCCGATCCAATCACTTGTATTAAAGGATTTCTCTCGATTGGAGATTCACCCGCAGTTTACTATTTCACTCTCCCATACCAATCAATGTGGCGCCGCCTTCATCGCTTTGAGGAAGGATTTTCGCTCTATAGGCATCGATGTGGAACACGAAGAGCGAATCGTCAAACCCTCAGTGATTGAAAGAATCAAAAATCCTCTGGATATAAACTTAAGAGAAATTGAGCTATGGTGCTTGAAAGAAGCGGTTTTTAAAGCGCTTATGAATTCAGGAAACTTTCAGAATCCGGTTGAATTCGCCTCAATCTGTATACAGGAAGACAGATGGACTCACATAGAGACAAATCTGTCCGGTAAGTGGGAAATTTCTGATCTCAAGCCTTTTGTGGTTGCAAGGTCACTTCTCGAAAACTAAAGGCAAGCTCGGCTTTTTTTCTGTCGAGAATTGAAATTTCTTTTAATTGTCTTGGAGCTTTTACGGGAATGATTTCAACTTTGTTGATTTTTCCTAAGCGCGAGACCACAAATTCGTAGCATTTATCTATAAGTAGTAACGCTGATAATTTGTCCGCATCTTCTCTTAGAAATCTTAGACCATTTAAAAATAAGATCTCATCCCCTGCATTTAAGCCGGACTTGTAAGCAGGTGAATCTAACAGGACTGTCTTAACAATAACTCTATCTCCAGAGAATTCAAATTCAGCACCTATCCATGGTAGAACTGAATCATTCCATTTCAATTCAAGCCCCATACGTTTAAAGGCAGCATCAAAATCAATATCAAATGTCGTTTCAACCATTGTAGCAAATTGCTGGAGGACCTCATCTCCACCGAGCTCTTTAATCATTCTATAGATGTCCTCTCTCACAACACCTGTTTCTGGACGAAGCTTATAGTCACTCCAAAGAGATCTCAGTAAATCATCGATCGATTTACCTTTTTCAAGAAGTAATGAATGAAGAACAGTGAAAACGAGGCCACCTTTAAGGTAATAACTTACGGATGAATTTTTCAAATTCTCATCTGGCCTATATAACTTGATCCATGCATTGAAGGAACTTTGTTCAAGAGAGTGATATTTTCTTCCAGGTGTAGATAAATAGGTTTCTAAATTTCCTTTTACGACATCAAGGTATTCTTCGAATGTAGAAAGAGATGCTCTGTAAACGAATAGATCGTCCATAAAACTTGTGAGCCCCTCAGCAAGCCAAAGAAGAGAGGTATAAGCTTCGGACAAATAATCAAATGGACCTAGTTCCTTAGGTCTAATTCTTTTCACATTCCAAAGATGAAAGTATTCATGGGCCACAAGTGACAAGTAATTAAGATAATCCTTTCGACTTCCAAGTTTTCGTCCATCAAAATGCAGGGCAGTCGAATTTAAGTGCTCAAGACCTCCATAAAGCTTAGGAGAAAAGTGAGTCAGAAAAAGATAATTCTCGTATGGTAAGTCGTTATTAAAATGCTTCGCAACAACTTCAATTATTTTTTTAAAATCAGATTTTAGATTATTTTGGTGCGGATACTGATCGCCATAAAACGCTAATTGATGAGGCTTTCCTAGTACCATCACTCCATCTGTTTCATGACAACCAATTTCAACAGGACAATCAATTAAAGTATCATAATCGGGAGCGGTATAAAGGAAAGTTTGTCTTTCTTTTGAAACATCCGTGAGAGAAGTACTTATTTTCGACCAAGATAAAGGGAAACGAAATTCGATCGTCGGATCAATCATCTTCTCACCTAGAACACCCATTAAGTAAGAAGGACCATGTAAAAAGGCGTGGGACTGATCCACATGTGAGGTTCTTACCGTAAGCTCTTTACAATAAATTTCATACTGAATGCAAAAATCAGTTACCTTTGATTTTAAATCTGACTTAGTGATATCAATTTCCCAAATGCCTTTTGCGATCTGTTGATAAAAAAGAGGCTCGCCATTAGATAATGAAGCTCCAAACCATCGAATATGGCGAGCGTACTCTCGCATGAGGTAAGAGCCAGGGCTCCAGGAGGGTATAAAAACTTTGAAGTTATTTTTTGAAAGGCCCTCTATTTTTAAACTAACCTTTACTAAGTGGCTTTCAGGTTTATCTATTTCAACCAGATAATGTATTTTCATAATAACTCCAGGAATTAACTAAGAATAAGATTTGAAAGGTCTAAAGACAACATTCAAAAAAAGTGCTAATTTAATACACATGGAAAAAACAATCTCTGCTGAAGAACTCGATATTTTTGTGACTGATAGCGCTGTTCGCCAAATCCAAGTCATGCAGGAAAATGATTATACCCTCCAAGGGCTCTCATTCCGTATTAAAATTGGCGGAAAAGGCTGTGAGGGATTTACCTACGAAACAGGTTTCTCCTCTCTCCACGAAGGAGATATCCTTATAAAAAAAGATTACCCTCTCATAAACTTTGAACTTCATCTCCTCATTGATCCATTTACGGCCTTTTATACACAAAGCTTTACGCTCGATTACTTACTCGATACACAAAATAACGACGAAGGCTTTATTGTAAAAAATGCTGCCGATGGGCAACACCGAGGAAAGTTCTTCAAAGATGAATCTCGACTTCCTCCATGGGCGAAGAAATGAAAGAAATCTCGCCAGACTATCGATATCTAAAAGCCTTTTTAGTGACGGCGAAGTATTTGAATTTTTCGAAAGCCGCCCAGGAACTCAATATTGCTCAATCGGCAGTTAGTAGGCAAATTAAACTCCTTGAAGAATCCGTAGGAGATCAACTTATCATTAGATCCTCAAAAAAAGTCTTATTAACAGAAAAAGGACTCGCCCTTCTTGAGGAATTAAAAAAATTTGAAAACAAGATTCAAGAAATTTTCTTTGGTCACATGAATAAAAGCATCAAAGTTGGAATTCTTCATGGTTTACTTGAAACTTGGTTTAATGAAATTATGGTTGATTTCACTAAGCAAAGTCAGCATCAGCTAATCGTTGAAGTGAACAGTCTCGATATGCTGAAAGAAAAGCTTCATAATGGTAAGTATGATCTTATTTTTACGACGGAAAACATCCAAAGTGAACTGGTTAGTTCCTTGAAACTTTTTGAAGAAAGAATGGTTCTCGTCAGTAAAAATGAATTAAATCCAAAAGAAGCAACCGACTATGCTTGGATCGTTTATTCAGACCAGGATCATCTGTTTCAGTTATACAAAAAACGTTCTCAAAAAATTATCATCGTTAATTCAATAACGACAATCCTTAAACTTGTGAAGAAAGGTGTAGGTATTGCTATTGTTCCAGATCATACTGTAGATGATAAACAGTTAAATGTTTATGAGCTTAGAGGTCTTCAGAAACAACACATTCATCTTTCAAGTCTTAATTTCCAGCAGATGCCTCTTCACATCAAACAACTCGTAGATGTGATCAAAAAAAAATAGCGTCATATTAACTAGAACTGACAAGACATCTTACCGCTAAGAATTTTTCCATCTTCGCAAACAGTAATCTCAATTCTTTCTTGAGAAATAAATTCTTTTAATGAATACAATTTTTCTAAAACTTGCCCTGAAGATAAACCAGTGTTTTTCAAAATAGGCCATCTTACCTTAAGTCCAACGACTTCAACGTTGGAAGAAACTCCGAAACGAACTCCTGATTCATTCTGTGAGGGTAATCCCCCTTGAGAATATTCATTCCATCGACGTTGAACAATTTTAGTTTTCTTATTTCTAGTATAAAGCATGACCATGGCCCCAATCCCCTCGGTATTGGCCCTGACACCATTCAGGTGAACCGTAATACTTTTATTTCCTGAAAGTTTTAAATTATTCTCGAAAAAATAAAGTCTCTGAGGAATGTCAGCTTTTCTAATACTATTTTGTGACGTGAGAAAATCAGGCAGCCCATCTTGATTTACGTCAAGCTGAATCGTTCCAGTTGGATTTACGACATCGATACCGTTTTGAGAGGCGACGTTCGAAAAAGCGTGGGTTTCGTCCTGCTCAAATAAAACAAGGCGAGAATAGGGCGGAAAACCAGAATTATCGACGATGATATCAATCCTTCCATCAAGATTATAGTCCGTCCAAATTGCGCGTCTGTCTCCTTGATTCCATGACTCTGAATTTACGTCACTCAAATATTCTGTTCGTATGAAATAGGGAGGGTAAGTTTCTTTGGAACCAGATAATACGCTTGATCGATCAACTGAATCATTATCATACGCATGAGATAATTCTCCTAAGAACACATCCATAAGTGAATCATCATTATAATCTGTACATCCACTAAAAAAAGTTCTTCCTCCACCAGTAGGGATCAAACTTCCGTCAGGATCAGAGGCATAATTGGAGATAGGTCCAATATCCTCGAAGAATATTTCGCCGGTCCTCGCCTCTTTAAGGTTCATCCATAATTTGTTTTTGTGTCCAGATGACGAGGAGGTTAAAATATCAGGCCAGCCATTTTGGTCTATATCACAAGTTGATGCTCCATAAGTCGGCTTGGCATTGGGGGGGAAGAGCTGATCTCGTGTTTTATTTGTCTCGCCTCTTAATAGAAATGAGACATCTTCAAATTTTCCACGATTGTTTTTAAGTAATCTGTCAGGAACAGGGAGATATTGGTTACTTTTGTTTTCAAACCAGTTCGAAATAAATAAATCAGGCCACCCATCAAGATTATAGTCTATAAGGGAAACACTCGATGTGGGCTCCACAGGCAATTTGAAAGCGTCCACATCCTCAGAAAATTGAATTTTCCCTTGGTGAATTTTTCCTAAATAAAGTTTCAATGGAATCTGACTGATCTCAGATCTTTGATTTAAAACTCCAGAGACGATATCTGGGACTCTGTCCTTATTGATATCATAAAAAAGAATAAAACTTGATTTGAAATCATGAGGTAATGGATCATGCGCCCAAAGTTCAAATTTTTTTAAAGGAACGGACCACACGTAAAATTTTGGTCGTGAATAATAGGTGGGTAAAAGAATGAGATCAGGATGCCCATCGAAATTTAAATCCACAGCATTCATGCTAACTGCATACAAATGATCTAATCCATATTCTTCTGTTTTATCAATAAATGAATTCGCCGCCTTTAGGGTAGGTCCATAATTGATCTGTTGAACTTTTTTTGAAAGAGAATCCAATTCCTCAGAAAGACGAATAGACTCCTCATCAATACTTCTTTGATTCTTTGTCGAACATCCAGAAAGGATTAAAAAGAAAAGGCCTGCAAATGCAGGCCTTTTCAGAATGCTAAAAATCAATGATATCAAAACCAAACCCATCTCTTTCGCTCACGGCCTTGGAGATTTTAGGTAATAACTTATCATAACTAGAATTTAGTCTTTTGTAGTTCTTTGTAAAAGATTGACGGCTATCACGCATGATAAGTTCAGTTAGTAATGTCACATACTCTTTATCTTTATCAGAAACATCTGTTTTATTAAGAATTGAAGTTGTTCTTGATAAAACACAGAGTTGAACATAAAGCTCAATAGACATATTGGCTATTCTCATTTGGAGTAATTCATTACCAATGATATTTTTTCCAAACTTTATAATGGTATTCTCTACGGCAATTGCAAAATCCTTAAGGGATGTTACAAAATGATTTCCATGCCCTTCTAAACTAGGATGAACCTTTGTAAGGGTTTTGTTACCAAATCTCTTACTCATTCTCTTTTTAGCAAAGTCAGATAGAATCCCAACTGACTTAATAGGATCTTGGAATGCTTTAGAAACATCTGAAATTTTTCCAAGCTCTTTTAGATCATCTGATGGGCCTTTGATACCAGAAAGGGCCGTAAAGATACGAAGAATTTCATTTGTGCCTTCGAAAATGAGATTAATACGACTATCTCTCATGATTCTTTCATAAGGATATTCTCTCATGTATGCATTCCCTGCAGCTATTTGAGTTGCTTTATCAATTGTGTCCCAAAGTTTTTCTGAACAATAAACTTTGCAAATAGCGGACTCATGCGAGAACTCGCTCATTCCTTGAGTAATTTTACCTGTCGTCATGTAAACCATAGACTCACAAGCGTATATACTCGCGGCCATCGTTGCTAACTTCTCTTGAATTAGTCCAAAATTATCAATTGTATTTCCAAATTGCTTTCTCGTTTTAGCTTGAGCAGTCGCAAGTTTTAGAATACTTTTCATTCCCCCTACAGAGCCGGACCCAAGTGACAAGCGACCAGTATTAAGAACATTCATGGCAATTTTAAAACCTTTGCCCGCCTCACCAATAATATTTGATGCTGGAACTTTTACATTATCAAAATAGACAGCTCGAGTTTCAGATGCTCGGATACCCATTTTGTCTTCTTTCTCACCGAAAGAAATTCCTTCCCTTTCCTTCTCTACAATAAAACAAGTTATCTTTTCTACTTTTTGGCCATTCTCTTCATGCTCAGTTTTTGCGAAGACAGAGTAAAACCCGGCCAGCCCACCATTAGTAATCCAAAGTTTTTGTCCATTAATCGTGTAGGTATTATCACTATTTTTTGTTGCTTTCGTTTTAATTGAGTAAGCATCAGAACCTGAACCAGGCTCAGTTAAACAAAAAGCTGCAAAAACCTCTCCGGATGCAAGTTTAGGAAGCCAGAATTTCTTTTGCTCCTCATTGCCTTCGTTAATGAGAGCTTTATAACCGATTGACTGGTGTGCACCTAGAGTTGTCGCAATAGCACCATCGATACCAGCAACTTGTGAAAAAACTCTAGCGTACAAAGTGGTATCCAGTCCTAGACCGCCGTACTCCTCACCCACTCCAAGTCCACATAGACCTAGGCCAGCTAAGCCCTCTAAGACCTCTTTAGGTATTTTCGCTTCTTTATCAAACTTTGCAGAATCAATACTCGATTGCGCAAACTTATCTACGGCATCGACCATTGCTTTTGCCATTTCAACCTGACTTTCAGAAAAATTTGGAAAAGGAAAGACTTCTTCCTCTAGGACTTCTCCATAAAACATGTGTTTCACAATACTAGAAATTTCTTTTGAACCTTCATTTCCTGACATATGGCCTCTTTAAAAATGTAGAATAATAAAAAGATTATAGGGTCCAACTGAAACAAAATACAGAACTTCTAGATTAGAAAGAAGCAGTTTCATCCTGTCATATACTTGACTATAAGAATCCAAGATAACCCGACAAAAACACTTCAGCTTATTTCAACTTTCAACGCTTGCACATCACATTAATTTTTATGACAATTAATTGATGATAAATAAATTCAAAGACTTCCTAAAAACAAGATTAGGCAAAAAAAACCGGGACCTTTCTGATCAGGAAGGATTCTCCGATGATACTAATCCATCACAACAATTTGATAACTCGGATAAAACGAGCGAAACCAATATTCAAAAGACTCATCTTTCTATTAAAGATAAAATTACTGACTCACTTTCAGGTTTTCGATCAAAAATCTTTAAGCCTAACTTAAGCAATTGGAAATTACCCGAAGGGCAGAAAAGAAAGAAAAATTCAGATAGTCTGACTTTAGTATCCCCGAATTTAACTAAAAACTTAGAGCAACTACTCTCTAGGCAGGGCAGAGAAACCATTCATCAAGTTTCTTTGGTTCTAATTGTTTGTGCATTCACTTACTCTATTGGTAAAACGACGGCTCTTTTTTTAAAGGGTACACCACAGATAGATTCTTCAAAATCCTACACCGTTGATATTGATCTTGAGAAAGATTTTAATCCATCCACTCTCTCTCAAGTCAGAAGTATCAATATTTTTAGAACAAATACTGGCCTTGGATCTAAAAAGAATGTCGCCGACACGAAATGTGACAAAGCTCAACAGAGTAGTAATTTACCTATAAAACTTATCAACACTGTTGTTCTTCAGGATTCCGTTAAGTCACTTGCATCTGTTCAAATTCGTGGTGATAGAGCGCTTCAAGAACTACGTGAAGGTGAGCAGATTTCAAACTTGGCCAAAATCTTTAAAATCACACGTCTAGAAATATTAGTAAAAAATCTTGAGAATGGAATTTGCGAATCGATAGAATCTGATAAAGGAAGAGAATCTCGATCCCCTATCTCTGTTATGTCACCTTCTAAGAGTCGTGAATTCAAAGCAAATAAAAAAATTGCTGGTATTGAGAATGTTGGAAACAAATTCAATATTTCTAAGAATTTTCTAGATGATAAGATGAAAGATATCTCATCGATTTTAACTCAAGCAAAAGCCATTAAAATTCAGAATCCTGATGGAACAATGTCTTTTAAATTAACAGAAATGGATCCTGAAGGACTTTTTTCTTATCTGGGACTTCAAGATCAAGACATCATCACAAGTATTAATGGTAGACCTATTTATGACATGAATGAAGTCATGGGTTTATTTGGAAGAATTAAGAATTTAGATAAACTTCAACTAGGTGTGAAGCGAGAAGGATCTGAATCAGTTTTAGACTATAATATAAATAAATAAGGACGAACGGTAATGAAGACAAGACGTCAGAAAAAACCTTTAATGAGCTCACTCCTTTTTGTTTCTCTTCTCTTGGGAAGCTATGAAGCAAGAGCTCAGTTCAATAAATACCGTTCTCAAACAAGATTTAACACCAATTCAGGTGACGGAACTCCAGGATCAAATTCGGCGACTTCAGATGTCGACTCTATGTCTGCCGAAGATGCAGCTGCAGCACTCAAAGCTGCTGAAAAAATAGAGGCTGCTTCTGAAGCTGAACCTGTGACAGCAAATGAATCTGACTCTGCGTTTGAACCAGATTCTGATGATGAGGCCAATGAATCAACTTTTGGAGATCGCCCATCTACGGCAAAAACGGATCCTGCTAAGACTAGTAAATACGTGAACTTGAATCCAGAAACTGCATTTGGTCCTGAGATTGTTGAAAGTTTTGATTTTCCGGATACTGATATCATGGAAATTACAAAACACATGCAAAAACTAACTGGTATTAATCTCATTTTAGATAAAGATGTTAAGGGCAAGGTATCTATCATTGCTCCTACTCCTATCACGGTGGGAGATGCTTGGAAGGCCTATCTAGCTGCACTTAACATGGCCGGATACTCACTCATAAAAACAGGTGCCTTCTATAAAGTTATCAACGCTAGAGATATTCGCTATACGCCAACAAAAATTTATACTGGAAACTATACTCCTGACACCGAAAATTATGTCATGCGAGTTATTTCACTAAAATCTGTTTCAGCTGCGGAGATAGCTAGAAACTTCAGGCCTTTCATGTCTCGATATGGACGTATCATTGACATAAAACAAACAAACACGATCATTATTGCAGATACTGGATCGAACATTAATCGCCTAGCGAAAATGGTTAAGTTTCTAGATGTTCCAGGACATGAAGAGTCTCTTCAAATTGTAAAAGTGAAAAATTCATCTGCTCAAGAAATCGCTAAGCTTTTAGATAATATCCTTAAAGGTGGATCAGGAGCAGCAGGCGGCAGAGCGGGAACATCTACCCCTCGCTTTAGTGGATCAGGTGGAGGAACAGAGTCAACCTCAGTTATTTCTCGTATTATTGCTGAGCCAAGAACAAACTCAATTATTGCGATGGCAAATGCTGAGGGTGCGAAACAGTTGCGAGACTTAATAGACAAGCTTGACGTTAAACTCGTTTCATCAAGTTCAAATAGAGTTCATGTTTATTATCTCAACTATGGTGACTCCGAAGAGTTGTCAAAAACTCTTTCATCAATTGTGAGTGGGGCCACCCAGGCAGGAGCAGCTGGAGCTGCAGGTGGTGCGACTCGCTTTAGTTCTTTTGGTGGAGGTAGTGGAGAAAATCCTATTTTTTCAGCGGAAGTAAAAATTACTTCTGACAAAAATAATAATGCTTTGGTGGTGACAGCATCTCCAACAGATTGGTTGACTCTAAAAGACGTCGTTAGCAGACTTGATATTCCAAGAGATCAGGTTTACGTTGAGGGATTAATTTTAGAGGCAAACGTGTCAAGAAACAGAGCATTTGGTGTTGAATATGTTGGGGCCTACGGGCAAGGAAACGTTGAGAGAACGGGATTTACAACTCAAACGTCTTCAACGAATGGACTATTAGGTCTTCTTGCTTCTGGCGTTCCACAATCACTCGGTGGATTTGTTGCAGGTGTTGGATTAGGTCCAACAAGAACGATTAGAACGACTGGACCTGGTAATACGACTTCTCAAGTGAAGGTCAATGCTGTCAATGCGCTCATTAAAGCTGTGGCCTCTCATTCAAGTACGAATATTTTAGCCACTCCGCAAATACTTGCCTTAGATAATACTGAAGCAACATTCGAAGTTGGTGACACTGTTCAAGTAAGGAATTCAACCATTGCAACGGGTGGTATCCAAAACTTTAGCTCAACTCCTCAAGAGGCGAAACTATCATTAAAGATTACGCCACAAATTAATAAAGTGACTCGTTTTGTTAAATTAAAAATTAATCAAAAGATTGATGACTTTAAAGCTGGGCAAGGTGATCCGAACTCAGGAATTGGTCTTCCAACGACTACCAGAACCGCAATTACTGAGGTGATGGTGCGAGACAGAGACACGATAGCCATGGGTGGATTACTAAGAGACCGAGAAGTTGTTACGAACAACAAAGTTCCTATCCTTGGTGATATCCCTGTTTTAGGGTGGTTATTTAAAAACAAAAGCCGTGTAGTAGAGAAAGTGAATATTCTTTTCTTTATGACACCAAAGATTCTTGCTCCATATTCGAAAACGGCATCTGTAAATACCAAGGGTGTTCTTAATAAAAGAACAGAGGGCATGAAGAAAATGTTTGATGAAGATCAGACTGATCCAAATGCAAAAGTGTCCAAAGATCTTGAAGCAAAGCTTGATAAACAGATCGAAGGCCCTTTGTATGATCTTACTGATGCTGATCACTATAAAAATTTAAATAATGAAGAAATTGGTCCAGACGAAAATGCTCCTGAGTATCAGGTGCCAGAAACTCCGGACTATCAGGAAATAAAGAAATCGGTGCAATAAAATGGATGTATTGAATCAAGTCTTAGATAGCCTAGAACATACGAAAGAAAAGATTGGTGAACTTTTAATTAAGAACACCAATCTAACTCGAGCTCAGTTAGAAGAAGCACTTGAACAGCAACGCATTGATGGTGGATTAATTGGAAATATTCTCCTGCAAAAAAATTTCATCCAACCTCATGAACTTATTAAAGCCGTTTGTTTACAAATTGGACTCCCCTACCAAACGGAAATTAAAGTAGAAGAAATTGATCCAAACGTTATTAAAGACCTTTCGATTAATTATGCTAAACATCACGAAGTCCTTCCATGTCTTGAAACAGATTTTTCTGTCACTGTTTTGATCACGGACCCTTTTAATTACAATGTCATTAATGATCTTTCGATGATTTATAAAAAGGAAGTAAAGATCGTTTGCACGACTCCTACAAGAATTCAGGATGCGATAAATAGAGTCTACGAAAAAGCGAATAGAAATATTGTTGATTCTATTGAAGATGAGGAGTTTGAAGAAAATCTAGATCTAGAGGGTCCAATTGATATTCTTGATGCGACAGCTGATGAAGCTCCCGTCATTCGTTTTGTGAATTCTATTATTTTTCGTGCCGTTAAAGAAAGAGCATCTGATATTCATATTGAACCTTACGAACGTGAGACTGTTTACAGGTTCCGTATCAATGGAGTGATGACAGAAATTCTTCGCCAGCCTAAAAAGACACATGCTGCAGTTTCTTCCCGTATTAAAGTTATGGCAAGACTTGATATTGCCGAAAAACGACTTCCTCAAGATGGACGTATAAAAATTAAGATCGCTGGTAAAGATATTGATATTCGACTTTCAACAATTCCAATTCAATCTGGGGAACGTATCGTTATGCGTATCCTCGAAAAAAATAATACTGTTTTGAGGCTAGAAAATTTAGGGTTTCGAGGAAAAGTTCTTGATGGACTGATCCAACTTGCTGGCAGGAAGCATGGTGTTTTATATGTCACAGGTCCAACTGGACATGGAAAAACCACCACTCTCTTTGCTTGTCTTGATAGAATTAACTCTCCAGATAAGATGATTATTACAGTGGAAGATCCCGTTGAATATGAAATTGCGGGTATTTCACAAATTCAAGTAAACCATAAGATAGATCTTTCATTTGCCGTAGCACTCCGTTCGATTCTCCGTCAAAATCCAGATGTGGTGATGGTGGGAGAAACAAGGGATCGAGAGACAGCTGAGATGGCGATTAATGCTTCTCTTACCGGTCACTTTGTTCTTTCTACTCTACACACAAATGATGCAAGCTCTGCTGCCACTCGTTTGATAGATATGGGTGTTCAACCCTTTTTAATTTCATCATCTCTAGTTGGAGTTCTTGCACAAAGACTTATAAGAACTCTTTGTAGTGCCTGCAAAGTTAGAACCAATTTATCAGAACATGAAAAAATCATGCTTGATGTGCAAGAAGTTCCAGACACGGCCACAATTTTTAAACCCGTTGGATGTCCTCGTTGTGCTACGACTGGATACTCAGGTCGAACTGTCGTTTCGGAACTTCTCATGATTAACGATGAGATCAGAGCATTGATTATTCAAAAGGCCGATGCTGCCACTATCAAAAAAGCTGCAGTAAAATCAGGGATGAGAACTCTTCGTGGAGATGCCTTAGATAAAATTTTTGAAGGTATTACTTCTGTAGAGGAAATCATTCGCGCCGTAAACGAAGAAGAGACTGAGTAGTATGCCAATATATGCTTATAAAGGAATGGATCGTTCCGGAAAAGAAGTTAAAAATACTATTAATGTCGAAAGCATTGTCGTTGCTAAGCAAAGAGTAAAATCGATGGGAATTATGCTCATCGATATTAGAGAGCAAAAGGCGCAAGGCACCTCCGGCACCACAAGTTTATTACGAATCGGTGGATCAGTTCCCGTTGATGATTTGGCGATGATGACAAGACAGCTTGCAACTCTCATTAAAGCAAAAATTCAAATTGTTGAAGCCTTGGCCGCACTCACCGATCAAGTTGAGAATGCGAATCTGAGGCTAGTACTTTCTGATTTACGACAAAAAGTTAATGAAGGTGCAAGTTTGGCCAAAGCTCTTCAAGACCATCCAAAAGTTTTTAATTCTATTTACGTTAATATGGTTGAGGCCGGCGAAGCTTCAGGTACATTAGAAATTGTTCTCGTGAGGCTAGCAGAGTTCACTGAATCTCAAGTTAAACTTAAAAACAAAATCAAAGGAGCGATGACTTATCCAGTTATCATGGCGGTTTTTGGTTTTGTTATGATGAATGTCATTTTTATCTTCGTTATACCTAAAATTGCCAAAATATTTATTTCAATGAAGAAGGAACTTCCCCTCATCACTAAAATTTGTATTGGAATTTCTAACTTTCTTGTTAGTTACTGGTGGCTTGTGATCATTGGTATCATTTTCGGAATCTATACGACGATGAAATATATCAACACATCAAAGGGTCAGTCACAGTGGCATGCTCTGCAGCTTAAATTACCGATCTTGGGAATTTTGGTGAAAATGATTAATGTCAGCCGCTTTTGCTCTACTTTAGGAACTTTGATGAACTCGGGAGTTCCAATTCTCACGGCATTAACGATTGTCAAAAACCTTATTCCCAACGTTCACATGAAGGACGCTGTTGAAAAAGCGCGCCAATCTGTCTCAGAAGGGGCCTCTTTAGCTCAACCACTTATGCAAAGTGGATATTTTCCAGCTCTTGTGACTCACATGATAAAACTAGGAGAAAGATCGGGAGAACTTGAACCTATGTTAAAAATCATTTCAGAAAATTATGAGGATCAAGTACAATCTAAAATCAGCGGATTAACCTCAATACTTGAACCAATCATGATGATTTGCCTCGGTGTCGCCATTGGGTTTATTGTGTTTGCTGTTGTTATTCCAATGATGAACATGAACTCGCTTCGTTAAGGAGAAAATATGCTTTCTAATATTCAAAAGATCTTAAAATCCGAAGCTGGAATGAGCTTAATTGAGATCTTAATTGCTCTCACTCTACTTGCTCTTGCAGGTACATTTGTGGGAGGTAAAGTTTTCGAACAGCTGCAAGAAGGAAAAGTGTCTTCGGCCAAAATCCAAATCAAATCGATCTCGGATAGACTTAAAGAATTCAGACGTGATTGTAATTTTCTCCCTACCTCTGATATGGGACTTGATGCTCTCATTAATAAACCAGAAGGTGGAAGAGAGTGTAAACGTTATGCTCCAGGTGGATATATTGAGGGTGGAAAAGTTCCACTAGATCCATGGGACAGTGAATTTATCTATGAATCTGATGGCAAAACTTTCGAAATCAAATCCTTGGGTGCAGATAATGCTGAAGGTGGCGAAGGATCGGATGCCGATATCAGTTCAAAAGACATCTAATCCATTTCAAAACGACCAGGGTTTTTCATTAATTGAGATCCTGGTCGCTCTTGTTTTAGCTGCGCTCATTTTTCTCGCCATTCCTTCAAGTGATAATGTTCAGAAACATAGAGATCTTCAATCTGCTTTAGATGATTTAGATCGTTCTGTGAGATTTGCTAGTAATGAGGCAGTCCTTAGAAATTCTGTCGTGAGACTTAGAATTTCCCTCGATAAGAAGCCCACGGAATACACAGTCGAATTTGGTCCTTCAGGTAATTTCCCTCTTCCGGACCTTTCAGAGAAAACATCACGAAGTCTTCAGGAAGAAAAAATGGAGAAAGAGAAAAAGGATCAACTCAATAAACAGTTCAACAAAGTTGATGAGTTTGAAGACATCAAACATAAGTTTTCTGAAGATGTTGAAGTTCTTGGCATAGCATCGACGAGCAGTAAGAATTTGACAAAAGAGGGAGAGGCGAATCTTTACTTCTACCCGACTGGTGAGAAAGATGGGGGGCTTATTATCCTCTCTACTTCAGAAGAACTGGCCTATATAGAAATTGCCCCTTTCCTGTCAGAAACTAAAATTGTTTTTAAACCTCTGGACACTTCTAGCGTTGCGAAACTGGAAGATATCCTTCAAACTAGAATGGAAGAGGTTTATAAAGAGTGGATCACAAATTAACTAATCAAAAAGGTTTTTCTTTATTAGAAGTGATGATTGCCGTCACTCTTTTTGCGTTTTTCGTAACCGCATACCTAACCAGCCAGGGATATAACGTTGAGGACTCTAGACTTTCGGAGGAACAGCTCATTCTCCAACAGCTTGCAGAAAGAAAAATCAGTGAACTTGTTTTAAATCCTCCGAAGTTTTCAAATGCTACAGCAAATATGGTTGAAACAAAAACTTTTGATGAATCAGAATTTAAAAACTATGAATATAAAATTGAAATAAAAAGATTTACTGTCCCAGACTTTGGTCAGTTATTTTCACAGCAAGGATCCTCTTCTGAGTCTGATGATGATTACTCGAGTGACTACTACAATCCCAGCACAGGAAATAATCAAAGGAACGCAGCTTTAGAAAAAATGGTTTTTGAGGAATTAAAAAAGAATATTGAAAAAATTATCTGGCAGGCGAAAGTCACTATAACAAACAAAGAAACAAAATATAATTTCACTCTTTCAACATTTTTAACGAACTACAATGAGCGCATACAAATTAACGTCGGGTTCTAAAGAATCTGGCTTCACATTGCTTGAAATCCTCATTGCCATTACTCTTCTGGCATTTATCACTATTGGTGTCGTTAATATTACAGATAATGCTGCCCAAACCAAAGAAAGAACAACTGAGGTAAACGAGAACAATCTTCAAATCGAAACAGCTATGAGTCGGTTCGAATGGGACTTTTCTCAAATCTATTCACCACTTTATTTTTCATCCGTTATGAACATGAATCAAAATGTTGGAGTCGATGGGCAACCAATTGCTGGAACTCAAACCAACGGGACTCAGTCCGGAGCGCCTTCAGCACAAGTAAATCCACAACTACAACAATATTACGAGCAGCTCATCAGTCGATTTGAGAGAAATGAGCATTTTATTTCTGTAAGTAAAGATGGTCATCCTATCCCTCGTTTTTATGCTCCTGAAAAAAGTATTTTTGAATTTTTTACAACCTCCAATCGGCGAAAAGTTGAAAACACAAAACAATCCCATTTTGCTTGGGTTAGGTACTCGCTCGCCGATCAAGAACAAACAGAGGAAGAAGAAAATAACAAAGATATACCAAAGTCTTTAAAAAGTTTTGTCCGATATTTTACGGCCGATGATCCCTATGGAGATCAGCGAATAAATGTGCAAGAAAATCAATTTGTGAAGGCAGCAGTTCTACTAAGGAATGTTGAATATTTAGAATTTCAATTTTGGGACTATCAAAGAAGAAAATGGGAATCGAATCTTAGAAATATTGAAAGTGGAGAAAGTTTAGTCAGAGGGGTTAAATTAATTATTACGTGGTATGATTCCCAGGGGGCCAAGCGTACTTCATCTCGAATTTTTCGTACTCTCTGGCCAATGGTAACACCTCAAGATCAAATTCAACCGGCCAATACGAACGCAGGTATTCAAACAGGAATCCAAGGGGGATCCCAAGGTAATACAAATGTAGGTAGTACGAATGGTAATTAAAGAATTAAAGATGATCATGAAGAATCAAAATGGCGTCGCCCTCATGATGGTGATGACGGCTATGTTGCTTCTCATGGCAATTTATGGTGAATTTACTTTTGAATCGAAAATCGCAAGGTTAAAAGCAACCAATATTCTGGACAAGTCCCAGGCAAAATTACTTGCAGAGTCAGGTCTACAATTAGGAATGACAAGGTTAAGGCTTTATAAGGAAGCTTTTAATACTGTTCAAAACAATCCCAATGCAAAAAATTTAGTCCCAGTTCAGCTCTTAAATCAATTATGGGAAGTTCCATTTATTTACCCCATTCCCCTTGGAAAAAATGCAAGTGCTTCCTTTAAGGCCACAGTAGATCAGTTTTCTAAGGAAACTCTCCTCGAGGGAGAATTTAAAGTTAGCATTCAAAATATTTCAAACAAGATGAATCTGAATTTACTTAGAATAGATATGACAAAAGTGAACCCTGATCCCCAATTTGATGATGGACAGGATGATTACTCAGCATTGAACTTATCAGATACGGCCATTTTATCAGATGTTTCAGTAGATCAATCGCTCTATTTTTTATTGAAACGTCTAGTGGATCAAAAACGAGAAAAAGATGAATCGTTTGATGATCGCTATTCTCGTTTAAACTACCAAGAAATGATAACGAACTTAAAATACTTCATGTCAGATTTCGGTAGCATGCTTCAGGATCCACTTGCAGGAGAAGCAGAATCAATTTACCAAAGAATACCTCTCTCCCCTAAATTTGGCCCCTTAAGTTCTGCAAGTGAACTCTTTTCTATTCCTGGGTGGAACGATGAACTTATAGAGTTAATCCAGAATGAGTTTTCAGTTTACCCTTCAACTCAAATTGACTTTAATAAAATTACTGCCAACATGTTGAAGATTCTCATCCCAACGCTGACTGATGAAGACATTAGAGAATTTTTTCTTTGGCGAGATGACCCGGAACAACCTCGTTACTTAAATTCCAAAGCTGATTTTAAAAAATATATTGTTGATCAAGAACGATTAATGAACGATACGGATTTTGAAGAACGGATGAAACAATTTGAACAAAAGGGTTTTTCATTTGGTTCAAATCCAAATTTATTTAAAATTATTTCAGAGGGGACCTACAACAGGGCCAACTATACTCTTGTCGCTTATGTTGTTCTTCCTCAAAATGCCCCTACCGTTCAGAGGCCTGGAAATCAACCAGGAACACAGCCGGGTGCTCAGCCAGGAACTCAACCAAACACTCAACCTGGTACGAACCAACCGGGAACAAATCCTGCTACGAACCCACAAGACCAAAAAACTCAACTTCTTGAACCAAGAATCATTGAGATTCAAATTAACTAATTATCTTCCCGTAATCAATAGACTCTTGTTACAATAATACCATGCATGTATTAGCAATTGACGCTGGATCATATAGTGTAAAGTATCTATCCTCTATCGTGGATCGCCGCAAGATCACTCATATGGAAATGAGTGAAATTGTTTTGCGTGACTACATGATTGACCATCCTGAATTAAGTGCAGATGAGTCGGTTAATAATATCGTTCGAGACATTTTAGACAATATTGCGAAACCTGATACAAAAATTATTTTTCAGTCAGATCCTCGGATGATGACTACGAGGTTTCTCACTCTACCTGTAAAAAGTAAAAAGAAAGCAGAACTGATGCTCCCTTTTCAACTCGAAGAGGATATCCCCTACACTTTAAGCGAAATTCACTATGCTTATCGTATGGAGGGCCACAAGACTCAACATACTGCCTTGATTGAACTGGCACGAGAGTCTGTTTTCGAAAATTATTACAATTCCCTTCGTGAAAAAAATATTCTCCCAAATATTCTCACTACCGAGTCCTCTGTTGTTGAGAATTTTTTCAATCAAAATCCAATGGCTGGTCCATTTTGTGTTCTCGATGTAGGACACAAAACAACGAAGGCTTACTTCTTTTATAATTCAAGACTTCTTACCTCTCACATTTGTTATATCGGTGGTCATCACGTAAACGAAATGATCGCAGAAACATACAAAATTGAAGTTGATGAAGCTATCATCTATAAGCATCAAAACGCTTTTTTTCTAACGGCTCCACAATACTCAGAAGTCGAACCAGTTCAAAGGGACTTTGCTTCTGCGATGGATAAGGTTTTTTCTGCTCTTACAACTGATTTCACGAGGTGGAAAATTGGATTTAAGGTCAATTTTGGCCTAAGTCTCCAGCACGTCTTTATTTGTGGTGGTTCTTCAAACATAAAAAATATTACGAACTATCTGACAGAGAAATGGGAAGTTAAAGTTTCTCTACTAGAAAGTTTTGATAAAGTAGAAGCAGAAAAGGTGGATGTAAATCCGAAGAGCAAATGTAAATTTGCTCTCGTGAATATGATGGCGATTGGTATTCGAAGGAAAAATCGTTTCGTAAACCTTCTCACGGGAAAATTTGCTCAAGCCTCTTCCACTGAAATTCCACTTCATTCTTTTTCATTCCTTGGAGTAAGGGTCGCGGCAGTATCTCTTATTATTATCCTTTCACTTTTTGTTGAGAGATATTTTGTAAAAAAAGATATCGTTGCGGTGAATTCAAAAATTTCTGTAGTAATGAAGAATAGTGAATTAAAAATTCCAGGTAGGATTAGAAGACAAGCCGCTACAAATCCGACTGCCGTTTATAATATTTTAGTAAAAAAACAAAGAGAAGTTAGACAGCAAATTAATACGTTGCAAGCCGCTATTGAAATTCAAGCTTTGTCTCCTCTGGTTGTTATCAGTCAAATAAGTGCCAGCAGCCAAAATGCAACTCTGATCGAATTTAAATCAAACGATTCAGGTGAGATAAATGCTATTTTCACTTCAGAGTCTTTAGAGGAACTAGCAAATCTAAAATTACAACTTGAAAGATCGAGCCTGAGTGATGTTCAAGCGACTCTAGACGAAAAGAAGCTTCAACTAATCTTAAGTGCAAACGGAAATTAAGATGGAAGATTTTAATCAAAAAACGAGATTACCATTATTTAAAAAGATCGATCGTGCACTATTTCAGCGCCTAGATCTTTTTAGAGCTTCTCCCAGCTACAACGGAATTCAAGATTTTTATAATGGGCTTGATGAGGAACAACAAAAAGTTTTTAAATCGGGAATCGTTGTTGTCATATTTATTGTCCCCTTAATCATAATAAGTATCCTTTGGTGGCAAAATAACTCCATTAAATCAGATCTAGACAAAAGAATGAATTTGGTCGCAAAGGCAAATGAAATAATTGGCCAAACAGAGGGACTCGTCAATATCGCTCCCAATATTTTATCTCTAAATCCTATCGATGGTCAGTCCATGATGACTTCTCGTGTTTCTAATACACTTAGTTCTTCGGGTATCGATTTATCGAAAATTAAAATAGAGAATTTCTCGAGTGATATAAATGGAGAAAATATCGTAAGAGCACAAGGCGATTTGGTATTTTCGAATTTCTCTACAGATGAAATGGTCAATACACTCATTAACTTGATTCAGAGAGAGAAATTTCGAATTCAGTACGTGAACATCAACCGCAACAATGAAAATAATCTTCTTAATGGAAATTTTAGAATCGTTCATCTCAGTCTTGCTCAAAACATTGAGGAGGATTGATGGCGAGTCTAAGCGAGATCCAATCTTTAGATGAATTAAGTTATAAAAGTAAGTTTAAGTTTTATCTTTACCCAGTCATTATTATTTTTTTGTTTTCCATTTCATTTCTTAACTACTTCCCAATTGGAGAGCAGCTTAAGAGTTTTATGAAAAAGAATCTAGCTGGTTCTGCATGTAATCCAGAATATGATGACCTTAGAATTGAGTGGATTCTCCCAAAAATCGTTGTATCAGGTTTGAATGTTCCAGCTGGATGTCTTGGTCGGATTGGTGACCCACTTAAATTTACTTTTGTTTCAATTCAATTTAACCTCATAAGCTTTTCTCCATTCGGTATTCCTTTTAAGATTGACTCCGAATTAAATGGTCAGCCTATGACTGTTTATTATGTTCAAGGTTTTGGAGAAAGAACGATTAGAATTAAAGATCAACCAGTTGTCATATCGAGGTTACAACCGGTTCTTGGAAATAATTTCAAATTATCCGGTAACTTAACGTTAGATTTGATAGCAAAAGTCACCAACGCAGGATTTCTAAAGGATCTGGATTTCAAAATGAGATCCACTGATTTTCAACTTCCCTCTCAAAATATCCAAGGATTTAATACTCCTAATGTGAAGCTCAACGAATTATACCTTGAGGCATTATCGGAAAACTCCTCTACCGTAAAAATTGATAAATTTATCGTCGGTGATCCCGACTCACCCATCCGAGCGAACTTAAAAGGGAGAATTGATCTTCAGCAAGGGAATATGGCATTCTCAAATATTGATCTTAAGGGTGAAATTTCTTTTACCGAAAATTTTAAACAAACTGTTCCTTTAGTTGATCTATTCTTTCAAAATTTCTCTCAAAAAGATGGTTTCTATCAAATACGGATTGGTGGAAATTTAGGTGAACCAAAACTAATGACTCCTTAGGTATTATATGATTATCGAGGCTATCGAAAACGCACTTAAAAGTGCGTGCCATAAAAATAATCTATCAGAAATTATGGACTATGCTGTCTTTCCGGCAGGAAAATTATTTCGCCCTAGGCTCGTTGAGGCCATTGCTCTTGATATTGATGACCATTTATCAAAAAATCATCTTCACCTTGCCGCAGCCATTGAAATACATCATGCCTACACTCTTGTTCATGATGATTTACCGTCAATGGACAACGACTTAATAAGACGTGGAAAACCATCCACTCATGCACAATTTGGTGAGTGGAAAGCGATTCTCACTGGAGACGCACTACTTATTACATCTTTCAATGAATTATCAAAAATTAAACATCAAAGATTTCAAGAATTACTAAAACTCATGTCCTGGGCAACTGGCGCCAAAGGATTAATCGAAGGTCAATTTCGTGATCTCGAGGCAAATGGAAATGTAAACATTTCAGATGTCATTCGAATACACGAATTAAAAACCGGACGGCTCATACAATTAACCACACTAGGGACATATTTATTAAAAGAAAATATTTCTTTTAGAGGGAAATTGGATTTTCTAAAACTAGGAAAAAATATCGGAATAACTTTTCAACTTTTAGACGATCTGTGTGAGTTAACTTCAAATGAAGTTTCACCTCATGAGTTAAAAATAAATCCTTTCATACACTCAGGCTCTGAAGCTTTACATCACTTAAAAAAATCGCATTCTTCTATTTTGGAAACGACTGAAAAATATAACTTATTAAACACAAATAAAATGATGATGGATTATTTTGTTTCCAATAAAAATCTACTTTTATCTAATCTTTCTCATTTAAAAATGAACATGAGCGGAGATATAAGTGTTATCGAAGAATGGATCACCAATTTCGCTTAGATCGAATTTCTTTTATTTGATTCAAGATATTTTCAATTTTAGCTCTGGCCTCAGATGAATCAACAGATGTAACTGCAGCACCAAGAACACTTTCCTCTTCCATTTCTATGGATGCCATCTTTGTTCTGGCCTCAGGAATAGTCATCTTATCTTCAAATAAGAGTTTCTTTATTTTTAGAATGGCCTCTAAATCTTTACGCGCATAGATTTTTTGACCAGAGTCTGATGTAATTGGTGAAATTTCAGAAAATTCAGTTTCCCAATATCTAATAACATAAGGCTTCACCCCAGTAATTGGGGTGAGCTCTTGAAATTTGAAACTGGATTTATTTGGAATCATGATAAAAGAGTATCAAAGAAACAATCTATTCGTCGTCATTCTCGTCATCAATATCATCATTATAAACAGTATCATCAATGTTATTTAAGAATGATGAGAGTGCTTTAGGTTTAGCTTCTTTAACAGGAAGATTTTTATTTTCATTACCGTTCTCATCGAGGCGATGAGAGTATCGCTCAGTAATATCCTCTTTTAAAATTTGAGAAGGCTTAAAAGTTAATACTCTTCGAGCACTAATGTTCATCGCCGTACCAGTTTGAGGATTTCGACCAACACGAGTCGCCTTATCACGGATGCTAAAATTTCCGAATCCAGAAATCTTAACTTTCTCGCCTTTTGCCAGAGTATCCTTGATAACCTTAAAGACAAGATCGACAAGTTCAGCTGCTTCCTTTTTAGAAAATCCAGCCTCTTTGTAGATACGCTCTACGATGTCTGCCTTAGTCATGCTCATTGAAAATCTCCCATGAAGTTTCAAAAGCTTATCGCCAATATTTAAGAATTATTAATAGGTTAGCAGTAATCAGAATTAGTTCAAGAGAAAAAACATAAGATAAAATGAAAAATCAGGAATTTGAGAGGATTTTAAATACAATTCGTTGAGATTAGAAACCAAAAAAAAGCCCCTTGCGGGGCTTTTTAAACATTTTTTACTTAGTCGCTTCGAAAATTGCTTTAAAAGCATTGAAATCATGGATAGCAAGATCTGAAAGCATTTTACGATTAATCGTAATATCTTTTTTCTTAAGGCCAGAAATGAATTGGCTATAAGAAGTGCCTAGCATTCTAGCTCCAGCATTGATACGAACGATCCAAAGCTTACGGATGTCTCTCTTTAAAAGTCTACGTCCGATGAATGCATAATGAAGAGCGCGTCTTACTGTTTCAGAAGCGTGCTTATACTTCGTTCTACGATCGAAGTGAAAGCCCTTTGCTAGTTTTAAAATTTTGTTTCTTCTTTGGCGAGCCTTAAAACCGCGTTTTACACGTGACATACAATCTCCTCTTCGATCATAGGGGGACAAAATCGTCTCTTAACCCTACTTCTCTACTCTCGATGGTTATTAAAAACCTAGACTAAACTAGGTATGGAATACAAGAAGCAGCGTTATGGTAATCAGCAGGATTTACATAACCTGGAGTACCTTTATCTTTCTTAGCTTTCTTCGACTTATTAATAAGTAAGTGACGAAGGTGAGCTTTTTTATACTTAATTTTGCCAGTGGCAGTAACTTTAAAGCGCTTGGCAGCCGCACGCTTAGTCTTCATTTTCGACATATATCGCTCCTAAAACAAAAAAAATGCACCCTTAAAAGAGTGCACGAAAATAACATGTAACAACTGATAGATAAAGTATTTTTTATTTTTTCTTTCCAGGTGCAACCATGGCTATGACACGGTTACCCATAAACTTCGCAGGGGCTTCAATAATCGCACCCTTCTCAAGAACTGCTTTTACAATTTCATCAAATTTCGCAAGTCCAATTTCTTTGTGGGCCATTTCTCTTCCACGAAACTGCATTAAAAGTTTAACTTTATCGCCCTGATCGAGAAACTTCTCAATGTGGTTAATTTTTACTTCAAGATCGTGTTTTTCAATGTTTGGACGAAATTTCATCTCTTTTACATCGATTACAACTTGCTTCTTTTTTGCCTCTGCTAGCTTCTTCTGGATTTGATATTTGTATTTACCATAATCCATCATCTTCACTACCGGTGGATTTGCATTGGGAGAGATTTCGATAAGATCTAAACCCTCAGAGTCGGCCATGAGCCTTGCTTGAGCAAGAGTAACTACACCGTAAGCCTTTCCATCATCGCCAATCAAACGAATCTCGTGTGCACGGATTCTCTCATTCACTCTAGGTTCTTGAACTTTCTCGCTTATAACCCACCTCCATTACAAATTCGGGGTATCAATAAATAATCAAAAAATACAATGCCTTGAATAACCTGACAAGGTCATTCATAGAAGATCGCCTCAATCGTCACCGTAAGAGCAGGATTTAGCTGTCTTCTTATTCTTAAAATAAAGGAATTATTAAAAGTTCTTCCCTGCAATTCTAAGCTAGTACGCATTTCTTTTGCACAACTTAAGTAGTCTTCAAGATTTTTTCCCACAACATTCACCAAGGTGACTGGCCTTGTGGTCCAATCCATGAACGTAAAAGGAGATTTTAGATCTTTTTTGAATCCTGAAACGGATCGACCGATAACGCACCCTTCATTTCCATCGAGATTGAAAAATAAGTAGACGTCCTCTTGAACAAGATCAAGGCCTAGACCCTCAATGCAAACATCAATTTGTTTAGACAACTCCTGCCAGTCGAATCCGAAATGAGAAGAAGTAATACACAACCAGCGACTATTGGCTAAGAAATTCATTAAGGTAGTGCCTTATTAAATTTCAAATTAATCGCGACCTGATCATTTAAATCTCTGATAAATTTTTCAATGGAGTCATCAAGCTTCCCATGATCTACGACTCTAAAGGTTCGGTCTTCATTCCGCTCTATCACTTTTTGATTTTGATGATAAATCAAAGTGTCTTTAATAATGGGAACTGCAAAAGACTCAGGATACTTGATCACTCTTCCGTGTTCAATTTCCAAATTAAAAAGTTCCTTGGCGACTTGAACAAATCTCTCTTGAGTAAAATTTTCGAGAGAAAGATATTTAACAGCAAGACTAGAAATGTAATAAGCTTCATAGAGGTAAGATAATGCCGTCGAGAACCTTCTGACCTTGGTAGCGATTTGATAGAGTTCTTGAGAGGATAATTTCATACACTCTTCAAGTGAGTCGACTCTTCTCCCTAGTGCATAAGAGATAACATTAAGTGCTTCAACAATCATTTCTTTAATTGTTGGAAGATAAAACTCATACTTTAATTCTTTTCTCTTCATCATTAAGAATCGAGTCAGCTGCATTCCATCCTTAATCGATCCGTTCCAAACATTAAACCAAGTTGCATTAATGATCGCAGGGACTAAAAAATGATGAAGAATCATATTTTTATGGAAGAGAACTTCCACTCGACGCTCACCTTTAATGACATAGTAAACTTGATTTAATCGTTCACGTTTTAGAACTTCAATCTTTTTATTGCCAATAAACATATCAAGAGCAGATCGAAGAGAGTCTTGAAAATCATCAAGAGATAAACTTGGAGTCATCGGAATATTTAATGCCCGACAATACTCTATAACATCAAGTGCTCTTTCTTCAATTTGCTTCCACGTAAGAGCTCCTGATGGTTCATCCAACATCACTAAACCAAGAAGGGATGACGGGGTTATCGGCATACCTCGCCCCACTGCCTTGAAGTTTTCAAATGCCAGATTTTGAGTTGCTTCTTTCAAATCCCCTTTATATCCATCCACGACTATAGGTTCTCCGAAATGAATATGAATGGTACCCAAACGTTTATTGAAGAGCTTAAAAAGTTTAAAGAGCTGAGTTCCTTTTTCTGGAACTTTATTACCTCCACCAAGTTCTCGAGCGTGGGCCTTCTCTTCTGGAATATGTTCATGTGCGAGTGAAACTGGAACAAAAAGAAGAGGTTTCTCTTTTAACTGCGAATGAGCTTCCAAAAGCATCTGAAAAAGACCGTACTTTGGTTTTAAGAGTTTTCCCGTTCTCGTTCGTCCACCTTCAAAGAAAAATTCAACTACCTGACCTGTTTTAAGAAGGTAATAGATATATCCTTCAAAGGTGAGTTTATAAAGTTGGTCAGCAGTAAATGATCGGCGAATAAAAAAAGCGCCTGCTTTCCCAAAAAATTGACCGAGAGGGAAAACATTCAAATTGATTCCGGCAGCAACTCTTATTGGAATTCCAAACTTTTTAAACATGGAATAAGTAAGAGCAACATAATCAGCGTGAGACTGATGATTTGGAACCAAAATAATGTGGTGCTGTTCCTTCAACTTAAAAAAATCCATTCCTGGAGGAAGTTCAATATTCACTCCATCGTAGAGTTTTAAAAATGTGGCATCAATGAATGCTGTCGCTGTTTTAACAACGGTAGCAGAAAACTCTCCATGAATTTCTTCAAATAGTTTTTTTATTTTTGAGGCGTCTTCAGGTTTCGATTGAAGACGCTCTTTTATTTTGGGGTAAGTTAAAACGATGTCTATAGCATTGTCTGAAAACAAGCAAAATCCTACTAGTTAAAAAGTCCGTGTGGTTTGGACTCCATCATACCACTAGCTGTCATCTCCATGAAGCGGGCATTTTTGTTGATATCTGAAATTGTGTTGGCATTCAGGTAGGTCATACCCGAGCGAACACCTCCAGCGAGCTCATGCACAATATTTTCCACTGAGCCCTTACAATTAACCCAGCGCGCTTCGCCCTCAGCTGCCATCCCTTGAGGAAGCTCCCCTCTCCAAGAAACTTGAGCGTCTTTTGATGCCATACCTCGATAACGTTTACGCCCACCCTCGATTTCTCCTGGAGTTTCTAGACATCCAGAAAGCATTGATCCCAGCATCACTGTTTGAGCACCCGCCGCAAAGGCCTTCACAATATCACCAGAGGTTTTGATTCCCCCATCTGCAATCACTGGTACATTATATTTTCTAGCTTCCAGAACACACATCGCAACAGCAGTTAACTGAGGGACACCACAACCAGTAATGATTCGAGTCGTGCACATTGATCCAGGGCCAATTCCAACCTTGACCGCATCAGCTCCGTGATCGATAAGACCTTTAACTCCTTCAGGCGAAGCCGTATTTCCCGCGATCACATCAATTTTTGGAAATTTATTTTTTACAAACTCTAAAGTCTCAAACATCATGACTGAGTCACCATGAGCAATATCAATAGTGAGAATATCTGCACCAGCATCCACTAGTAGTTCTGCGCGTCTCATACCATCTTCCTTAACACCAATGGAAGCAGCGACTGGAAGACCCAAAGGATGAATCGCTTCTCTCATGAGCTTCACTTGTCTCACTTGTTCCTCTGGTGACATGAAACGATGGAGAATCCCGAGTCCTCCAAGTTGCGCCATTTTAATCGCCATCTGGTATTCAGTGACCGTGTCCATATTGGCAGAGATGATGGGCGTTTTAAGAGAAAAATTTCTAGTGACCTTAGAATCTAACTGAGGAGACCGACGAGAATTCATTTCTGAATGACGAGGCATTAATAAGACGTCATCAAAAGTTAAACCACGTGATCTTTCCAAAATGTCATTGGCAGAGAAGATTAATCCCATAAAAATCCCTTGTGAATGTTAGGTGTCACCCCATCATGCCAAATGGTCCATAAATTGAAAACTGATGTATGTTTTAGAATGAAAAAAGAATGTAGCGCCGAAAGATTCGGCGCTACGAGATTATTCGTGTTTCGCGTTAAAATTTTCTATGGCACCTGCCATAAGATAGGCATGGGCCCTGATTTTTCGTAGAGCAACGACCATATCTGAGTAAGTGAGAGCAGTCACAGGTAAATAAGTTCCCTTTGAAATCCGATCAAGATG
>Ga0164292_10000194_pt1 | contig 42857 bp, 36 predicted proteins | sample GEODES117metaG_FD_111486 | JGI IMG/M metagenome (GOLD analysis project Ga0164292, IMG submission 111486) | Eutrophic lake water microbial communities from Lake Mendota, Wisconsin, USA - GEODES117 metaG | ecosystem: Environmental > Aquatic > Freshwater > Lake | place: USA: Lake Mendota... | reverse complement strand
GAGAACGGCGGCAGGCTGAAAGGGGCGTCGAAACGCTGCGACAGCACGACCTGAAAGATATCGCCTGCACGGATATAATCCTTGGCGGCGTCAACCATCGCCGAATAGCGCTCCGGCGTTGTGTTAGAGAGGCCAGCCGGCGAGGGCAGGCCGGCCACATCCAGTTGCGCATCAAGCTGAAGCGGTGCATCGAGCGCGGCAACCACGGCATCGATCCGTTCGCGCGCCGTCTCATGTGCAGCCCGTGCGCTGATGCCGGCAGCAGGGCGGACGGATGCAACCACCGAAATTTCGTCCTTCACCGCATCGAAGATCACCATGACCGTCGGCCTGACGAGGATGGCATCGGGAAGGCCGATCCCTGTGGCCTTGCGCGCCGGCAGCCGCTCCATCAGCCGCACCATGTCATAGCCGAGATAGCCGAACAGCCCCGCAGCCATCGGCAGATCAATGTCGCCGGTCTCGAGGCGGCTTCGCGCGATCAGGCCCCTCAGGCTGGTGAAGGCCTCGTCGGGGAGCGCTTCGAAATCCGGAGAGGCGGCGAGCGGACGCGCCACGCTGACCTGTCCGAGATCGCAGCGCCAGACAAGGTCGGGTTGCAGTCCGATCATCGAGTAGCGCCCGCGCACAGCGCCGCCCTCGACCGACTCGAGCAGGAACGCCGCGCCCTTGGCGAAGGCCCGGAGCTTCAGGAAGGCAGCGACCGGTGTCTCGCAATCACCGACCAGCACGTCGCGCATGATTTGGCCCTTGCCGGATGCGTAGGCCTCCGCGAAGCGTTCAAACTCATCGGAAGCTGGCATGCCAGAGGAGCCTTTTCGGTCAGCTCTCGCCGCCGCCGGTGGCGTTGCGCAGCGTGGTCTGGTTGATGCGCACACCAAGCCTGTTCTGCAAGGCCGTCACATACTGCGACAGCAGATCGTCACCGATTGCGATACCCAGCTGCTGGCCGACGTTCTCGGCCTCCTGGGTCGTGCGCAGGAACGGCGATACAGTCGCGGACTGGACCTGGAACACCATCCGACCGCGCGCGCTGCCCAGGTCGGCTGACGATGCTCCATTGACGGCCGTGCCGAAAGCGACCGTCAGCACATTGGCGGGAAACTCCGGCAGGCTGCTGGCGCGCGTGAGGGGCGGGGATGTCTCGACGGAGAGGGCCAGCGTCGCTGCGACCGCATCCAGCGTCTCGCCCTTGCCGATCCGGTCGGTGATCTCGCGGGCCCTGGCCTGGAGGCGGCTCGCCACCTCGTCCTGCCGCCATTGGGCACTGACGAGAGCCTTCACCTCGTCGAAGGTGCGCTCGCGCGCCGGCTCGATTGTGGTCACATCGAACCAGACATAGCCGTTATCGGGAGTCCGCACCGCCTCGTTGTCTGTGCCCACATCCGCGCGGAACATCGCCTCGACCACTTGCGTTGCAGCGGGCACAGGCGTCAGCGGCAGGCCGGATGCTGTCTGTCGTGCGCGGTCGACCGGCCCGAGCGCCACCATCGCCAGCTTCATTTCGTCGGCGATGTCCTTGAGGGGTCTGGCGCTGGCACGCATGTCCTCGATCTTGTCATGCGCATCGGCCAGCGACTTGACGGCGCGGCTGAGCGCCAGATCATTCCGGACCTCGCCGGCGACCTCCGCGAAAGGCCGCACCTTTTCGGCCTCGATCACGGGTGTGCGCAGCAGAGCATAACCGAACGCACCCTGGACGGGTCCACTCACAGCATAGGGCGCGAGCCCGAAGGCAGCGGCTGCGGCAGCCTGATCCAGCATTTCCGGCCGCGTGAAGCTGCCAAGTGTGAGGTCAGTGTCGGAGATGTTCCGTTCGCGGGCCACATCCTCGAAGCTGGTCCCGCCGCGAATGCGCTCGGCGGCGGCCTCGGCCTCGGCCTGGCTGGGAAACACGATCTGCTGCACGGTGCGGCGCTCCGGCGTGCCGAAGCGGGCCTTGATCCGCTCGTAATGCGCGATAGCATCGGTCTCCGCGATGCTGCCCGGGTTGGCGAGTGTCTGCGGGGTCAGCACGAGCACGTTGGCAGTGCGGTATTCCGGCGCCCGGAAGCTGGCCTTGCGCTCCTCGAAGAAGGCGCGCAGCACCGCCTCAGCAGGCTCATCGATCGTGCCGATCACTGCGGCAGGCAGCACCACGAAACGGATCACGCGCTGCTCGTTGCGATAGCGGTGCGCAGCTTCCTGCACTGCAAGCGGGGCTTGGCTCTGGCCGGACAGTGCCTCTGCCAGCTGGTTGCGCACGATCGCCGCGCGCTGCTCGCGCACGTAGCCCTGCTCATTGACCCCTGCCTGACGCAGCAACTCGTTGAACATGCTGCGATCGAAGGTGCCGGCAGCGCCCCGGAAATTCGGGTCATCCAGAATCGACCTAGCGACGGCTTCGTTGCTGACGGTCAGTCCGCGCCCGGCAGCATCCGAATCCAGCGCAGCTTCCGTCACCAGCCGCGACAACACCTGCTGATCGACCCCCAGAGCCCGCGCCTGATCGGGCGTGATATTCTGCCGGAAACGGCGGGACAGGCGCTGCACCTCGTTCTGGTAGGCGGTCCGCACCTGCTCGATGTCAATTTCCTTCTTGCCGACGGTCGCGACCGTGTTGCGCCCCTGACCCCGGAAAATGTCGCCGATGCCCCAGATCGCGAACGAGCCGATCAGGATCGCGAACAGAATGCCGACGAGCAGCTTGCCTAGCCATGTCTGGCCGGCGTTACGGATACCTTGCATCATCATGGCTGCGAACCAGCTCCAACCTGTTTGCCGGACTTATAGGGAGCCGCCCGCGCTGTCGCAATCAGGCAATTGCAGCAAACCCGGCGGGTTGCTACGAGGTCGCGGGGAATTGTCCCCTTCACCGTTCTGCGAGCGTGCCCATCATGGCCCTGACACACCTGATTGCTGGCAACTGGAAGATGAACGGCGTCGGCGCATCGCTGGACGAAGCCCGTGCCATTGCCGAAGGCGCGGGGGCGCTGACCAAGATCGACATGCTGATCTGCCCGCCGGCAACGCTGATTGCGCGGATGGCGGCGCTGTGTGCCGGCACGAGGCTGGCGATCGGCGGACAGGATTGCCACGCAGCCCGGTCGGGCGCGTTCACGGGTGACATCTCGGCGGCCATGCTGGTCGATGCGGGTGCGAGCCATGTCATCATCGGCCATTCCGAACGGCGCACCCTGCATGGCGAGACCAGTGCCCAGGTCAGGGCCAAGGCCGAGGCTGCGCTGGGGCATGGCCTCGTGGCGATCATCTGCATCGGCGAGACCCTTTCAGAACGGGAGGCGGGCAGGACGATTGACGTTGTCACCGGCCAGCTCCGCGCCTCCCTGCCTGCCGGCGCGACGGGCAGCACGGTCGTGATCGCCTATGAACCGGTCTGGGCCATCGGAACTGGCAAGACCCCGACCAGTGCCGATGTCGCCGAAGTCCATGCGGCCTTGCGCGCCGAACTGGTCAGCCTGCTCGGTGCCGGGAATGCCGGCCTCGTTCGCCTGCTCTATGGCGGCTCGGTGAAGCCATCGAATGCCGCCGAACTGATGGCGCTTCCGAATGTCAACGGTGCGCTGGTCGGCGGCGCCAGCCTGAAGGCCGCCGATTTCCTGGCGATAGCGGCGGCTGTCTGACAAGCCCTGTTCTGCGCCGCACTGCGCTTCGCATCAGGCGGATGTCTGCGTCGTCAGCGTTGCAAGCTGGCCAAGATACGCGATCGCCGCTGACGTGCCGCCGGCTCCGTGGGGGATGCAGAGCGACTGCAGGGCCATCTCGACCGCAGACAGCGTGCCCAGCACCATCGCCGCGTTGCTGTGGCCCATGTGGGCGATGCGGAAGGCCTTGCCGGACAGATCGCCGATCCCGAGCCCAAGCGTGACGCCGCAGACGCCCTTCGTAAAGTTGCCGATGGCCTCGGCCTGATTGTCTGCGACCAGAACCGGCGTCACCGACGCAGCGCGCTCCATTCCGTCCTCGATGTTGAAGGACAACACCTGCCCTTCGGCCCACCGGGCGATGGCGGCGTGCGTCGCCCCTGCAAGCAGGGCATGGCGATGCCATACGGCTTCGAGCCCTTCCTCGAAGATCATGTCGAGCGCAGCCCTCAGCCCGAACATCAGGTGCTCCGGCGGCGTGCCGCAGTGCTTCATGTAGTGCAGTGGGCTGCTGCGGGAGGTCCAGTCCCAGTAGGCGGTGCGCATGTTCGCGGTCTTGTGCGCTTGCATCGCCTTGTCATTGGCAGCAACAACGCCGAGCCCGGGCGAACTCATCAGGCCCTTTTGCGACGCCGACATGGCGACATCGACGCCCCAGGCGTCCATCTCGAACGGCATGCAGGCCAGCGAGGCCACGCTATCGATCATGAACAGCGCTGGGTGGCCGGCAGCATCGATGGCGCAACGCACGGCGTGAACATCGTTGGAGGCGCCCGAAGCCGTGTCGATCTGGACCATGAGAATGGCCTTGATCCTGTGGTCCGCATCGAGCCTGAGCCGTGCCTCCACGGCGGCGGGATCGACCGCAGCGCGCCAAGAACCTGCAATGACCTCGACATCAGCGCCCATGAACCCGGCCATCTCGCCCCAGCCGCGCGCGAAGCGCCCGCTGGCCAGAACCAGAACCTTGTCGCCACGCGACAGCACGTTGGTCAGCGCTGCTTCCCAGGCCCCGTGCCCGTTGGCGGCATAAAGGAACGTCTGCCCGCTTGTCCGAAACAGCTTTTGCAGATCAGACAGGATGCTGAAGGTGAGATCGACGATGATCTTGGTCTGCAACTCTTCGGCAGGCCGCATCATGGCCTGTAGAACGCGGTCCGGCAGGTTGGTCGGTCCCGGCGTTGCGAGCAGGGCCCGTCCATTGGCAACACTCATCAAGATCTCCTGATATCAAGGCAGACAACGCCCCAAGCCTAAGGACATCGCAGCCGGTTTTGCCACTGACAGTTTTGCAGGCCCGCGCGCCAAAGGCCCGCACTGGTTGCATGGACATCGGTGGCTCTGCCCCCGGCAGCGCGATGCGGCTTTCCTTCCTTTCACCCACATGCTAAGGGCTCGCCAGCTGTAGGGGCTGGCGCAATGCCGGCCCATTCCCCATGTTTGTGAGTCCATGCAGACCGTCCTTATCGTCATTCACCTGATCGTCGTGATCGCGCTCGTCATTGTCGTGCTGCTCCAGCGTTCGGAGGGCGGCATGGGTCTTGGCGGTGGGGGCGGCGGAGTGTCCGGCTTCATGACCGGTCGCGGGCAGGCCAATGCGCTGACCCGGACCACAGCCATTCTGGCCGGCATCTTCTTTCTGACCAGCATCACCTTGTCGGTTCTCGCCTCCCAGAGCCGCGCGCCACGTTCCATTCTCGATGGGGCTGCCACGACGGCTCCGATGGCTCCGGCCGTTCCGGGCGGCCCGTCCGCGCCGGCTCCCGGCAGCAACGTGCTTGATCAGCTTCGTCAGCTGCAGGACCAGAGCGGCGCACAGCCGCCAAGGCCCAGCGCCCCGGTTCAGTGACAGACACGCCCGAACAGCGAGGGCCGGCCGGACTCACGTCCGCCGGCCCTTCTCTTTTGTGGACAAGCGAAAAACACGTGGCGCAACCTGAAATCAGGCGCTCCCCGAATCGTTGCGACAGGTTTACAGGTCAAATCCCATGACGCGGTACATCTTCATCACCGGCGGCGTGGTCTCCTCACTTGGCAAGGGAATCGCGGCTGCTGCTCTGGGGGCACTCCTGCAATCGCGCGGCTATACCGTCCGCCTGCGGAAGCTTGATCCCTATCTTAACGTCGATCCCGGCACGATGAGCCCTTACCAGCATGGCGAGGTCTTCGTGACGGATGACGGGGCCGAGACCGATCTCGACCTCGGTCACTACGAGCGCTTCACCGGGCGCGCGGCCAAGCGTGATGACAACATCACCACGGGCCGCATTTACATGGACATCCTGACGAAGGAGCGGCGCGGCGATTATCTGGGCGCGACGATTCAGGTGATCCCGCACGTCACCAACGCGATCAAGGACTTCGTGCTACGCGGCAACGAGGACTACGACTTCGTGCTTGTCGAAGTGGGCGGCACCGTCGGCGACATCGAGAGCCTGCCTTTCCTCGAAGCCATCCGCCAGGTGGGGCAGGAGCAGCCGCGCGGTTCGGTGATCTTCATCCACCTGACCTTGCTGCCGTACATTCCCAGCGCCGGTGAACTCAAGACCAAGCCCACCCAGCATTCGGTCGCCGAATTGCGCTCGATCGGCATCCAGCCGGACATCCTGCTGTGCCGGACGGACCGGGCCATTCCGGTGGAAGAGCGCCGCAAGCTGGCCCTGTTCTGCAATGTCAGGCCAACCGCCGTGATCGAGGCGCGTGATCTCGGCTCGATCTACGATGTGCCGCTGGCCTATCACGAAGAGGGTCTGGACGACGAGGTGCTGGCCGCGTTCGGCATGTCGGAAGCCGCGCGCGCTCCGGACATCGGTGGCTGGAAGCGGATTTCCGAGCATATCCATGCCCCCGAGGGCGAGGTCACCATCGCCGTCGTCGGCAAGTACACTGGCATGAAGGATGCCTACAAATCGCTGATCGAGGCCCTGACGCATGGCGGCATTGCCAATAGGGTCAAGGTCAACCTCGACTGGATCGAGAGCGAGGTGTTCGAGAAGGAAGATCCTTCGCCTTTCCTCGAACACGTCCATGGCATTCTGGTGCCCGGCGGCTTTGGCATCCGCGGTGCGGAGGGCAAGATCCGCGCGGCCCGCTTTGCGCGCGAACGCAAGGTGCCGTATTTCGGCATCTGCTTCGGTATGCAGATGGCAGTGATCGAGGCTGCACGGTCCCTGGCTGGCGTCGAGGCCGCCAATTCCTCGGAGTTTGGCCCTACCACAGAGCCGGTCGTCGGGCTGATGACCGAATGGCTCAAGGGCAACGAACTGGAGACGCGCGCTGCCGGCGGCAATCTCGGTGGCACGATGCGGCTGGGAGCCTATGAATCTGCATTGGCCAAGGGCTCCCGCATCGCGGCGATCTATGGCGCGACCACGATTTCGGAACGGCATCGTCACCGCTACGAGGTCAACATGGCCTACCGCACGATGCTGGAAGCCAAGGGCATGCGATTTGCCGGGCTGTCGCCCGATGGTCTGTTGCCTGAAACCATCGAGTACGAGGACCATCCGTGGTTCATCGGCGTGCAGTATCACCCCGAACTCAAGTCGCGACCCTTCGAGCCGCACCCGCTGTTTGCGAGCTTCATCGAGGCCGCGAAGGCGCAGTCGCGGCTGGTGTGATGGCACGCGGCCTCGATCATCTCGTTTTCGGCGTCCTTGATCTCGACGCGGCCGCGCTGTTCTTTGAACGTGCCGGCTTCACCGTGGGTGCGCGGAACCGCCACCCTTGGGGCACCCACAACCGCATCGTTCAGTTCCCCGGCTTTTTCCTCGAGCTGATCACGGTGGGCGATCCCGGCCTCATCCCGGAGCATGCCGAACGCCGGTTCTCGTTCGGAGCGGCTGTGCGCGACGCGCTGGCAGACGGGGAGGGCTTCTCGATGCTGGTGCTGGAAAGCAATGATGCCCTGGCCGATAACACCACGTTCCACAAGTTGGGCCTTGGCGATGCCGAGCCCTTCTTCTTTGAACGGCAGGCGAGCCGACCGGATGGCTCGCACGTTCGCGTTGCTTTCACGCTGGCGTTTGCCAGCATGCCGGGCGCATCGGCGCCGGGCTTCTTCGTTTGTCAGCAACACGAGCCGCAGAACTTCTGGAACCCGCGCTTCCAGATCCACGCCAACGGGGCAACGGCGGTGTCGGCGGTTACGCTGGTCTCACCGGACCCGTCCGCCCACAGCCGCTTCTTTGATGGCTTCACCGGCGCAGGCGAGCCGGTCAGGCACGAGGCCGGCTGGACGCTGGAATTGCCGCGCGGGCGCATCGAGGTCGTCACGCCGGATCATGCACGACAAACCGTGCAATGGCGTGGCGAAGGCGCGGCGAACGCTGCGCTCGCCCTAGCGAGCGTGACGCTGGCCGTGCCCGATCTGGTTCCCGTGCAACGTCGGCTGGACGAACAGGGCATCGCTCACGCAAGATGCGGTTCCCGAGTCGTGGTTGAGGCTTTCGGTGCGGTGATCGCATTCGAGCTAGCCTGACACGCGGGCGAAAGAGGCCCCATGCTCTACTCATCCATTCAGGGACTGCCCGATTTCCTGCTGTTCTTCGGTGCCGCCATGGGCCTGACAGCGGCCTATCTCGTGCTGTACACGCTCTCGACCACACACAACGAGTTCGAGCTGATCCGCCAGAACAATGTGGCGGCCGGGGCCTCGCTGGGGCTGAGTCTGATGGGGTTCGCCATCCCGCTGTCCAGCGCCATCGTCAATTCCAAGACCATCGTCGACCTGTTGGTCTATGGCGTCGTCGCGCTGATCATCCAGATCATGGTCTACTGGCTGGTGAGGCTGCTCCTGACCAACCTGTCACAGCGAATCGCAAATGGCGAAGTGGCGTCGGCCCTTTTTCTGGGTGCAGCGTCCCTGGCAGCCGGCCTGGTGACCGCTGCCGCGATGATCTTCTGACGCGATCCGGCGCGGGCGTCAGCGCGTCACGATCGGGCGTATGCCGCTGGGACCGTCAAGCTGCTTGAGCAGGAACAGCAGGGCGCGGTCGTGCAGCACGATCATGCGCTCCTTGGGCTTCAGCCAGGCCATGGCCTCTTCGATGGTCCTTGCATCGACAAGCTTTGCCTGGGCCAGCGCGCGGTCGGCCTCGATCTGTCCACGTGGCCGCGACACAGCTGCCGGCAGCATCGCTTCATGCGCCTCGGCGATTTCCGGGTGCTGGTGGATGGCCAGCAGTCCGTCGGCATCATCGAAGCCATGCCGGGCGAACTCGACCTGCAACTGGTTGGCCCGCGTCGCGATGGCAGGAGGCGCGCCTTCCTCGGGCGTCAGCAGGAGCTTGTGGCGCTTAAGCCAGAGCCCGATGGCCAGTTGGCCACTGGCCCAGGACAGCGGAATGGCCAGCAGCAACCCCAGGATCGTCGGCGACATCCAGGCGAACAGGGATGTCGCGATCAGGAAGGCGATGATCCCCGTGAACACGCCAAGCGCCGTGTGCACGCGGTGCCGCCGCACGATGTCATGGAACGGAATCGAGCCATCATCCCGGCGCTGCGGGTTCCAGCCCGTGTCGCGCCCCGCGATGATCTGGAACACCGAACCGGACTGGATCACCATCATGATCGGAGCGAGCAACGCCGACATGATCACTTCGAGCATGGCCGACAATGTCAGGCGGATGCCGCCGCCGCAGGCCCTCCGCTCCGCCGCGTTGAGCAGGGTCAGAAGCCAGCCGAACAGCTTGGGGGCCAGCAGGATCGCCATGGTCAGCCCAAACAGGGCCAGCGAGCGCTCCGGATCGAAGCGTGGCCATATAGGCACGAGCGTGAACTCGTTGGTGAAATACTCGGGCCGCGCATACTTGACCTGCAGGACAAGCGCGATGCCGACGACGAGCTGCATCAGCCAGAAGGGCGAGGCCATGTAGGCCATGATCCCAGTGGCGAAATGCTGCCGCGTCGACCATTTCAGCCCGCTCGCGAACATCACGCGGCTGTGCTGGAGGTTGCCCTGGCACCAGCGCCGGTCACGCGCCGAGAGGTCGATCAGCGATGGCGGGCTTTCCTCATACGAGCCATTGAGGTCCGGCAGCATGTAGACAGCCCATCCGGCACGCCGGATCAGCGCCGCCTCGACGAAGTCATGGCTCAGGATATGACCGCCGAATGGCGGCTTGCCCTTCAGGTCTGGCAGGCCGCAATGCGCCGCGAAGGCCTGAGTGCGGATGATGGCGTTGTGCCCCCAGTAGTTGCAATCCCGCCCCGCCCATTGCGCCAACCCGGTGGCAATCACCGGACCATAGACGCGCGCAGCGAACTGCTGGAGTCGGGCAAACAACGTGTTACGATTGATGATCAGGGGCAGGGACTGGATGATCCCCGCATCCGGGTCCGCCTCCATGGCGGCTGCCAGTCGGACAATGCAGGTGCCGGTCATCAGGCTGTCGGCATCGAGCACCACCATGTGCTCGTAGTGCCCGCCCCAGCGCGTCACGAAATCAGCAATGTTGCCGGCCTTGCGATGATGGTTCTTCGGTCTGTGCCGGTAGTAGAGCCGCGCATCCGCGCCAAGGCGCTCACGCAGGGCAACGAAGGCGCGCTCCTCGGCAACCCAGACATCGGGATTGGTGGTGTCCGACAGGATGAAATAGTCGAAATGCGCGCCGAGCCCGGTGGCATCGACCGACTCGCGAATGGCGGCGACTGAAGCAAAGGTCCGCGCCGTCGACTCGTTGTAGATCGGCATCACGATCACGGTCCGCTGGCTCAGCGAAGTGGTGCGCTGCGTCTCGCCACGCTTGAGCAGCAGCACCACGAAACCGAGGATGGCGCTGGTGAAGGCCAGCGCGATCCAGGAGAAGTTGACCGTGAACAGCACCAGCAGGACATACTGCAAGGCCGTCGTGCGGCTCACGGACACGACTTCATACATCTCGCGCGCGCCATGGGCGGTCAGCAGCAGGGCCGATCCGAAGACCAGCAGCCGCGAGAGCCAAGGTGTCCGCCATGGGGACAGCCTCTTGCGCTCATCGGCAGATGACCAGCGCCGCAGGGACTGCGTTGGCATCTCGAGCCGCGCCTCGGGCGGCAGCGCCGCAAAGGGCTGGCCGGATGGCTTGGCAACATCGCGGGAGGCGTCAGCGGCGGCTGCCGGGACGCTGGAGGTCATGGCGTCCATCGGTTCAGCCACGTTTCCGAGATCGGTTTTCCGGCAACATCGAGTTGCAGGCGCAGTTCGCAGGCATTCTCGGCCCCCGGATCAAGCTCGAACGAGACCCGCATCGTGCGCCTTTCCGGATAGGGCACCAGTCGCATCCCGTTGATGGTGCCCGGCGTGGCCGACAGGATGACCTTGACGTTGGCGCCGGCCGCAGGATCGGCCAGCGAATCTCCTGCAAAATCCACAAAGAAGCGCCGCCGCCGCCCCTGCGAGCCGCGACCTTGCCTGACCGACCGCACGATGGCGACCGGGGGCGACTCGGGCGGCTGCCAGCACCAGAACTGCCGATAGGACATTGTTGTCTCGGACCCTGCCGCGATGGGTTGGCGAGGTCGCCAGTGGGCGATGATGTTATCGTTGATTTCCGAGTCCGTCGGAACCTCCAGCAACTGGACCGTTCCGGGACCCCAATCCCCCAGCGGCTCGACCCAGACGCTCGGCCGCAACTCGAAGCGCTGGTCATCGTCCTGGTAGGCGTTGTAGTCCCGCTCGCGCTGGACCAGCCCGAACCCTTTGGGGTTGTTGTCGACGAAGGCCGAGATCTGCAGTTGCTCCGGGTTGTTGAGGGGACGATAGATCCACTCGTCCGCGCCGGTTCGCAGCTGCAGGCCCGAGATTTCATGGACGGCCGGACGCACGTCATCGAACACGCGGCGACGTTGGGGCGCAAAGAGAAAGCTGCCGAGCATGCCACCGAAGCCGACATTGTCGAGTTGCGTCCTGGCGAACAGCGTCAACTCGATGTCATTGATCGTCATGTCGCCCGGGCGGATCGTCATGCGCACCGCCGCCGTGGCGCTGTCGGAATCGATCAGGCCATGCACGGTCAGCACTGGCGCGGCAGGACCGGGCCGCTCGATCCAGAAGCCGCGGAAATAGGGCACTTCCTCGCCGCGCTGTTCGCCTGGGCGCAACACCAGCGATCGCGCTACTGCACCGAACATCTGGCCTCGCGCCATGGCCCGGAAGAAGGTCGCGCCTTGAAAGACCGCGACGTCCTGAAGCCGCTCGCCGGCCACATGCAGGCGGAATCCGGAAAACCCGAGATCACTCTGACTGGCCGGCACCGGCGTCCGGCCATAGTCGAAGCGGCTCTTGTCGAAGGCAATGCGCCGCACGATGCCTTCCTCGACCACGAACAGGCTCACAGGCTGGCTGAAAATGCCGCCACGATGCAGCGGTTCGATCACGAAACCACGCGACTCGCCGGCCCAGATCATCGCCTGTGGCTGCAGCCTGATCCCGGCCATGGCGTCCAGCGAGAGCGCTCCCAGTCCGTCCGGCAGGTCCGCTGGATTGGGCACCATGGGCCGCTTCGCCAGGGCCCTCGCCAGATCGACCACAAGCGCGGCATCGAAGCGCTGTCCGTCGCCGATCGGGCCGGGAAAGCTGATCGCCGTCGGGTTCGTTCCGTTCTGCTGGGCACTGGCAGGGGCGGCTGACAGCAATCCTGCAGCCGCAAGGCCAGCCATGGTACCGCGACGCGACAGTTGGATGGCCATAGGTCAGATAAAAATCGCCAAATCGGGAAACCCACGTTCGCCGCGACCGCTCATAGCATGCTTTGTGCCATGCGCCAGTCGGGTTTGAAATTACGCACTTGGTCGGTTAGTGAATCTTCGGAGTTTTGCGGGAAGCTGCCGACGTCATCCCGCTTCTGGCCCGCACCCGAACCGTTCAACATCAGACAAGAGGCAGCAATATGATCGCCCCGAGCCAAGCTCCCGCGTCAGGCGCCCGCTCATGCCTCGCCATTGTGCTGGCGGCAGGCGAGGGCACGCGGATGAAGTCGGATCTGCCCAAGGTTCTGCACACCATTGCCGGCAGGAGCATGCTGGGTCACGCCATCGCGGCGCTGGTCGGCGCAGGCGCGACCGATGTCGTTGTGGTCGTCGGTCCCGATCGCGATGATGTCGCAAGGGAAGCCGGTGCCGCGTTCGGCAAAGCTCGCATCGTCGTCCAGCGTGAGCGTCTCGGAACGGCGCATGCGGTGCTGGCGGCGCGCGAGGCCCTGATGGAGGGTCACGACGATGTGGTCGTGGCCTTCGCCGACACCCCGCTGATGACGACCGAGACCTTCACCAGCATGCGGGCAGCCATCGCAGGGGGAACCCATGTGCTTGCCGTCGGATTCGAGGCCGCCGACCCGACCGGCTATGGCCGGCTGGTCATGGCCGATGAGGGTCTTGCCGCGATCGTCGAGCACAAGGATGCCAGCGAGGCCGAGCGCCGCATCCGCCTGTGCAATGCCGGCCTTCTGGCGCTGTCAGGCCCGCACGCGCTCGACATCATCGCCCGTATCGTCAACGACAATGCCCAGCGGGAATACTATCTGACGGACGCCGTGAAGATCGCGCGCGGTCTCGGGCTGTCGGCGCAGGTGCTGGTCGCGCCGGAGGACGAAGTGCAGGGCGTCAACGATCGGGTGCAACTGGCGCGCGCCGAAGCGGCGATGCAGAAGCGACTCAGGGATGCCGCGATGCGCGCCGGTGCAACCTTGCTGGCACCAGACACGGTTTACTTCAGCCATGACACGAAACTTGGGCGTGATGTCACTGTCGAACCGAATGTTTTCTTTGGTCCAGGTGTCATCATCGAGGATCAGGCCGTGATCCATGCCTGCTCGCATCTGGAAGGCGCGCATGTCGGGCGCAAGGCCAGCGTCGGCCCGTTCGCACGCCTCAGGCCCGGTGTCGATCTCGGAGAAAAGGCCAAGGTCGGCAACTTTGTGGAGATCAAGGCCGCAAGCCTGGGAGCCGGTGCCAAGGTCAGCCACCTCAGCTACATCGGCGATGCGAGTGTGGGGGCGGGGGCCAACATCGGGGCGGGGACCATCACCTGCAACTATGACGGCTTCTCCAAGTTCCGCACCATCATCGGCGAAGGCGCCTTCGTCGGCTCCAACTCATCGCTCGTCGCTCCCGTCAGCATCGCGGCGGGAGCCTATGTCGGCTCCGGCACGGTGGTGACCAAGGATGTCGCAGCCGATTCCCTGGCGGTCGGGCGGGCGCGGCAAGTCGAGATCCCGGGCTGGGCCAACCAGTTCCGTGCGCGTAAAAAAGCGCTTCCGAAGGTCTGAAAAGGCCGGATTTACCCCGCTCTGTTGGGGAATGTTCACAACTGGTCATTCATTGTGACTGGTGCAGGCTGACCGAAGCCGCTACCCTTGGACATCTGAAACCGGCTTGGGGGCGGTAAATCGGCGAGATCGCGGCACGCCCGCGTTTCCTGTCCTGCAAACAGACTGGCAGGGTTTGCCGGCAAGCAAAGGGTGATCAGACGGAATGTGCGGCATCGTTGGAATTCTCGGCAAGAACCCTGTGGCGCTGGATGTCGTCGAGGCTTTGCGCCGGCTCGAATATCGCGGCTACGATTCAGCCGGAGTTGCCACGCTTGAGGATGGCCAACTCACCCGCAGGCGCGCTGAAGGCAAGCTCCGCAACCTTGAGCAGAAGCTGTCCCGCGAGCCGCTCAATGGCCTGATCGGCATCGGTCACACCCGCTGGGCCACGCATGGCCGCCCGAGTGTCCCGAACGCACATCCACATGCCACCGACAAGCTGGCCGTGGTCCACAACGGCATCATCGAAAACTTCGCCGAGTTCCGTGCCGAACTGGAGGCGGAAGGCTACCACTTCGAATCCGAGACGGACACCGAGGTTGTCGCCCACCTGGTGACCCGCGAGATCAACCGTGGCCTGAAGCCGATCGAGGCGGTCGGGGCCGTGTTGCCGCGCCTGCGCGGGGCTTTCGCGCTGGCCTTCCTGTTCAGCGGCGAGGAAGATCTGCTGATCGGTGCGCGCAATGGCCCGCCGCTTGCGGTCGGCATTGGTGATGGCGAGATGTATCTGGGCTCGGATGCCTTCGCGCTGGCACCGTTCACCAACATGATCGCATATCTCGAAGATGGTGACTGGGCGATCCTGCACCGCAACGACGTCGAGTTCCGCGATGTGACCGGCAAGGTCGTGCGGCGCCCCGCGCAGATGGTGGCAGCGGGGGCGGCGCTGGTCGACAAGGGCAATCATCGCCACTTCATGGCGAAGGAGATCCATGAGCAGCCGGAAGTCGTCACCCACACGCTGACCACCTACATCGACATGGTATCAGCAAGCGTCCGGATGCCGTTCAAGGAGACACTGGATTGGAGCCAGGTCGAGCGACTCTCCATGTCTGCCTGCGGCACCGCCTATCTGGCAGGGCTGACAGCGCGCTACTGGTTCGAGACCCTCGCGCGCGTTCCATGTGACATCGATGTCGCCTCCGAGTTCCGCTATCGCGAGCCGCCGCTCGCGCCTCGCAACGGTGTTGCGATGTTCCTGTCGCAATCAGGCGAGACCGCCGATACGTTGGCCTCGCTGCGCTATGCCAAGAGCCAGAACCAGACGATCCTGTCGGTCGTCAACGTTCCGACATCCACCATTGCGCGCGAAAGCCACATCGTTGCTCCGATTACGGCAGGTCCGGAAATCGGTGTTGCCTCGACCAAGGCTTTCACCTGCAAGCTGGTGACGCTGGCCAGCATCGCGATTGCCGCTGGTCGGGCTCGCGGGACGATCGGTGTGGCGCGCGAAAAGGAACTCGTACGTGAGCTGATCATGCTGCCAGGGCTGATGACACAGGCGCTCAAGACCGAGGTCCAGATCGAACGTCTTGCCCACAAGCTCAGCAAGGCGCGCGACGTACTCTATCTGGGGCGCGGCACGAGCTATCCGCTGGCGCTCGAAGGCGCGCTCAAGCTCAAGGAAATCTCCTACATCCACGCCGAGGGCTATGCTGCCGGCGAACTCAAGCATGGCCCGATCGCGCTGATCGACGAGGACATGCCTGTGATCGTGGTCGCGCCCCATGACCATCTGTTTGAAAAGACCGCCTCGAACATGCACGAGGTCGCGGCACGAGGCGGACGCATCATCCTGATCACCGATGAAAAGGGCGCTGCGGAAACCACAATTCCCACCGAAGCCACGATCACCATGCCGACCATGGCCCCGACGTTCAGCGCGATGGTCTATGCCATCCCTGTCCAGCTCATCGCTTATCATACGGCGCTTGTCATGGGCAAAGACGTCGATCAGCCGCGCAACCTGGCAAAGTCCGTCACCGTCGAGTGACGCGTCGCCAAACGCGTGGCGGGCAGTGGCACGGTGCTCGCATCTGTGCAATCAAGAGGTGCCGTCACTTGCAGCCATGATTCCATGCCGGCGAGGCCTTGGTGCCGCTTGGCATGCACAACAAGGGGCTGAGACAGATCGATGGATCAACCGCCTGATCCCCGGCATGTCGGTGCGGTAATCCACGACATTGCCAGCGAGCACCCCCGCACGCATGGCGCCATCGGGCGGTTGCGGCGCTATCTGCTGACCGGCGTCGTCATTGCCGGCCCGCTTGCGATCACGGCGGCCGTGACCTGGTGGTTCATCAGTCTCGCCGACGGCTGGGTCAAGCCGCTGATCCCGGCTACGTGGCTGCCCGAGAGCTACCTTCCCTTTGCCATCCCCGGCTTTGGTCTTCTGGTGGCCCTTCTGGGGCTGACGCTGCTCGGCTTCCTCACAGCCAATCTTGTTGGCCGCGCCCTGATCGAGGCCGGCGAGGGACTGCTGGAGCGTACGCCCGTGGTCAGCGGCCTGTACAAGGGCATGAAGCAGATCTTTTCGACGGTGTTCTCCAGCAGCGGCACCACGTTTCGCACGGTCGGTCTGGTCGAGTATCCGGGCAGGGGCATGTGGTCGATCGTGTTCATCTCCAAGCCTGCCGCCAGCGAGATCGCCGAGCGGCTGCCGGGCCCGGATGATCAGGTCGGTGTTTTTCTGCCGTGCAGCCCCAATCCGACCACTGGATTCTTCTTCTACCTGCCGCGGAAGGACGTGATTGAAGTGCCGATCAGTGTCGAGGAAGCGGCCAAGCTCATCATGTCCGCCGGGCTGATCCAGCCTGATACCTTGATGCGCAAGCTCCCCAAGGCTGACAGCAACACCAGCGAACCGCACCCTGAGCCGTAACGTGCGTGGGCGCGGCTGGGGGTCAGTGATGTGCCCATCCAGCGCTCCATATCCGCGATCATCCCTGCGCCCAAGGCGGGTTGACCGGGCGCCTGTCCGTGGATGACCATGTCGTCATGTTGATCAATGAACTCTCGGCCCGGTTTCTGCCCAACCCGGCGCTGCAACGCCTGAAGCCGTACGGCGCCGAGGAACGCGCCATCCTGTCAATGGCGGGCGGCGCTAATGCACTGGCCGCCATCAGCCAATGGGAAGGCTACAAGCCCACACCGCTTCTGTCCCTGCCAACCATCGCCAGCGCCTGCGGCGTTGCTTCCGTGCAGTACAAGGATGAGGGGCATCGTTTTGGCCTGAAGAGCTTCAAGGCCTTGGGGGGGGGCTATGCCGTGCAGCGGCTGGTCGAGCGCCATGGTACTCCAGGCATAACCGTGACCTGTGCCACGGATGGCAACCATGGCCGCGCAGTGGCCTGGGGCGCCCGGCGGGCTGGCATCCGTGCCGTGATCTTCGTTCATGAGGGCGTCAGCGAGGGCCGTGCAGCGGCGATTGCCGGTTTCGGTGCCGACGTCCGGCGCGAAGGCCGCACCTATGATGACAGCGTGCGCGCCTCTGCCGATGCGGCGTCCGCCCATGGCTGGCACATCGTCTCGGACACTTCCTGGCCGGGCTATGAGGACACACCGAAGGCCGTGATGCAGGGCTATGCCGTGCTGGCCATGGAGATCGAGGCGGACGGCGTCCGGCCAAGCCACGTCTTCGTTCAGGGCGGGGTCGGCGGCCTTGCCGCCAGCGTGCTCTCGTATCGCTGGGAAAAGTTTGGTGCCGACAGGCCCGTGATGACCGTGGTCGAGCCCGACAAAGCGGCATGCCTGTTTGCCAGTGCCAGTGCCGCAGCCCTGACGGCGGTGGGCGGTGACCTCGACACGGTGATGGCCGGGCTGGCCTGCGGCGAGCCATCCCTGCTGGCCTGGCATATCCTTTCACCGGGGGCCGATGCGTTCATGTCCATTCCCGATGCGGCAGCCGTCGCGACCATGCGCGATCTGGCAGAGCTTGGCATCGTGGCCGGGGAATCAGGCGTTGCGGGCCTCGCCGGTTTCCGGCTGGCCGCGCAGGATGCGGCCATGCGCGCCGCGCTGTCGTTGGATGCCACATCGCGCATCGTGGTCTATGGCACGGAAGGCGCCACCGACCCTGATGTCTACCGCGCCCTTGTCGGGCGCTCTCCTGAGGATGTTGCCGCATGAGCCATGATCTGATCCTCAAGGGCGGGCGCGTGATCGACCCGTCGCAGAACCTCGACGGCATCCGCGATGTCGCGTTCACCGCCGGCAAGGTCTCGGCCATCGGCAAGGATCTGGCCACCGGCCCGGATACCGAAGTCCGCGATGTCTCAGGCTACATCGTCTCGCCCGGACTGATCGATCTGCACACCCATGTTTACTGGGGCGGAACCTCGCTTGGCGTTGATGCGGACGAATTCTGCCGCGCCTCCGGCGTGACCACTTCGGTGGATACTGGCAGCGCCGGCCCTGGTAACTGGGCCGGATTCCGCAAGCATGTGATCGAGCGCTCCGAGGCCCGCATCCTGGCCTATCTGCATGTTTCATTTGCCGGAATTTTCGGGTTCTCGAAGACGATCATGGTCGGCGAAAGCGAGAACGTCCGCCTCATGGCCCCGGCTGAGTGTGCCGAGGTGGCGGACAAAAACCGTGACCTCATCGTAGGCATCAAGGTGCGCGTCGGTCGGCACTCGTCCGGCGATCAGGGCACGGCGCCGCTCAACGCCGCCTTGCAGGTGGCCGAGCAAGTCGGCATGCCGCTAATGGCCCACATCGACCATCCACCGCCTTCTTACGAGGAGGTTGTCGACATGCTCAGGCCAGGAGATGTCATTACCCATTGCTTCCGCCCGTTCCCCAATGCGCCCTGCACCGGACAAGGCAGCGTCAAGCAGGCTGTGCTGAATGCGCGCAAGCGCGGTGTCCTGTTCGATGTCGGGCATGGCGGCGGCTCGTTCGCCTTCAAGACCGCCCGCGCCATGCTGGCCAACGGTTTTGAGCCGGACACGATCTCGTCTGATGTCCACACCCTGTGCATCGACGGGCCGGCCTTCGATCAGGTCACCACCATGTCGAAGTTCCTGTGCATGGGCATGAGCCTGTCCGATGTCATCAAGGCGTCGACGCTGAATGCCGCCGTCGCCCTCCAGCGCATGGAGTACGGCTCACTGAAACCCGGTTCGCTGGGCGATGCCACCATCCTGTCGGTCCGGGAAGGGCGCTTCGACTATGTCGATGTGGTGGGCGAACATCTGATCGGGGACCGCCGCATCGTCTCAGAAGGCGTTGTGCTCAAGGGCCGTTGGTGGCATCCCAAGCGCTCGTCGAAATTCCGCAAGGGACCGTGAGGACACGCTGATGAGCGCAGATGACAACCTGAAGAAGCTCGGTCTGACATTGCCCGAGATGCCGGCCCCGATCGCCAACTACGTCCGCTTCAAGCGCGTCGGCGACCTCGTGTTCCTGTCAGGGCAGGGGCCGCGCAAGCCGGATGGCAGCAACCACACCGGCAAGGTGGGCGCCGACGTGACCTGTGAGCAGGCCTATGAGCATGCCAGGCTTACCGGCCTCGGGCTTCTGGCCGCCATGAAGCAGGCAGCTGGCTCGCTGGACAAGGTCGAGGTGGTCAAGCTGCTCGGCATGGTCAACGCAACGCCGGACTTCGCCGATCATCCCAAGGTCATCAACGGCTGCTCCGATCTGCTGGTCGCCGTCCTCGGCGAGAATGGCCGCCATGCACGCTCGGCCGTCGGCATGGGCTCCTTGCCGAACAACATCACGGTCGAGATCGAGGCGATCATCCGCCTGTTGTGAAGGCTGCTGCCATGACGCCCTTTCAGGATAGGCCAAACGTCATCCCCTGGCCGCCGATCCTGTTGCTCGGCGCGCTGGCCTTGGCGTATCTGCTAAGCCGTGTGCTGCCCTTGTCGTTGCCCGGCCCCGTTGCCTTGTTTGTTCCGTTGGGCTGGCTTCTCGTTGTTGCCAGTCTGGGTTTCATGCTGTGGGCTTTTCTTGCGTTTCGCCAGCACCAGACCTCTGTGCTGCCAAACCGGCGCGCCGATGCACTGATCACCGCCGCGCCCTTCAACATCAGCCGAAACCCGATCTATCTCTCGGAAGCCGTGCTGCTGTTCGGGCTCGGGCTGGTCAATGGCTCGCTGTGGTATGGGCTGGTGATTGCGCCCTTTATGCTGGCCATCTCCCGGATGGCGATCATCCGCGAAGAAGCGCATCTGGCCGCACGCTTCGGTGCGGAATGGTCGACCTATGCGGCGCGCGTCCGGCGCTGGCTCTGACGACGAGCCTGCATCAGATCAGAGCTGCTCACCTTCGCTGGAGCGCACGATGCTGCCGGTCACGCCCACACTCCGCGGCGGTCGCAGGTCCATCGGGCCTGACAGCCGTGGTGTCGCCGCCCCCGAGGCCTGCGCCGGGCGGCGCGGAACAGGATCGACGGGAACAGGCTGCACGATCCGGGAATTGGCATTCATCGGCCGCCGCGCGCCGATGTCATAGCGCCCGGCGATCCAGTCGATGAACTGCTTCTCGCTGCCGAAGAAGGCATTGCGGTCCACATCGCCGGTGATGCCCGGCACTCGCCCGGTGGTGGTGAACTGCCAGAATTCCCAGGGACGATTCTCGTAGCGTTTCTCCGGCCGGGCAGCTGTGGAGCGGATCCAGAACGGATAATCATCGAACTCGACGGTGCCTTCCAGCACGTCAGCGTGAAAGTTGATGTCCGTGTAGATGATCGGCTTCTTGCCATAATGCGCTTCGAAGGCACGCAGCATCTCGCGCATCTTCTGGCGGGCCTTGGCAGGCTCGGTCCTGGCGCAACTCGAATGGTTGTTCCATTCGACATCGAGGACCGGCGGCAGTGCCTGCGGCTCCCTGGGCACATTGCGGATGAACCAGCGGATCTGGTCACGCGCGGGGCGGCACCAGAACACGAAATGATAGGCCCCGCGCGGGATGCCGGCGGCGCGTGCGCCGTCCCAGTTCTCGCGGAAACGCCGGTCGAGCAGGTCACCGCCTTCCGTGGCCTTGATGAAGGCGAAGCGGGTTCCGGCACTCTTCACGCGATCCCAATCGATATCCTGCTGCCAGCGAGACACGTCGATGCCCTGGATGGTCTTCTGCTTGGCATCACGGACGCCATGGTGCGGCTCGGCATCGCCCTTCTTGGGAAAGGGCGTGCGCGCTTCGACCGGCACGGATAGCAGCATGGCGCAGACAAGTGCTGAGAGAGAGGCAAGGGGACGGCCCTGGCGGCCAAAGGCAAAAGCAACCATGTCGACATTCCCGGTTGTTTCAGACATGGCGCAAACACGGTAAATGGCAGGTTTCCGGAATGCATCGAGATGCGCTCACGGTGAACGAAGCCCTAACGGCTGAGGTATGGGAACGCGAACCGTGCTTCGCCTTGCATCTTGGCGGCCATCAGTCCTCGACGATGGCGGCCTCGGCCGGGGCAGGGTGCGTTGCAGGCGTCGCCGCAGCAGGGCTTGCCGGCGGCACACGCCGCCAGGTGCGGCTGGCAATGTCGAAGTCACCACGCAACCAGCCGGCGAATTCCTGTTCGGTGCCGTAGAAGGCATTACGGTCCACATCGCCGCGGATGCCGGGAATGCGCCCGGTGGTTGTGTACTGCCAGAAGGCCCAGGGTCGCCCAACGTAGCGCTGTTCTGGACGTGCCGCGACGGAACGCAACCAGAAGGGATAGCGATCGAACTCTCGTTCTCCCTCCAGCACCTCCTTGTGGAAGGTAATGTCGGTGTAGATGATCGGCACCTTGCCGGTGTGCGCCTCAAGCTCGCGCAGCATGATGCGCGCCTTTTCAAGCGCAACTTCGCGCGGAACCTTGCGCGGGCAGGTGCGGCTGTGCCCGTTCCATTCCAGGTCGAGCACCGGCGGCAGGGCGTTCGGATCGCGCGGGATATGTTGCACGAACCACTGCGCTTGCTCGTGCGCCGGGCGACACCAGAACACGAAGTGGTAGGCCCCGACGGGGATGCCGGCGGACTTGGCGCCATTCCAGTTCTGGCGGAAGCGCTCGTCTTCGTGGTCGCCGCCTTCCGTGGCCTTGATGAAGGCGAACCGCGTGCCGGCGGCCTTGACGGCGGCCCAGTCGATCCCGGCCTGCCATTTCGAGACATCGATGCCATGGACCGGATACTGCCGCGCCGTGAACACGCCCGGATGCTGCTTGACGTCCGTCTTGCTGGGATAGTTGCCGCTGAAATCCGGCGACAGCCCGCACGATGCAAGGATCGCGGCCAGCGCCGACACGAAACTCAGGCGGGTGATCGGCGACATCGGACGACGGGGCATGGAGTGCTCGGATTCCAGGCAGGCCAAGACAGCGTTTGGCAGAGGGTTTTGATGTGGAGACATCCGCAACCGGGCGGGCTTCAGACGTCGTGTCCGGCCATTGGAACGCAGTCCCGAAAGGCCAACCCGTTCATCTCACGCAAACCATTGCGTTTGGGTTTACGGAAGCTTGACCGGGCGGTAAAGCCCCTCTCTCTGCGCTCCGACCGGACAGAGTTGAGGTCCGGCTCCGGTCCCTGCTGTGGTTGGACCGACCAGCCGAACAACAGGCAGGGCGGACGCCCAACATGCCGAGAAGTAACGGTAAGATTTTGTGAATTTGGAATGCCGCCGTCTGTTTTTCAGGCTTTCCGCGCCGCATTTCTGGCGCGTTGCCGCTTCTGCGTGCAATTGTTCAATTTTTTGGATGGTTTGCATCATTTTTTGTGACATGCCCACTTGAATCGCTTGGCGAGTGTGCAATCTGGAGACCAGCTTCGCCTTGGCTTGTCTGCGGCGAGAGCGATTTCAACGTATTCTCCGGTCATGCGACCGGGCCTTGAGGGAGCAAAAAATGAAAAACTGGCTCATGGGGATCGCAGCCGTTGGCGCGATGCTATTCGGGACCACCGTGGCCGAGGCAGGCCGCGATCTGGATCAGATCAAGCAGCGCGGGACTCTGCGTTGCGGCGTGCAGGGCCCGTCCAATCCGGGCTTCGGCGTGCCCAATGCTCAGGGCGTCTGGGAAGGGTTCAACGCCGAGATCTGTCGCTCTGTCGCGATCACGATCTTCAACGACCCGACCAAGGTCGAGTTCGTTCCGGTGACAACACAGTCGCGGTTCCCTGCGCTGACAAATGGCGAAGTGGATATTCTGTCCAACAACACCACCTGGACTCTGACCCGCGATACTGGCGTGAACCGCTTCAACTTCCCGGCGATCGTTTTCTATGACGGCCAGGCCGTGATGGTGCCACGCCGCCTCAACGTGACCACCGCCAAGCAGCTGAATGGCGCAACCGTGTGCGTGCAGCCCGGCACAACGACCGAACTGAACCTTGCGGACTTCTTCCGCCAGAACAACATCACCTTCCGCCCAGTCGTGATCGAAGCGCTCGATGAGCTTCGCCGCGCCTATGACCAGGGCCGTTGCGACGTTTTCACCAACGACTTCGCCGCGCTGGCCGCCCAGCGCACGCTGCTGACCAACCCGCGCGACCATGTGATCCTGCCGGAGCGTATCTCCAAGGAGCCGCTCGGCCCGACCATCCGCCAAGGTGATGAAGAGCTGACCAACATCGTGGCCTGGACTGTGTTCGCCCTGATCGACGCCGAGGAATTCGGCATCACCAAGGCCAATGTCGATCAATTCGCTGCAACCAACACCGATCCACGCGTACGCCGCCTTCTGGGTGTCGAGCCTGGGATGGGTGCTGCCATCGGCGCGGCCAACGAGAACTGGGCCCGCACGATTATCAAGGCCTATGGCAACTACGGCGAGATCTTCGACCGCTGGCTTGGCCCCAGCACGCCACTCGGGCTCGAGCGCGGCCAGAACAACATCTGGACCAAGGGCGGCCTGCTCTACGCTCCGCCGGCACGTTGAAGCCGACCTGACCAACCGACCCCGGGCCTCGTGCCCGGGGTTTCCTGCCTCCAGCTGGAGCAAGCCGATTTGGAACGTTTTTCGCAAGGTGGATAAATCCATTCAGGACCCGCCGCCATCATGACTGACCGCCCCTTCGAGAGCCGTCCGCAGCCTGCGGTCCCTTTCTGGAATGATCCTGCCAAGCGCGGCATCGTGTTGCAGCTCGGCTTGGCCACTTTCCTGCTGTTTGTGATCTGGACAGCCTGGACCAACATGCTCGACAACATGTCGGCACGGGGTCTTGTCTTTGGCTGGGATTACCTATCGCGTCCCGCAAACTTCGCAATTGGGGAATCGCTGATTCCATTCAGCGCGCAAGACACCTACGGTCGCGCGCTCGCAGTTGGTATCATCAACACAATCCGAATTGCGATCGTAGGCATTTTTGTCACCACCATCCTCGGCATCGCGCTCGGGGTGATGCGGCTGTCGAGCAATCCGCTGCTGGCGCGGCTCGTTTCGGGCTACATCGAGGTCGTGCGCAACACCCCGCTGCTGCTCCAGCTGTTCCTGTGGTATGCCATCATCAACTCGCTGCCTGGCCCGCGGCAAGCGGTGCATTTCGGCCCTGGCATGTATCTGTCCAACCGCGGCATGAAGGTGCCTTGGGTGGAATGGTCACCGGCACTCTGGCCCATGATCTGGGCGCTCGTCGCCGCCATCATCGGCACAATCATCGCCAGCCAAATGCTGGCCCGGAGACGCGAAGCGACTGGCGAGGCACCGCCCCTCTTGCCCATCGCAACAGGGCTGATTCTAGGGTTGCCGTTTCTTGCTTCAGCTGCTCAGGGCTTCCCGGCCACGTTGAGCATTCCGGTCCTGCAAGGCTTCAATTTCTCGGGTGGGATTGAACTGTCGCCGGAATTTGCTGCCCTGCTGGCCGGACTCGTCCTCTACACAGCGGCGTTTGTGGCCGAGATCGTGCGTGGCGGCATCCAGTCGGTCTTCAAGGGACAATGGGAGGCGGCGCGTTCGCTAGGCCTGTCATCGGGACAGTTGATGCGGCTGGTGATCCTGCCGCAGGCGCTGCGCGTGATTATTCCACCGCTGACCAGCCAGTACCTCAACCTAACGAAGAATTCGTCGCTGGCGGTGGCGATCGGCTATCCGGATCTGGTCCACATCTCTAACACCACCATGAACCAGACGGGCAGGGCGGTTGAGGCCATTCTCGTCTTTGCATCGATCTACCTGACCATCTCTTTGCTGACCTCCGCGTTCATGAACTGGTACAACGCGCGTGTCGCGATCATGGAGCGCTGAAATGAACGCGCCGATATCGACACCGACGACTGCGCGCACCCTGTCGTTCGTACGTGGAGAAACGCTGCCCCAGATGCCGCCGCCGGATGATGTGCGGCTGAGCCTCTCCCGGCGCGTCGCCCGCACCTATTTCGGTACCCCGGCCAATGCTGCCATCACCATCGGCTGCATCCTGGTGCTGGTCTGGCTGCTGCCCCCGCTGCTCAACTGGGCGCTTTTCAAGGCGACCTGGACAGGCAACGCCACTACCTGCCGCGAGGCGGGCGGAGCCTGCTGGTCCTTCATCCGCGAAAAGTTCTTGTTCTCGGTGTTCGGGCTCTATCCGTTCGAACTCCGCTGGCGGCCGGGGCTGGTGCTGGCCCTGTTTGCCGGCATGGTGTCGATCTCGGTGCAGCAGCGCTTCTGGAGCGGCAAACTCATTTATGCCTGGATCGCGGCACTGGCCGTGATGTGGGGGCTGATGGGCGGGCAGGTGCTCGGCATTCCTGTTCCGGGGCTTGATCCGGTGCCGACGCGGCTCTGGGGCGGCTGGCTGGTCACGATCTTCCTTGCCGTGTTTGGTGCCGCGCTGGCCTATCCGATCGGCATCGTGCTGGCTCTCGGGCGGCGTTCACAGCGCCCGTTCGTGCGGCTCGTCTGTGTCTGCTGGATCGAGTTCATCCGCGGGGTGCCGCTGATTTCGCTGCTGTTCATCGCCACCTTCATCGTGCCGCTTTTCATGCCGACCGGTGTGGAACTGGATCGTCTGATCCGTGCCCAGATCGCCTTCATCATGTTTGCCGCCGCCTACATGGCGGAGGTCTTCCGCGGCGGCCTTCAGGCCATCCCGAAGGGGCAATACGAGGGCGCCGATTCAATTGGTCTGAATTACAGCCAGAAGATGCGGCTGATCGTGCTGCCGCAGGCGCTGAAGATCACCATTCCGGCCCAGGTCAACACCTTCATCGGCTTGTTCAAGGATACGACGCTGGTGCTGATCATCGGCATCTTCGATTTCTTCACAACGCTGCGATCATCGCTCGGTGACGCCAACTGGCTAGGCTTCGCGACCGAGGCCTATGTCTATGCCGCAGCCGTCTACTTCGTCTGTTGCTATGCGATGTCGCAATACAGCCAGCGGCTGGAAATCACACTCAACGAAGGACAGCGGCGCTGAGGCCCAGCCTCAAAGGCTGAACCACAACGTGGCGATGCCGAGAAAGGCGAAGAAGCCGACCACATCAGTGACCGTGGTCACGAAGGTTCCGGATGAGACCGCCGGATCGATACCAATCTTGTCGAGGGCGATGGGGATCGCAGCCCCGGCCAGCGCCGCCGCGAACAGGTTGACGATGATGGCAAGGCCGATCACCAGTCCAAGTCCCTGATTGCCGAACCAGACGGCTGCAACGAAGCCTGTAATCAACGCGAAAGCGGCCCCGTTGATCAGGGAAACCGTCAATTCGCGCGTCATGAAACGGCTCATGTTCCAGTTGCCCAATTCGCCGGTTGCCAGCGCGCGCACGGCCACTGTCATGGTCTGCGTGGCGGCATTGCCGCCCTGGCTGGCCACGACAGGGGCCAGCACGGCGAGCGCCACCATTTTTTCGAGGCTGCCCGAGAACAGCTTCATCACGCTGGCTGCGAAGAAGGCCGTTAGCAGGTTGATGAACAGCCACTGGAACCGGCTGCGCGCGATGGCGGGCACGGTGTCGGACAACTCCTCGTCGCCCTTGACGCCGCCCAGCGCCTTGATCTCGTCATCCGCTTCACTCTCAAGGATGTCGACGATGTCGTCGATGGTCATCACACCGACCAGCCGCTCGGCTTCGTCCACCACGGGTGCGGAGACGAAATTGTAGCGCTTGAACATCTGCGCCACATCGGTCAACTCGTCGGTCGCCGCCACCGTCTTGCGCTCGGGGTCGGCCAGCGCGGAAATCCGGACCGGCCTTTTCGACCGCAGCAGCTTGTCGAGCGCCACTGTGCCCTCGAAGTGATGGGCTGGGTCGACAACGTAGATTTCGTAGAACGTCTCGGGCAGGTCGTGCGTGTCGCGCATGAAGTCGATGGTCTGTCCGACGGTCCAGAAGGTTGGCACGGCGATGACCTCTGTCTGCATCCGCCGGCCTGCGGAATCGTCGGGGTAGTCGAGGCTCTTTTGCAGCGCGATTCGTTCGCTGGCCGGCAGCTTGTCGAGGATCTCGGCCTTGTCGGCCTCGTCCATGTCCTCAAGGATATAGACGGCGTCATCGGAATCGAGATCGCGCATGCCTTCCGCGACGGTCTCGGGCTCGAGTTCCTCCAGGATCTCTTCGCGCACCGCGTCGTCGACCTCGGTCAGCGCGGTGAAGTCGAAGTCCTTGCCCAGGATCTCGATCAGCTTGGGCCGGTCCTCGGTTTCCAGCGCCTCGATTAGCCCACCAAGGTCTGCCTCGTGCAGGTCCCCTGCGGCAGCCACCAGACCATCGTGGTCGCCGGCGGCCACAAGCTTGGCCACCAACGCGACAAATGCCGGATTGACCTCGCCGTCATCATCTCTGAAGGTCTTCTCGACCGTCGGATCGAGGACTTCGGCGCGCGCGTCAGGCATCGGCATTCCAGGTTCGAGGGGAGGTGTTTTGGTCTTGTGTCAAACGCTGCCATGAATGACAACGCCAGAAAGCACGGCGACGCGAAGGTGGCCAGCGCGCCGGCTTCCCTGCTGCCTCCCAAGGGTTTGAAGGACACACAATTGATGCGAGCCAGGAACCCGGAACGAGGCGAGCGCTCCATCATGGTACGCCATGCTTATTCACCAGATGTGGCGTCGGGCACGGCTGGCGCTGTTGCTGCGCCAAGCCGGCGGCAGGTTCTGGCCAGCGCGGGCTCATTGGCGTTGGTGGGGCCAGCGGCCTCACCCGTCTGGGCCGAGGCGCGGTGCCAGCTTGCCGGACGAACCTTGTCTATGGGTGCGCCGGGCGGGCTGTTCATCGGCACCCAGAGCCATCCGCGCACGCTGGACCTCGCTGACCGCGAAGTGGTGCTGACGCTGGATGACGGTCCCTTGCCCGGCCCGACCGGGCGTGTCCTCGACGCCCTGAAGCTCCATGGCGCGCGGGCGACATTCTTCCTGATCGGGCGCAATGCCACCGCTCATCCGGCTCTGGTGCGGCGGATGGCGGCGGAGGGGCATACGCTCGCCCACCACACCATGACCCATCCCTGGACCTTGCGGCAGCGCTCGTTCGAGATCGGCACGCGCGAGATCGAGGATGGAATCAGGGCCGTGCAAGACGCCGCAGGCCTGACGCAGACCGGCGTGGCGACACCGTTTTTCCGCTATCCCGGTTTTGCAAACACAGCAGCACTCGACGGCTGGCTGGCCGAACGCAACTTTGCCGTCTTCGGCTCCGATCTGTGGGCCAGCGACTGGACGCCCATGAGCCCGGACCGTCAGCTCTCATTGATGATGAGCCGCCTCAACCGCAAGGGGAGGGGAATCATCCTGCTGCACGACGTGCTCGGACAGACGGCGCAGATGTTCCCGGCCTTCCTCGCCGCGCTTTGCGCGGGTGGATACCGTGTGGTTGACCTGAAGCCGGGTTTGCTCGCGCCGCCGCTGGCCGCCGCGCCTAGCAACTGGCGTTCGTATACAGAACGCTTGATCGCCGGCCGGCGCTAGAAACGCGAACGGCGACCGTTGCAGGTCGCCGTTCGGGGAGCTTTCACTCTGAAATGGTGCGGCCAAGAGGACTCGAACCTCCACTAGTTTCCCAACTAGCACCTCAAGCTAGCGCGTCTACCAATTCCGCCATGGCCGCGAATTGCCGCATCGGCGCAAAGCCGGCGCGGCTTCAGGGGGCTTAGCAAATCGGGCCGGACGCCACAAGCACGAAAACCGGCTTTCGGCAGTGGGTTGACCGGCAAAGCAGGGAACCCGTGTCACGCATTGCTGAGACGATCACACGGGCAAGACGGCGATCAGGCCGCTTCCGCTTCCGGCTCAGGCTCCGGCTCGTTGTCGGCTCGCAAGGCCTCGCGGATGATCCGGGGCCGCTTCAGCAGTTCCGTGATCTCGACCTGGATGCGGGTTCCGGCGACGATGACCTGGCCCATGGCAAAGACCTGCCCGTTGGCCACGACCTCGACCTGATCGGATTCCCCTGCTGCCAGTTCGACAACGGCGCCGCGGCCCATGCGAAGCAGTTTGTGCACCGGCATGATCGTATGGCCGAGGATCACACTGACATTGATCAGCACCTTGTCGAGATCGGTCTGCAACGCTTGCCTCCAGGCCGCCGAATTGCAACATCAGTTCCATCACGACACTGCCCCGAACATGGTTAACTGGTTGTGAATCTTTCGGCTGCTCAAGTCCTTCCGCGTCAGGAACTTGCCTTGCCATTCATAGGCGGCAAGGCAGTGGAATGGCGTGTCCAGCCTGGGCTCTTGCCCTATCCCGAGGCCGTTTCGCTCATGGAAGAACGCGTGGCTGCGATTGCCGACGGGCTGGCCCCTGAACTTGTCTGGCTGGTCGAGCACCCACCGCTCTACACGGCAGGCACTTCGGCCGACCCATCGGACCTCATCGCCCCGCACCGATTCGATGTGTTCGAGACCGGGCGCGGTGGTCGGTATACCTACCACGGGCCCGGCCAGCGCGTGGCCTATGTGATGCTCGACCTCAAGCAGCGCGGACCGGATGTGCGGCGCTTTGTGGCCGCGCTCGAAGCATGGCTGATTGGCACACTCGCAGCCTTCAACATCACTGGCGAACGCCGCGAGGACAGGGTCGGTGTCTGGGTCAGGCGGCCCGACCGTCCGGCACCTGCTGGCGAGGTCGCCGAGGACAAGATCGCGGCGATCGGCATCCGCGTGCGCCGATGGGTGACGTTCCACGGTGTATCGCTCAACGTGGAGCCGGAGCTCGAGCATTTCTCGGGCATCGTGCCGTGTGGCGTGACGGCCCACGGCGTGACATCGCTGGTCGACCTTGGCCTGCCGGTTACCATGCCCGAGGTTGACATGGTGCTGCGGGCTGAGTTCGAGTGGCTCTTCGGGCCAACCGTGCTGGCACCTGCCTGAGGCTGCGTCCGCCGCGCGAAACGCTTCATTCACCATCTTTACGCACGATGGCAACGGGTTGGGTTTCTCGTTCCAGGTGGATCATCACATGAAAAAGCTTGTACTCGTCGTGGCTCTGGCCGCTCTGTCGGCCGCCTGCACAACGACCGACCAGCGCATTGCCGGCGCAGCCACCGGTGCCGGCACAGGGGCTCTTGTTGCTGGCCCGATCGGAGCCATGGCTGGCGGGGCCATTGGTGCTGTCGCAGCTCCCACCGTCACAGGCACACTCCGCCGCGCCCAGCGCTGACGCATCGAACGTTGTCACGCGCCATGCCCAGTGGCGCGTGCATCGTTGCGTCATTGCGCTGATCCCGCCTGCGCGCCATAACCGCGTCAGGAAAGTGAGGGGCGGGCTCATGGCGGTTCTGACCAGCAATATCGATGTCGGTTCGGCCGCGGCGCAGGGTTATCTGGCCGATTGGGCTCGTCTACGCGAGGAACTGGTTGCCAGGCGCGTGGTTGCGGCAGCCGGCGGCAACGAAAAGGCGCGCCAGCGGCATACGGCCCGCGGCAAGCTGTTGCCCCGCGAGCGCGTTGCAGGCCTGCTCGACCCTGGATCCCCCTTTCTCGAGATCGGAGCGCTTGCAGCCTTCGGGATGTATGACGATGACATCCACGGGGCAGGGATGATTGCCGGCATCGGCCGTGTCTCTGGTCGCGAAGTCATGGTTGTCTGCAACGATGCCACCATCAAGGGTGGCACCTACTATCCTATGACAGTGAAAAAGCATCTCCGCGCGCAGGAGATCGCACGCGAGAACCAGCTCCCGTGCGTGTATCTGGTCGATTCCGGCGGTGCGAACCTGCCGCATCAGACAGATGTCTTTCCTGATCGCGAGCATTTCGGACGCATCTTCTACAATCAGGCGACCTTGTCCTCGCTGCGCATTCCGCAGATTGCCGTCGTGATGGGCTCATGCACGGCCGGCGGCGCTTATGTGCCCGCCATGTCCGATGAAACCATCATCGTCCGCCGGCAGGGCACGATATTCCTCGGTGGACCGCCGCTGGTGAAGGCCGCCACCGGCGAGGTTGTTTCGGCAGAGGACCTTGGCGGGGGCGACGTTCACACCCGGCTCTCGGGCGTTGCCGATCATCTGGCCGTGGATGACCGCCATGCGCTGGCGCTGGCCCGCCGCATCGTGGGGACGATCAACACCACCAAGCACCCCGCCATCGACCTGCATGAGCCGGTCGAGCCGCTGCTTGACCCTGCCGAGATTGAGGCCATCGTGCCGACTGACCTCCGGAAGCAGTACGACATCCGAGAGGTGATCGGCCGTCTGGTCGATGGCTCCGCCTTCGACGAGTTCAAGGCACTCTACGGCAAGACGCTGGTCACCGGCTTTGCCCGGCTGCATGGCATGCCGATCGGCATCATCGCCAACAATGGCATCCTGTTCTCGGAAAGCGCGCAGAAGGGGGCTCATTTCATTGAGCTGTGCTGCCAGCGGCGTATCCCGTTGCTGTTCCTGCAGAACATTTCAGGCTTCATGGTCGGGCGTGAATACGAGGCGCGCGGCATTGCCAAGGATGGCGCCAAACTGGTCACCGCCGTGGCTTGCGCGCAGGTGCCGAAGATTACGCTTCTGGTCGGAGGTTCGTTTGGTGCCGGCAATTATGGCATGTGCGGCCGGGCCTATTCGCCGCGCTTCCTGTTCAGCTGGCCCAACAGCCGCATTTCGGTGATGGGTGGCGAACAGGCTGCCAGCGTGCTGGCCACTGTGCGCCGCGACAACATCGAGGCGGCGGGCCGCAGTTGGACTGCTGACGAAGAAGAGGCCTTCAAGGCCCCTGTCCGCCAGCAATACGAGACCGAGGGCAGCCCCTATCACGCCACGGCGCGGCTCTGGGATGACGGCATCATCCTGCCATCCGAGACACGACGGGTGCTGGCGCTGGCCTTCTCGGCTTGCCTGAATGCACCGGTTCCGGACACGCGCTTCGGCGTGTTCCGGATGTAGGTTGCAACGCGTCAGCCCGTGCATACGGCCTTCAAGGCGGGGTCGCCCGTCCTGTGAGGCAGCCGCCGTCGCCGCGCAGGCTGGACAGCAACCCCAGCTCAGACCGGCCGAGCGCCGGCGCGTGCCATACCAGCTGAACACCCGGTCGCCGACATCGACATGGACAGAACGTGTGTGGCCATAGGTGCCTACACCGCCGACGATCTGCACATCTGCCGCCTGGCAGGAGCGATGGAACGACCCGCGCCGCCCACCGCCACGGTAGCCCGAAGTAACGACCACGGGCCTGCCGAAATGAACAGATATCTGCTTCAGGACGGCGCGCATGTCATCGGGAAAGCAACCGATCCGGACAGCACCGGTCTGGGTCAGGATCGTGCCGGCTGCCCCGGTCGCGGCTCCTGCAGGCAGCTTGCCGTGGCGGACTGCCCGTGGGGTGGCTTGCGAAGAGGTATCCGATGCCGATCCTTGGTCGGTGGCCGACTCCGTCACAACAGCGAAGGGGACTGTCTGGTTCTCGTTGGCAATGGCGCCGGACGACAGAAACGATGAGGCCAGGCATGCAGCGGCAGGAGCCGCGACGCCGGGCAGGCGCAGGGAAGATGTCATGATGTCCAGGGTTCTGGAGCGTCCATGATGCCGCAATCAGGGCAGGGACCTCGACGAGGCCAGTTGCCGGAGCGTATGGTCGCGCTCATGCGACGCCTCATTGTGCCCGCAAGCCATTCTTGGCGCGGACAGTCGGAAAGCTGAGACCAAAATAGCCTCAAGCGATGGTGCCTCTGGTATGAGACAGGTCGGTCAAAACAAAGGCATGTCATGCCGCAGGCAGCTATCCCACCCGATGGCCTCTGGTGACATGCGAGCATTGCCCCGTTCATGCGCGTGACGATTACACCGGACATCTTGCTCAGAGCCTATGCAGTCGGCGTCTTTCCCATGTCCGAAGGTGCCGACGATCCAGGACTGTTCTGGGTCGATCCGGATATCCGCGGCATCATCCCGCTGGACGGCTTCCATGTGCCGCGGCGTCTCGCCCGCACCGTTCGGCAGGACATCTACGACATCCGCACGGACACAGCTTTTGATGCTGTGATCGCCGGCTGTGCCAGCGCCCGCGAGGGTCGCGGCGATACCTGGATCAACGCGCGGATCCGGGCCCTTTACGGAGATCTGTTCCGCATGGGCCATGTCCACACCATCGAGGCCTGGTCCGGAGGCGAGCTGGTCGGGGGGCTCTACGGCGTGGCGCTTGGCCGTGTCTTCTTCGGCGAAAGCATGTTCCACACATCCACCGACGCGTCGAAGGTGGCGCTGGTTCATCTGGTGGCGCGGTTGATCGCAGGCGGCTACCAGCTGCTGGATACCCAATTCCAGACCGAGCACCTGTCGCAGTTCGGCACCAGCGAGGTCGAGCGCAAGGTCTATCAGCAGATGCTCTCTCTGGCGCTCGACCACGGCGAGGCGGACTGGCAGGCGGCTGGATATTCGATGGCAGGACACGATGCCCTGGCCCTGATCGCGGCACACGCGATCAGGCAGGCATGACGCCGCCCGAGCGCAGCCGCAGCGTTGTCAGCCGCCACCGCTCCCGCTGGGGAAATTGAGCGGCGCCTGATTGCGCGGCGGTGCCTGATTGGTCGGGAAGAAGCGCTGCGTCGGCTGCTGCGGCGCGACCGGCACGCCCTGCGGCGGGCGGACATCAATGCGCCCGTCAGCGGCGGGCTGCGTGCGCGGCTGCTGGGCACGGGCCGGCCTGTCGCGGCGAAGCTCGGCAGCGGGGGCGTTGCCCGGCAGGTCGCGCGGCTCCGCGATCACCTCGGTTCCGCCTTTGCAGTCTGTGGTCCAGACATCATAGATGGCATGTTCGACGCCATGCAGTCCGGGGCTGGCAGCATACATCCAGCCGGAGAAGATTCGTCGGTAGTCGTTATTGTTGCCGACCTCATCGACCTCGACGAAGGAGGTGGTCTGTGGCTGCTCTGTGGCAGGGCGCGTCCAGCACACGCGCGGTGTGATCTGGAGCGAGCCGAACTGCACGGTTTCGTTGATGGTGACCTCAAACGCGATGATGCGTCCCGTGATCTTGTCGAGCCCGGCAAACACGGCGATGGGGTTCCGGATGCGGTCTGCCTGTGCAGGGGTTGCGGCCATCATGGGTAGCGCAAGCAGCGGCAGCACCATCAGGGACAGACCCTTCAGCCGTAGGCCAAGGGTGACCGCTGGAGCGGTGCCGGCGAGCGACAATGTGGAACGGGTCATGCGCGATCTCTGTTGATCAAGGTCGATCTGTGCTCGGAAAGGCCTCTGTCTGCCTCAGACCTCCGACTGGACGTTAGGAACTCAACTACACCACGAAAGCGACCAAAGCATGGGCGCTTTTCCGCCGCACCAACCCTTGATCCAATGAATCGGACGGACCGAATGGCGCTGGTCCGTCATAGACGTTTGCCGCAGGCCACACAAAAGGAAAACGCCGGCGTCGTGCTGGCTCGGAGCAGCCGGTGGACGGTCGCCCCGGCCCTCAGCGGCCAGGGCTCCACGGTTCATAGGCCCCTTCAGCCTTGGGGTGCGCCGATGCGGTGACAGCTGATCCGGCTGGCCGCCAGGCCTTGGCTGTGCCGGTCATGTTGGCCTGATGCGGCTCCTGCCAGGCGCGCGGCATATAACTCTCCTGCGACGGCGCGACGTCGACGGTATGATGCAGCCAGCCATTCCATCCAGCCGGAACGCTGGAGGCCTCCGCCAGCCCGTTGTAGATCACCCAGCGCCGCTCGTGGCCGAGCGCCGCATCGGCCTTGCCACCGCGCGAACGGTAGTAGACGTTGCCGAATTCGTCCTCTCCCACCTTCTCGCCATGACGCCACGTGCCGAAGCGGGTGCCGAGTGTCTGGCCATTCCACCAGGTGAAGAACTGGAGCAGGAAGGTTTTCATCGCGTCCTCTCGATCAGGTCATCATCATGACAGCGTCTGGCTGGCATTGCGGCATGGCGCTTTGCCTTGCGCCTTATGCCGGCAGCCGGCCAAACTGTCCAGCATCGCCCATGTCGCGCTCATCGCATTGCGCTGGCCGGCTCCTGGCCAGAGGTGCGGAATCAGCGGCTTTCTTTAGCGAGCAGGCGCCATCGACGGTGCGGCGTGACCGCATCTCCAAGCCCGAAGAGCCTGGCTGCCATGATTCGGCCACAGATCGGGCGCTTTTGCGGCGGCCGTCTCAAGCGATTTTGGAGCGTTATCAGGTGCTTGCCATCCAGCCTTTCGCGCGCTGTGGCAGCATCCGCCGCGCCTTGTTGAGCGGGGCACGAGAGCCTGGCGGCGGATGACACCGGCGAGGCGAAAAAACTCTTTTCAACGTTGCCGATCTGGCCCACTCTTTGGGCGTAGGTTTGATTCTTCATGCGATTTCCGACGCTTAGCGAGGATGCCTTGAAGTTATCCCCACCATCCACAACCCCCCACAAGATGTAGTGGTTTGCGTGCCGGCTACGTACAAAACCTTGACGCGCGCCGGGGCTTGGGGATACCTTGTGATCGTCGCGTTGTCCGCAGCGTGACCGGTCCGAACGGGCCGGGCAGACTTGAAGAGTTTACAGGTCCAGGCGTTGCGCAAAAGGTCCGTTGGCCGGCGCGAAATGGATCGTCGGCGCTGCGAGATTGCGGTCAACAGATACCAGATGCCCTGCGGAACCAACCGCGGGCTGACAGGGCTTCACAACAGGGCTGACATTGAGCCGCACATCATGGTGCGGGCCGGCATTGCTGTCGGCAATCCCAAGGGGACTACGAGATGAAGATTGCGCGTCGCTACACCAAGGCCGGCCAGTCGCCCTATGCCGCCATCGCGTTCCGCCATACGGTCAGCGAGATCCGCAACCCGGATGGATCGATTGTCTTCCGCCTTGATGGCGTCGAGGTGCCCGAGGCTTGGAGCCAGGTCGCGTCCGATGTCCTGGCGCAGAAGTATTTCCGCAAGGCCGGCGTGCCGGCAGCCCTGAAGAAGGTCGAGGAGAACGACGTGCCGTCGTTCCTCTGGCGTTCCGTGCCGGACGACAAGGCCCTCGCCAAGCTTCCCGAGGATCAGCGTTTCGTCTCCGAGATCTCGTCCAAGCAGGTCTTTGATCGCCTCGCCGGGTGCTGGACCTACTGGGGCTGGAAGGGTAGCTATTTTACCTCCGAAGCAGACGCCCAGGCCTTCCTTGACGAGTTGCGTTTCATGCTCGCGCGCCAGATGGTGGCACCGAACTCGCCGCAATGGTTCAACACGGGCCTGCACTGGGCCTATGGCATCGACGGGCCGAGCCAGGGCCATTTTTACGTCGATTTCCGGACCGGCAAGCTGGTCAAGTCCAAGTCGTCCTACGAGCACCCCCAACCCCATGCCTGCTTCATCCAGGGCGTGGCCGACGATCTCGTCAACGAGGGCGGGATCATGGACCTGTGGGTCCGCGAGGCGCGCCTGTTCAAGTATGGTTCGGGCACCGGCTCGAACTTTTCGGCCCTGCGCGGCGATGGCGAGCGGCTCGCGGGCGGCGGTCGTTCCTCCGGCCTGATGAGCTTCCTCAAGATCGGGGATCGTGCGGCCGGCGCCATCAAGTCAGGCGGTACTACCCGCCGCGCCGCGAAGATGGTCGTGGTCGATGCCGATCATCCGGACATCGAGACCTACATCGACTGGAAGGTGAAGGAGGAGCAAAAGGTTGCGGCGCTCGTGACCGGCTCCAAGATCGTGCAGAAGCACATGAAGGCCGTGATGAAGGCCTGCATCAACTGCGAAGGCGACGGCGATTCCTGCTTTGATCCGGAGAAAAACCCGGTCTTGAAGAAGGAAATCAAGCTCGCCCGCCGCTCGATGGTGCCGGACAACTACATCAAGCGCGTCATCCAGTTCGCCAGGCAGGGCTACACCGAGATTTCGTTCGACACCTATGACACTGATTGGGATTCCGAGGCCTACAACACCGTTGCCGGCCAGAACTCCAACAACTCGGTCTCGATCAAGGACGACTTTCTGCGCGCCGTTGAAGCCGATGCCGACTGGAAGCTGACCGCCCGCACCACGGGCAAGGTGATGAAGACCCTCAAGGCCCGCGATCTGTGGGAAAAGATCGGCTATGCGGCCTGGGCCTCGGCTGATCCAGGCCTGCATTTCAACACCACCATGAACGACTGGCACACCTGCCCGGCGTCCGGCACGATCCGCGCCTCCAATCCATGCTCTGAGTACATGTTCCTCGACGACACGGCTTGCAATCTGGCCTCGGCCAACCTGCTGCAGTTCTATGATCGCCAGAGCCGCGCCTTCGACCATGAGGGCTATGAGCACCTGTGCAGGCTCTGGACGATCGTCCTCGAAATCTCGGTGATGATGGCGCAGTTCCCGTCCCGCCCCATTGCCGAGCTGTCCTACGAATACCGCACGCTGGGCCTTGGCTATGCCAACATCGGCGGCCTGCTGATGACCATGGGCCTGGGCTATAACTCGGACGAGGGCAGGGCGCTTGGCGGCGCGCTGACCGCGATCATGACCGGCGTGGCCTATGCCACCTCTGCAGAGATGGCGAGCGAGCTGGGGCCATTCCCCGGCGCGGTCCGCACCTCCGCCGACGGCAAGACCAACACCGAGCACATGCTGCGCGTGATGCGTAACCATCGCCGCGCGGCCTATGGCGAGACCACCGGCTATGAGGGCCTGTCGGTGGCACCGGTGCCGCTGGACCACGCCTCATGTCCGCAGGCCATTCTTGTGGAACGCGCCAAGCACGCCTGGGATCAGGCACTGGCCCTTGGCGAGAAGCACGGCTACCGCAATGCGCAGGCCACTGTCATCGCGCCAACCGGCACGATCGGCCTGGTGATGGACTGCGACACCACCGGGATCGAGCCAGACTTCGCGCTGGTCAAGTTCAAGAAACTGGCCGGCGGCGGCTATTTCAAGATCATCAACGGTGCCGTTCCCGACGCGCTTCGCTCGCTGGGCTACAGCGAAGCGGAGATCGCCGAGATGGAGGCCTATGCGGTCGGCCACGGCTCGATTGCGCAGGCACCGGCCATCAACCGCACCACGCTCGCGGCCAAGGGCTTCACGCCCGAGAAGATCGAAGCGGCCGAGAAGGGCATGAAGAGCGCCTTCGACATCAAGTTCGTCTTCAACAAATGGACGCTTGGTGAGGACTTCCTGACCGGCACGCTCAAGGTGCCGGTCGACAAGCTGAACGAGCCGAGCTTCGACCTGCTGGCCTTCCTCGGCTTCTGCAAGGCAGACATTGAGGCCGCCAACGTGCATGTTTGCGGAGCGATGACGCTGGAAGGCGCGCCCTACCTGAAGCTTGAACACTACAACGTCTTCGACTGCGCCAATCCGTGCGGCCGCCTTGGCAAGCGCTACCTGTCAGTCGAAAGCCACATCCGCATGATGGCGGCTGCCCAGCCGTTCATCTCGGGGGCCATCTCCAAGACCATCAACATGCCGAACGAGGCCACGGTCGAGGATTGCAAGAGCGCCTATATGCTGTCCTGGCGCCTCGCGCTGAAGGCCAACGCGCTTTATCGCGACGGCTCGAAGCTCAGCCAGCCGCTGAACTCGGCGCTGATCGCCGATGAGGACGAGGATGCCGATGACGCCATCGAGGCGATCATGGCATTGCCAGCTGCCGCCAAGGCAGCAGCCCTGTCCGAGAAGATCGTCGAGCGCATCATCGAGCGCGTCGAACGCAACCGCGAGCAGGAGAAGCTGCCCACCCGCCGCAAGGGCTATACCCAGAAGGCAAAGGTCGGCGGGCACACCGTATTCCTGCGCACCGGCGAATACGATGACGGCCGCCTCGGCGAGATCTTCATCGACATGAACAAGGAGGGCTCGGCCCTTCGCGCGTTGATCAACAACTTCGCGATCTCCGTGTCGCTGGGTCTGCAGTACGGCGTGCCGCTGGAAGAATACGTCGACGCGTTCACCTTCACCCGCTTCGAGCCGTCCGGCTTCGTGCAGGGCAACGAGGCCATCAAGAACGCGACCTCGATCCTCGACTACATCTTCCGCGAACTCGCGATCAGCTATCTCGGCCGTTACGATCTCGCCCATGTCTCGCCGGAGGAGGCGCGCTTCGATGCGCTGTCCACCAACGATCCTGACACCACGGCGCCGGCAACGCCGTCCGCCAGCCCGGCAGACCGGATCGTTTCGCGCGGCCTGATGCGCGGCAAGCCTACCAACCTGATGGCGATCCCCGGTGGCGCTGATGGCAAGCCCCTTGTCGTGCGCTCCAACGACCTCGCCGGCATCGGCGGTGCCACGGTCTATGCCTTCGCCGGCTCGAATGCCCTGAAGCTGGACGAAGTCCCGCTGGGCGATGTCGAACTCGCCAGGCTCGGCTTCGCTGCCGCATCCACCGAACCATCCACGGCTGACCGCCGCGCCGAAGCCAAGATGAAAGGCTACGTCGGCGACTCCTGCGGCGAATGCGGGAACTTCACGCTGGTGAGGAACGGCACCTGCCTGAAGTGCGACACCTGCGGATCAACGACTGGGTGCAGCTGAGCCTGCACGGGTTTTACGCGTCTGTGATGTGACCCAAAGGTTGTCCGCGATCACCGGGGTCGGTGTCCGCGATTGAACCCGAAGGTTGTCCGTGAACTGATTTCCGGGCGTTTTCCAGCGCCCGGAGCTACGAAGCAGAACATTCGAGCAACGAAAACGAACGGCGCGGCAGACTGTCAGAATGGGTCCAGACGAACAGCAGGTCACGTCCGAGAAGTTGACCGTCGAATGATCCTCACGTGACAATGTCGTCACTCTGACGCGGCGCCCATCTGGTCGGGACATTGCTGCCGTCCAATTGCTCAAGCCACAGGACGCTCCGGCATTCCGACGAGCCTGAGTTCTACTGTTTGCCCTGCATCTCGATGATCCTCACGCGCAGGAATATGGAGAAACGGACACTATCAGGCTGGCATCGACATCATCTCTCGGCGGGATGGGGACCTGATGCGGCGCGTGGGCGTCCAGTGCAAACACGTCAGGAAATTGACGAAAGCGGACATTCGGGATGACACGATGTCTGCGCTGACGATCGACCTTCCGTTGTCGGAGATAATCTTCGCCACAACCGATGTCCGATGCGCGTGGTTCCGGCAAACGCCGTCGAGGCCTTCGACCTCGCCTATGTCGGCGCCGTCAGGTCCGCCAGCATGATGGGTTGCCACTCAAGCAAGATCGCCGCCACGCTGGCGAAGGTTGGCATCTCTCCCGCCACCGGCAAGGATCGCGGTGGCGCACCCTGGTCCCTTCGCAAGGATGTCGAACGATGGTTCGATTCTTACACGCGACCATCGAATTCTAGTCTCGTTGACGATAAGTCCGCAATAGGATATATATAAAAAATAGAATATGCAGGAGACATCAAATGGCAGGACAGACGGTATCGGCCCATCTCGATAAGGATGTCATCGGTAAGTTGCGCGAAGTCATGCGCGGGGACGACAGGCCCGCATCGCAGATCATCGCAACGGCGCTCAAAGCGTTCCTCGATATCCCGCCTGGGGCCCGGCGCTCGATCCATTCGCTGCATGGCGCCGGATCGGATGAGGAAAAGGAGTTCTTGGCGCGCTTCATGGGCCGACAGATCCTGCGCGCCCATCACACGATCGTCGAGAGCAGATATCTCGACGCCGCACGGAACAATGAGCCCCGTCATGGATCGAATGTAGAACCGCAGACGGAAGAAGAAATCGAGGCGGAGGCAGCGCGCGTATGCAAGTCGATGTGAGGGTGGCAAGGGTCTGCCTGGATCTCAACGTCTTCTTCGCTGCCTTGAGAGGGCGCGAGAAACGCATCTCTCCCTCTGCCGCTTCAGATCTCGTCGACATGGCCCTGTCAGGTCAGGCGGGAACTTCAGCATTCCAGCTTGTCACCTCCGTGCCCATGCTCGAGAACTGGGCCAACATACTTCAACGGCACTTCGGATACACTGCGGGCGATGCCCAAGAACAGGCCGACATCCTCTTCGCAGCCGCCAGCGATGGTCCGCTGCAGATCGATCCACTCGTGGTGGTCGGATCAGGGTTCGTGCCCTTCGCAACAGATGAAGATGTCATCAGGGAAGCTCAGCGCTTTACCGCTCTCGTCAATGCAGTCGGAGTTGGCGAAACAGCACCTATCTTCGATGAAATCACGGACGACCGTCATGTCTTTCTCACCGCCCTGGCCGGAAGGGCAGACCTGCTCGTCACGTCGAACATCCAAGATTTCCGCATCAGGAAGGCCTTGATCTTCACGCGCGACGACGTTCTGGTCATCCCGAACGTCGGTCATACGGTCGTAGTCTGCAAACCTGGGTTCGCAGCATACCATCTGCGGCGCGGAATCTGCCCTTCCTGGGCTTATCTCAAAGAAAATGCCGAAGTCATGCAATTGACCATCAATGAACGAAACGTTGAACCAAACAGTCCCACTGTCGGCACCTTTACCTGAATCAGATTTTATTAGCAGGTTTTCGAAGGAATAAATGCGCCTCGGCTAACAGGCAGCCAAGTTTTCAGCCGAGGCGTCCAGATGCAGAAACAACTGTGCACCACACTTCAAACCCTGCACATGTGGTTTTTTTTATGCAGTCACTTCCGTCACAAATCGATCTGTAGCGGACAGGCTTCGGATTCAATCGTGGACAACGAACATACCAAGCTCCCGCTAAGTCTCTGAATAGTTGAGTGGTAGCGCGGACAATTTTTGGTTTGCGGTACAGCGTCGCTCTTCCCCTGCGGAAGAGGGGGGGAGAGGGTCAGGGAGAGGAGTTTCGCAGCTCATCGGGATTTGCGTGAGGTGAAGGCGGACTTGACAAGAGGGTGCAGACCCTTCTCTTGACCCCTCCCGCAAGGGGAGATGAGACTTTGGCAGCGACGCTTTGGTTTCAGACATGCAGCCTAGCCCGGTTGCCCATGCTCCCCATTCCTAGCCCTGTTCACCATTGCCCGATCGCCGCAAACCGCCAATCTGGAGCCCACGAATAAGTCACTGAATTAAAATGTGAAACCGAGCTAGGGCAACGGTGCGGTGCTCGGGGAGGGGGACAGCGTCACCCTGATCAAGGACCTCAGGGTCAAGGGCACATCGGTGGCGCTGAAGCGTGGCACGCTCGTCAAGGGCATCCACCTCACGGACGCTCCGGCCGTGGTCGAATGCCGGGTCGAGAAGGTCAAGGGGCTGGTCCTGCGCTCCGAGTTTCTCAAGAAGGCCTGATGCGCCAGGCGAAAACGGCCAGCCCGATCAGGGCTGGCCGCAAGGCTTTTGACCATCGTTGAACGCCGACGCCTCAAGGGGAATGAAGCCGAGGGCGCCTGTGTCCGATCAGGCGGCGACCGCACCGCTGAAGCCGACAACGGCACGGGCAAACTGCTCGCCAGCCCAGTTGAAGCCGCCACGCCGCACATCGTCATCGAGCGTGACCTGAGCCATGATCGCCAGATCGGCCGGCGAGCGTGGCGTCTCCCTGAGGATGGCCACCAGCTTGCCGTGGCGCTCGTCGCCAAGCCGGTTGGCCTCGCCGCCGAGCCGCATCCAGCCGGCAATCCCGTCGGCGTCGGTGGCCGCAGCAATCGCATCGCTGTGTGCGGTGAGGGCGAGGCGCAGGCGTTCGGCATCGGCCCAGAGAGCCGCGATCGGCGTGGAGCTGGCCGCCGGCGCGGCGCTGGCCACAGCAGCCGCAGGAAGGGCGG
>Ga0164292_10000193_pt1 | contig 42861 bp, 40 predicted proteins | sample GEODES117metaG_FD_111486 | JGI IMG/M metagenome (GOLD analysis project Ga0164292, IMG submission 111486) | Eutrophic lake water microbial communities from Lake Mendota, Wisconsin, USA - GEODES117 metaG | ecosystem: Environmental > Aquatic > Freshwater > Lake | place: USA: Lake Mendota... | reverse complement strand
CGCGTCGCCTGCCAGCATGGCGCTGGCCTGGCCGTAGCGCACATGCACCGTGGGCTTGCCCCGGCGCAGCACATCGTTGTCCATGCAAGGCATGTCATCGTGCACCAAGGAATAGGCATGAATAAGTTCGACCGCGCAGGCCGCACGCATCGCAGCCTCAGGCTTGCCCGACACCGCCTGGCTGGCCGCCAACACCAACAAGGGCCGCATGCGCTTGCCGCCGTCGAGCACCGCATAACGCATGGGCTCGGCCAGGCTAGGCGGTGTGCTGCCCGCCGGCGCCACCCAATCCCCCAAGGCCGCCTCCACTGCGGCCAACTGCTCGGTCATCCAGGAATCCAGGTCAAAACCGGCCGCTGAGGGCTCGAACGCCTGGACTGCCTTTGCTTGGGCTTGTATCAAGTTGGACTCCCCTCACGCAGCCGACCAAGGCTTGAGCTCGCCGCCTTCAAGCACCTTGATCTGATTTTCGACAGCATTGAGTTTGCCCCGGCAAAAACTCAGCAACTCAGTGCCCCGTTGGTAGCTTCCCAGCAGCTGGTCCAAGGCCAATTGGCCGCCCTCTAAGCGGGCCACCAATTGCTCGAGTTCACGCATGGCCGACTCAAAGTCAGCCGCTACCGGCACGGGCGGGCTCGAATCACTGGGTTCTGGCATGGCCATCGGGCTCTTCACCTGAGTTAAAGACTCAACCATTCTAGGCTCTGCCGACCTGCTGCCAAGAGCGCCTGACACAGCAATGTGTCAAATCGTTCCGCGGGCGACACCCGGCCTTCACCAAGGCCCCAGCCATACTGGACCTGACGACCCTCGGGGGTACAATCCTTGGCCCTCTTAGGCGGGCTAAGCCCCGCTGGAAGATGAGAGTTGGCTGTGTGCGCCCTTGGGGCACAGCGCAGCCCCCGATGGCCTTTGCCGGCGTTACAGCCCTCCAACATGTCCGATCTGAGCCTTCGACTGCTGCAAGCGACCAGCCAGCTGCCGGTGAGCAGCTACTTCGACACGGGCCTTTACGAGCGCGAGCAACAAAAGCTGTTCGCCCGCGGCCCGAAGTACCTCGGTCATACCCTGGCTGTGCCCGAGGTGGGCGACTTTTACGCCCTGCCCCAGGAGGCCGAAGGACGGGCCCTGGTGCGCAACGCCAGCGGCATCGAATTGATCTCCAACGTCTGCCGCCACCGCCAGGCGGTGATGCTCAAGGGGCGCGGCAACACGGGCAGCAATATCGTCTGTCCGCTGCACCGCTGGACCTACAACACCGCCGGCGAGCTGATAGGCGCACCGCATTTTCAGACCGACCCCTGCCTGAACCTCAACCGCTACAAAACCACCGCGTGGAACGGCCTGATCTTCGAGGACACCGGCCGCGACATCGCAGGCGATCTGGCCGGCATGAGCGCCTTGAGTGACCTGGACTTCACCGGCTTTCAGCTCGACCGGGTTCAGTTGCACGAATGCAACTACAACTGGAAGACCTTCATCGAGGTCTACCTCGAGGACTACCACGTCGGCCCCTTCCACCCCGGCCTGGGCAACTTCGTCACCTGCGAGGACCTGCGCTGGCAGATGGGCCGCAATTACTCGGTACAGACGGTGGGCGTGTCCGACAAACTCGGCAAGCCCGGCACCGACGTCTACAAAAAATGGCACGATGTGGTGCTGCAATACCGTCAGGGCGAGCCGCCCAAGTACGGCGCGATCTGGCTGACCTACTACCCCCACATCATGGTCGAGTGGTATCCGCATGTGCTGGTGGTCAGCAGCCTGCACCCACAAGGGCCTAACAAGACGCTCAACCTGATCGAGTTCTACTACCCCGAAGAAATTTGCGCCTTCGAACGCGAATTCGTCGAGGCTCAGCAGGCCGCCTACATGGAAACCTGCGTCGAAGACGACGAGATCGCTCAACGCATGGACGCCGGCCGACTGGCCCTGCTGCAGCGCGGCGACGACGAATTCGGCCCCTATCAAAGCCCCATGGAAGACGGCATGCAGCACTTTCACGAGTGGTACCGGCGGGAAATGGGCGCCACCAAAACCACCCAAAGCATTTGAATCCACTGCTTGTGCCAGCGCAGGCCCAGCAGCGGCGGGCGGCCCTGTGGATGCTGCTGGGTTCTCTGGCCTTTGCCACCATGGGCGTGTGCGTCAAATACGCCAGCGCCCATTTCCAGGCCGGCGAGTTGGTGTTCTACCGGGGGCTGATCAGCGCCCTCATCATGGGCGTGGCATTGCGCGCATGCCGGATCGACTGGCGCACCCCAGTGCCCGCAGCCCATGGCTGGCGCAGCGTCAGCGGCGTGGTCTCACTGGGCGCCTGGTACTACGCCATTGCCGCCCTGCCCCTGGCCACCGCGATGACGCTCAACTACATGAGCAGCATCTGGATCGGCGCTTTCCTGATCGGCGGGCAGTTGTTGCTGGGCCTTCGCCTGGGCCAGCCAAGTGCTCAACAGGGCCCGTTGATGCTGGCCGTTCTGGCCAGCTTCGCTGGCGTGGTGATGATCCTGCGGCCAACATTGGAGCAAAACCAGTTGTTCGCCGGTCTCGTCGGCCTGATGTCCGGCCTGGTCTCGGCCATGGCCTACCTTCAGGTGACGTCGCTGGGCCGCCTGGGCGAGCCGGCCGAGCGCACCGTGTTTTACTTCGCACTGGCTTGCACCGGCTGCGGCGCGCTGAGCATGGCGGTGGGCGGCATCTCGGTCTGGGACTGGCAGGCAGGCCTGTGGCTGCTCCCCATGGGCGCTCTGGCCACCCTGGGTCAGTGGTGCATGACCCGCGCCTACAGCCAAGGCGCCACCCTGCTTGTGGCCAACCTCCAGTACAGTGGTATCGTATTTGGCGCCCTCTACAGCCTGCTGTTGTTCGGCGACGAGATTGCCCTGATCGCCTGGCTGGGCATGGCGATCATCACCGCCAGCGGCATCCTTGCGACCATCCTGCGCGAGCGCACTGTGCCCGGCGCGCCCGCTCAGGACTCCTGAGACACACACCATGCACACCACCCTGATCACCGCCGAGCAACTTCAGACCCTGCTGCAGCAAGGCGCAGCCCTGAAGATTTTTGACTGCAGCTTCGACCTGATGAAGCCCGGCCTGGGCCGACAGCAATACATGGCCGAGCACCTGCCGGGCGCAACTTACGCCGACCTCGACACCGACCTGAGCGACAAGCGCAGCGCCGCCGAGCCTGCACCGGCCAGCGGCGGTCGTCATCCCCTGCCGGACCGCCAGCGCTTTGCCCAGTGGCTGGCCAGCATGGGCCTGAATGCCGGTATGCAAGTGGTGGTCTACGACCGCCAAGGCAGCAGCTTCTGCGGCCGCCTGTGGTGGATGCTCAAGTGGTGCGGCCATGAGGCGGTGGCGGTACTCGACGGCGGCTTGGCCGCTTGGCAGGCTATTGGCGGCGCACTTGAAAGCGGGCCCGGCCAGCAACCCTTACCAGGCACTTTTGCGCTCAATGCGCCGCTGGCGACCCTGGTAACCGTTGAGCAGGTCGAGCGCGAGCTGAACCAAAGTCAACAAACGGTGATCGACGCCCGTGCCGAGCCCCGCTACCGCGGCGAAGTCGAGCCCCTAGACCCGGTGGCCGGCCATATCCCCGGCGCCCTGAACCGGCCCTACAACCTCAATATGGACGCCCAAGGTCGCTTTCGGACCCCCGAGGAACTGCGCCAAGAATTTCTGAGCCTGCTGGGCGGGCGCGACCCGGCTACCGTGGTCCACCAGTGCGGCAGCGGCGTGACCGCCACCGCCAACCTGCTGGCCATGGAGATCGCTGGCCTTGGCCGCGCTGCCCTGTTTGCGGGCAGCTGGAGCCAGTGGTGCAGCGACCCCGCCCGGCCGGTGGCACGCGGCTAAAGGCGAAGCACCACCAGCAACGCTCAGCTGGCCCTTACATCCCCGTTTGTGATGTCGACGAGTCGAAGGGGGTGTAAGTGAGCCTGCGGGCCGACGGCAGAGCCCGGGCATCCGACAGATGTTGCTCCTGCGCCGGTAGCATTTTGCTGGCCCAGGCCCGCACATCCGGATCCTGCGACCGCAGGCTGGCATCGCTGAAGAGACTGATGTTCTGTCGGTGCGCCCGCAGACCCACCGATTGAAAGTACTGGCGGTCGAAGTCATCGCCCGACAGGCTTTGCAAGCTCATGATCTCGCGTTGCCGAGCCGCGCTCAGGGTGTTGGGCAAAGTCAAACCCTTGGATTGGGCCAAGCCAGCAAGTTCCTGCTGCACCGCCAGATGCTGCTCGACCAGCTTTTTGGCATAGGCTTGAAGATCGGGAGCGGTGGACTTTTCCGCTGCCAAGCGGCTCATTTCCAGCTCGAACAACTCGTCAGCCGAGGCGCGCAAGAGAAAGGTTCGGTCTACCGAACTCAAGCCCCCGGGACGAGCAGCGGTGTCCGGCCGCATCGAAGGCGAAAGTGTGATTTCACCCTGCGCCAATACAGGCTGCGCCTGCAGAGCCAATACCAAGCTGGTCAAAGCCAGGCTGGTACGGCGGTAGTTTGTGTGTTTCATAGTGCACCCTTTCTAACATCGAACGAAGAAAGGCGCTAGTGACAAACTGCCCGGGCACCGACCTCATCGGCCGGCGAAGCCCAAGTCATCAGCTTGCCTGCGCCACCTACAGCCATGATCGGGCCCAGGCGGCAGCCCTATGGGGGGTGGGCTTCGCGTTGCGGTGTCGGCCGGCACCGCGCCGGCAAGCTCAGTGGCCGTGACCGCTGTGCGCGATTTGCGCCGCCAGGCTGACCAGGCCCAGGCCCAGGCCCAGCCAGAAGAGTTGGGCGCCGGTCTGGCGCATGCTCAGGCGTTTTTGCAACTGGGGAATCAGGTCGGCCAGAGCCACATACATGAAGCTGCTGGCGGCCACCACCAGAAAGTAAGGCAGTTGCTCGTGCAGTTGCTCGACCAGAAAGAAGCCCACCAAGCCGCCCAGGGCGGTGACCGAGCCGGCCATCGACACCTTGATCAGGGCCGCACGCCGGTTGTCGCTGCTGGCGCGCACCACCGTCAGGTCGCCCATGTGATGCGGGACTTCGTGCATCAACACCGCGAGAGCCGCCAGCACACCCAGCCTCATGTCGGCCATAAAGGCCGAGGCAATCAGCACACCGTCGGCAAAGCAGTGCAGGCTATCGCCGGCCAGCACCGCCCAGCCGCCGGACTTGAGGGTCTCGCCGTGACTATGCCCATGGTCATGCGCATGGTGGTGCCCGTGGTGGCCCCCGCCCTCCTCCTCGCGCGCCCCCGGCTCGACCTTCGCAGACTTGCCATGCTCATGGCCATGGTGCCAGAGCTCGGCCTTATCAAGCAGGAAAAAGAAAACCAACGACAGCAGGACGGTGGCAAACAGGCGCTGAGGAGACACATCGGACTCGAAGGCCTCGGGCAGCAGCAGCATGAAGGAGGTCGCGAGCAGGGCGCCAGCGGCCATGCTGAGCATGTGCTGGGTGTAGCGCGCTAGCAGGCCAAAGCCCAGCAGGGCCGCAAGCCAGACGCTGCCGATGCCGGCAGCCAGGGTGGCCAAGAGGATGGCGGTCAGGATCATAAAAAGAGGCAATCAGGTCGTCGGTCGGGCCCAGGGCCAGGCCCGAGTGCCAGCTGCGCTGCCTCCCGGGACTGCGAAGCCATGGCCACGTCAAGGCCAGACCCGCAGCCCGATTATCCCAATCTCAAAGGCCACCCCCCATGAGGGCGCGCCGCTCAGCTCAAGCCGTGGCTACGGAACCACTCCACCGCCCGGCGAAAGCCGTCTTCAGCCGGCTCTTTGCGGTAGCTGGGGCGGTAGTCGGCGTGGAAGGCGTGCGGTGCATCCGGGTAGACCACAAAGCTCGATTGCTGCGCAGCCCGGTTACCTTTGCCCGCCGCCTCGGCCAGCGCCTGTTTCATCTGGTCAACCGTGGCCACCGGAATGCCTGCGTCGGCGCCGCCATACAAGCCGAGCACCGGCCCTTGCATATTGGCCGCGCCCTGCACCGGATGGCTGGGCGTCATTGGCGAGCTGGCACCCACCAGACGCCCGTACCAGGCCACACCGGCTTTGACCGGACGCTGCTGGGCATAAAGCCAGGTGATGCGGCCACCCCAGCAAAAGCCGGTGATGCCCACCTTCTGCGCGCTGCCGCCATTGGCCGAGGCCCATTTGACCGCTCCATCAAGGTCGGCCATGACCTGGGCGTCGCCCACCTTGCTGACCAACTCGGACTGCAGCTTGGCGATTTCGCCATAGCTGCTCGGGTCGCCCTGGCGAGCAAAGAGTTCAGGCGCCACCGCCATAAAGCCGGCCCGGGCCAGCCGACGGGCGGTGTCGGCAATGTACTCATGCACGCCAAAAATCTCGTGGATCACCAAAATCACCGGCAGATCGGTCTTGCCCGCAGGCGCGGCGAAATAGGCCGGCACCTTGAACCCTGCCACTTCAAAGCTGATTTCACCGGTGCGCAGACCGTCGGCCGGGGTTTTGATGGCGGTCTGCGCCATGATGGGCATGGCCGCTGCGGCATAGCCCACGCCGAGAGCCGCCTTGAGGGCAGTGCGGCGCGAAGCTGGCGCGGCCTCGGCCGGGCTGTCGAGCAAAGCCTGGCTGTCGGCCAGCAAATCTTGGTTCATCATGGGGAAGTCTCCTGGAAAGTTGTGAAGGGTTGGGCGAATCATAGAAAGAAGCCGCCCCGACTGCGGCGCAGGGTTATCGGCTCAGCCTGCGCCCCAAGTGCTTCAAGCTCAGTGCGCCTGTTCCCAGTTGGGCCCAAAGCCGACCTCGGCCAGCAGCGGCACCCGCAACTGGGCCACACCGGCCATCAGTCGGGGAAGCTCGCTGCGCACCCAGTCTTTTTCAGACTCGGGCAGCTCCAGCACCAGTTCGTCATGCACCTGCATAATGATGCGGCACTGGCGCTGCTGCGAGGCGATGGCCTGCAAAACCTGCACCATGCTCATCTTGATGAGGTCAGCGGCGGTGCCCTGCATGGGCGCATTGATGGCCGCCCGCTCTGCGCCGGCGCGCCGGGGGCCGTTGGGCGAGTTGATCTCGGGCAGGTACAGGCGCCGCCCAAAGACCGTCTGCACATAGCCCTGGCTTTTGGCCATCAAGCGGGTTTCGTCCATATAGCGTTTGACGCCCGGATAGCGCTGAAAGTAGCGGTCGATGTAGGCCGCAGCCGCCTTGGTTTCTATACCCAGGTTTTTGGCCAGGCCAAAGCTGCTCATGCCGTAGATCAAGCCGAAGTTGATCACCTTGGCATAGCGGCGCTGCTCGCTGCTGACCTGCTCCAAGCTCACGCCAAACACCTCGGCAGCGGTGGCCTTGTGCACGTCCAGCCCTTGGCTGAAGGCAGCCAGCAGAGCCGGGTCTTCGCTGATATGGGCCATGATGCGCAGCTCGATCTGCGAGTAGTCAGCGCTGGCAATCAGCCAGCCTGGCGGGGGGACAAAGGCCTCGCGCACCCGGCGCCCCTCGGGCGTGCGGATCGGGATGTTCTGCAGGTTGGGGTCGTTGCTAGACAGGCGCCCAGTCACCGCCACCGCCTGCGCATAGTGGGTATGGACCCGGCCGGTGCGCGGATCGGCCATCGCGCCGAGCTTGTCGGTGTAAGTGCCCTTGAGCTTGGACAGGCTGCGGTGCTCCAAAATCTTGGCCGGCAGCGGATAGTCTTCGGCCAGCTTTTCCAGCACCTCCTCGTCGGTGCTGGGCGCGCCAGTGGCGGTTTTTTTGACCACCGGCAGGCCCAGCTTGCCAAAGAAAATCTCTCCAATCTGCTTGGGGCTGGCCAGGTTAAAGGGCTGGCCCGCCAGCTCATAGGCCTGCTGCTCCAGCGCCACGATGCGCAGGCCCAGCTCAGCACTCTGGCGCGCCAGCATGGGTGCATCAATCAGAACGCCGTGGCGCTCGATGTGAAACAGCGCCTCGCTAGAGGCAATCTCCAGCTCGTAGATGAAGCGCAGCTGCGCGTCGGCCTCGATCTGCGGCCACAGCACGCGGTGGACGTCAAAACACTGGTCGGCGTCCTCGCAGGAATACTCAGCCGCCTTGGCAATCTCGACCTGGCCGAACTTGATCTGGTTGGCGCCCCTGCCGCACAGGTCTTCATAGCTGATACCGCGCCGGCCGACATGGCGCTCGGCCAGGCTGCTCAAGCCATGCGGCTTGTGCGCTTCGAGCACATAGCTTTGCAGCATGGTGTCATGGCGGTAGCCGCGCACCTCGATGCCGTGGTTGGCAAACACATGGCGGTCGTACTTGATGTGCTGGCCCAGCTTGGCCCGCCCTGCATCCTCCAGCCAGGGCTTCAGACGGGCGAGCACCTGCTCAAGCGGCAGCTGATCGGGCGCACCCGGGTAGTCATGGGCCAGCGGCAGATAAGCCGCCTGGCCCGGGCCCAGGCTAAAGCTCAGGCCGACGATGCGCGCTCGCATCTCGACCAAGGAGTCGGTCTCCGTATCGAGGGCCACCAGAGGGGCCGCCTGCAAACGCTCAATCAGGGCCTCCAGAGCCGGCCAGCTGAGCACGGTCTCGTACTGCAGGTCCAAGGCAGGCCGGCTGAACAACTCGCCAGAAGCTGGCGGGGCAGCGTCTTCGATGGCGGCAGGCGCCTGCCCCTGCAGCGAGCGAGCCAGGGTCTTGAAGCCATAGCGCTCATAGAAATCGAGCAGGGCCGGACCTTGCTGCTCGGCCAGATGCAGGTCGCCCAGATCCGGCAGACCCTGCACATGGCCGCTCAGGTCGCAGTCGGTCTTGATGGTCAAAAGCTCGCGCCCGGTAGGCAGCCAGTTCAGGCTGGCGCGCAGGTTTTCGCCGGCAACGCCCTTGATCTCCTGGGCGCGCTCGATCAGCGCATCGAGCGTGCCGTATTCCTGCAGCCACTTGGCCGCTGTCTTGGGCCCCACCTTGGGCACACCCGGCACGTTGTCCACCGCATCGCCCACCAGGGCCTGAAAATCCACCATGCGTTCGGGCGGCACGCCAAATTCAGCCAGCACGCCGGCCACATCGCGGCGCTTGTCGTTCATCGTGTCGATGATGGTGATGTGCGAATTGACCAGCTGCGACAGATCCTTGTCGCCGCTGGAGACGGTCACCTCCACGCCCTGGGCGGCAGCCAGGCTGGCCAGGGTGCCGATCACATCGTCGGCCTCGACCCCCGGTACATCCAGCACCTTCCAACCCATGAGCCGGATCAGCTCATGGATGGGCTCAATCTGGCTGCGCAAGTCATCGGGCATGGGGGCGCGCTGGGCCTTGTAGGCCGGGTAGATCGCATCGCGAAAGGTCGGGCCCTTGGCGTCGAACACGCAAGCGGCATAGTCGGCCCGCACGTCCTTGCGCAGCTTTTGCATCATGTTGATCATGCCGCGGATGGCCCCGGTGGCCGGGCTGGCCGGGTCGCCCGGCACTGCCCGCAAATCGGGCATGGCATGAAAAGCGCGGTAGAGGTAGCTGGATCCGTCGACCAGCAGCAGGGTTTTCTGGCTCATGGGCGCATTGTCAGGCAAGCCGCTGGCAGCAAGGCCACAGGCCCGCGCCGAGGCCAGCGCATCCCCTGGCGCAGCGGGTCGCGAAGGGGCCGACCTACAATGCGCGCATGCCTCAATACCGCCTCAACGCCATGCTCAGCAGCCTGGCCCTGCTTGCGGCCACCAGCGCTTGGGCCCAAAACAGCCCTGCGCCGACCCGGCCCCTGGACCCAGCGCTCGAACCGGGCCGCAGCAACCAGACCATAGAGCGTATTCGCACCGAAGACGGCGGCAGCCGGATCGACGAATTGCGGGTGGGCGGTCAGACCCAGAGCATCGTGGTTCAGCCCAAGGGCGAACTGCCGGCCTATGAGGTCAAGCCAGCCGACGCCCGAGGCGCGCCGGGTCAGGGCGGCGCCCGCACCTGGAATTTCCTGCGTTTCTGAGCCCTACCCGACCGACCACGCATGGCTGTTTTTACCGAGGTCTCTTTCGACGAGGCTGCCGACTTCCTGCTCAGCTTGGGGCTCGGAGAGCTGCAAGAGTTCGAGGGCTGCGCGGGCGGCATCGAGAACACGAACTACTTTGCCGACACCGAGCAAGGCCGCTGGGTGCTGACCCTGTTCGAGCGGCTGAGCTTTGAGCAGCTGCCGTTTTACCTGCACTTGATGAAGCACCTGGCCGGCCGAGGCATCCCGGTGCCTGACCCACAGGCCAGCCCCGTGCTGATCGAGGGCAAGGGCAAGAACGAGCGGCTCAGCGGCGGTGACATCTTGCACCGCCTCAAAGACAAGCCGGCCGCGGTGGTCAACCGCCTGCCCGGCAAGAGCGAGCTTGCCCCCACCTCGCACCACTGTGCGGAAGTGGGCGCCATGCTGGCCCGCATGCACCTGGCCGGGCGCGATTTTGAAATGCGCCAGCCCAATCTGCGCGGCCTGGCCTGGTGGAACGAGACGGTGCCGGTGGTGCTGCCCTTCCTGAGCGATGCCCGACGGGCGCTGATTTTGAGCGAGCTGGCCTTTCAAAACCAGCTGGCGGCCAGCAGCGCCTTCAAGAGCCTGCCGCGCGGGCCCATACACGCCGACCTGTTTCGCGACAACGTGATGTTCGAGGGCCAGGGGCAGGAGGCACGCCTGTGCGGCTTCTTTGATTTTTACTTCGCGGGCTGCGACAGCTGGCTGTTCGACTTGGCGGTGTGCATGAATGACTGGTGCATACACCTGAACACCGGCGAGCGCGAGAGCGGGCGCGCCGACGCCATGGTGGCTGCCTACCATGCGGTGCGCCCCTTGAGCGCACAAGAGCGCCGTCTGCTGCCAGCCATGCAGCGCGCCGGTGCGCTGCGTTTTTGGATATCACGCTTGTGGGATTTGCACCTGCCGCGCCAGGCGGCGGTGCTCAAAGCCCACGACCCCGAGCATTTTGAACGGGTGCTGCGCCAGTGTGTCGAAAGACCTCTGCCGCTGGACCTGGTGGCCATAGCTGTCTGATGAAACTCAACCTCCTTCCCGCCAAGACCGGCCTGCGCTGGATCAAGCAAGGCATACGCCTGTTCTTTCGCCAGCCGCTGGCCATGTCGGGCCTGTTTTTCATGTTCATGGCGGTGCTGTCGGTGGCCAGCCTGATTCCGCTGATCGGCTCGCTGCTGGCCCTGGTCATGCTGCCTGCTGCCACTTTGGGCCTGATGGCCGCCTCGCAGCAGGCCGAGCAGGGCAAGTTTCCGATGCCGACCATCCTGATCACCGCCTTTAGGGCCGGTCGCCAGCGGGCGCGGGCCATGCTGGTACTCGGCGGCCTCTACGCCCTGTGCTTCATGGCGGTGCTGGGCCTGTCGGCCTTGTGCGATGGCGGCGACTTTGCCGAGCTCTACTTGTTTGGCGGGCGCATCGACGAGGAATTGGTGAGCGATCCGGACTTTCAGCTGGCAATGTGGGTGGCCGCCCTGCTTTACGCGCCAATGTCCATGCTGTTCTGGCACGCGCCGGCGCTGGTGCACTGGCACGAGGTACAGCCGGTCAAGAGTCTGTTTTTCAGCGCCCTGGCTTGCTGGAAAAACAAAGGCGCCTTCCTGGTTTATGCCCTGGGTTGGATGGCACTGCTGATTTGCGCCGGCCTGCTGGTGGCACTGAGCACCCGGGCCTTGGGCAGCCCGGGCGTGGCCGCCGCAGTCATGCTGCCGCTGTCGCTGGTGCTGGCGGCCATGTTCTTCAGTTCCATCTACGGCACCTTTCGCGACAGCTTTGAGCAGCTGCCGCCGGCCGACCTGCATCCACCCGACCTACCGCGGGTCGACGAAATCGCCTGAGTCCGCTTTTCCCACAAGGCCCCCATGGAGCACCGCTACTTTGACGACCTTACCCTGGGTGATCGCTTCGTCAGCCCCGGCGTGACAGTGACCGAATCACTGATCATCGAACACGCCCTGAAGTACGACCCCCAGCCCTTTCACCTGGATCTGCAGGCCGCCCAGCAGTCGCCCTACGGCGGACTGATTGCCAGTGGCATGCTGTCGATCTCGCTGTGCTTTCGGATGTTCATCCAAACCGGCATCTTCAGGGACTCGGGCATAGGTTCACCCGGCCTCGACGAGGTGCGCTGGCTCGCGCCGGTGCGTCCTGGCGACACCTTGCACGCCGAAGTCGAGGTGGTGGCGCTGCGCGCATCGAGCTCCAAGCCCGATCGCGGCCTCGTACACCTGAAGTTCAGGGGCGTCAATCAGCGTGGCGAGGCCGTGCTGAGCTATATCGGCATCAATATGCTGCTGCGCCGGCCGGCCTGAGCGGCTGAGCGGATAACAAGGGGCCTGGCGGTCCCAGGCTCAAGGCACCGGGGTGAGCTTGGCCACCGACAGGGCCAGCCACTTGATGCCGTGGCGCGGAAAGTCAATCTGCGCCCGTGCGTCTAGCCCCGAGCCTTCGATCATCTTGATCCGGCCCTGGCCAAACTTGGCATGAAAGACCTGCAAACCGACCTTCAGGCCATGGGTGTCTGCCTCCTTGCGCTCGGGCAGGGGACCACCGCCGCCCGTATAGGCGGTGTCACCCCGCCTTCCTGCGACCATGCGTGCGGCCCAGTCGCTGCGGCTGGAGCCGCCCGAAGCTTCTTCACCAAAGCCGCCGGGGCTGCCGTAGCTGTTGTTGCGGGGCGTGATCCATTTGAGCGCGCCCTCTGGCAATTCCTCAAAAAACCGGCTTTTGAGGTTGTAGCGGGTCTGGCCGTGCAGCATGCGGGTCTGCGAGCAGCTGAGGTAGAGCCGTTTGCGCGCGCGGGTGATGGCCACGTACATCAGGCGGCGTTCTTCCTCCAGACCTTCGCGGTCGCTCATCGCGTTTTCATGCGGGAACAAGCCCTCCTCCAGGCCGCTGATGAATACGCAATCAAATTCCAGCCCCTTGGACGAATGCACCGTCATCATCTGCACCGCGTCCTGGCCGGCCTGGGCCTGGTTGTCGCCGGCCTCCAGCGCCGCATGGGCTAAAAACGCGGCCAGTGGAGAAGCGGTCTCGCCCGTCTCAAACGGGTCGGGCGGCGGCTCGCCGGCCGGCGGTGCGCCATCGTCCCAGGGCGGGGCGTCGTCCCACGGGAGTGCATCAGGATCGAGCCCCTGGCTGACCGGCGACTGGCTCAGAGCGCCCCCGGCCAAACCGGGCGCATCGCGGCCGAAGCCTTCGATGCTGACAAAAGACTCGGCCGCATTGACCAGTTCAGCCAAGTTCTCCAGCCTGTCCTGGCCTTCGCGCTCGCTCTTGTAATGCTCGGCCAGGCCGCTGTGCTCGACCACGCATTCAATGATCTGGCGCAAGGTGGAGCCGGCCACCTGCTCGCGCATCACCTCAATCAGGGCCACAAAAGCGCCGACCTTGGTGCCGGCCGCTCCGCCCAATGCCTCGGTGGCGTCGTGCAGCGAGCAGCCGCGGTGGCGCGCCACATCCTGCAGCTGCTCGATGCTGCGCGAGCCTATGCCGCGCGGCGGGAAGTTGACCACCCGCAAAAAGCTGGTGTCGTCATGCCAGTTCTCGAGCAGGCGCAGGTAGGCCAGCGCGTGCTTGATCTCGGCCCGCTCAAAAAAGCGCAGACCGCCGTAGACCCGGTAGGGGATGCCGGCGTTGAACAAGGCGGTCTCCATCACCCGGCTTTGCGCATTGCTGCGGTAGAGCAGCGCGATCTCGCGGCGCTCGGTGCCGTCGCGCACCAACTGTCGCACCTCGTCGACAAACCACTGCGCCTCGGCAAAATCACTGGTGGCCTCGAACACCCGCACCGGCTCGCCCGGCCCGGCCTCGGTGTGCAGGTTCTTGCCCAGGCGGTTGGCATTGCGGCTGATCAGGGCGTTGGCCGAGTCCAGGATGTTGCCGTAGCTGCGGTAATTGCGCTCGAGCTTGATCTGATGGCGCACGCCGAACTCACGCACAAAGTCGGCCATATTGCCCACCCGAGCGCCACGAAAGGCGTAGATGCTCTGGTCGTCATCGCCGACGGCAATCACCGCTGCGGCGGCCGCGCCGCCCTGACCTGAAATCAGCTTGAGCCAGGCGTATTGCAGCTTGTTGGTGTCTTGAAACTCATCGACCAAGATATGCCGAAAACGGCGCTGGTAATGCTCGCGCACCGAGGCATGATCGCGCAGCAGCTCGTAGCTGCGCAGCATCAGCTCGCCAAAATCAACTACGCCTTCGCGCTGGCACTGCTCTTCATAGAGAGCGTAAATTTCAAGTTTGCGCCGGCTGTGTTCATCATGGGCCGGCACATCCTTGGCGCGCAGTCCGTCTTCCTTGCAGGAGGCGATGAACCACATCATCTCCTTGGGCGGAAAGCGCTCCTCGTCCACATTAAATTGCTTGCAAAGCCGCTTGATGGCCGAGAGCTGGTCCTGCGTGTCCAGAATCTGGAAGGTCTGGGGCAGTTGCGCCAGCTGCCAGTGCGCACGCAAGAAGCGGTTGCACAAACCGTGGAAAGTGCCTATCCACATGCCGCGCACATTGACCGGCAACATGGCCGACAGCCGTGCCAGCATCTCCTTGGCGGCCTTGTTGGTAAAGGTCACCGCCAACACCCCACTGGGCCAGACCTGAGCGGTCTGCAGCAGCCAGGCGATGCGGGTGGTCAGCACCCGCGTTTTGCCCGAACCGGCGCCGGCCAGAATCAGCGCATGTTCGGCGGGCAGTGTCACTGCCGCGAGCTGCTCCGCATTGAGATTGTTCAAGAGAGGGGATTCGGGGCCAGCTTGCATGGGGCCATTGTAGGAATGCCGGCCGGGGTGGTCGGGCAAAGGCCATTACAATCAATCACCGGGCCCAAGCATTTGTGCCCGGTTTTTTGTGGCCAGCTCCCAGACCGAGCCTGCAGCCCCAAAACCGGGTCAATCCAAGCGCCCACTGTTGCACACAGATCCTCAGGAGCTTGGAACCATGGAAATCTTCGACTACGACAACATCCTCTTGCTGCCCCGCAAATGCCGGGTGGAAAGCCGCGCCGAATGCGATGCCGGCGTTGAACTGGGAGGGCGTAAATTTCGCCTGCCGGTGGTGCCCGCCAATATGAAGACGGTGGTCGACGAGCCGATCTGCCTGTGGCTGGCCAAAAACGGTTACTTCTATGTGATGCACCGCTTCGACCTGGACAACGTGCAATTCGTGCGCAGCATGCGCGAGCAAGGTGCTTACGCGTCGATCTCCCTGGGCGTCAAAGCGCCGGACCGGGCCACTGTGGATACCCTGGCCGCCCAAGGCCTGGTGCCCGAATACATCACCATCGACATCGCCCACGGCCATGCCGACAGCGTGCGCGACATGATTGCTTACATCAAGGACAAGCTGCCGGCCAGCTTTGTGATCGCTGGCAATGTGGCCACGCCTGAGGCGGTGATCGATCTGGAAAACTGGGGCGCCGACGCCACCAAGGTTGGCGTGGGCCCGGGCAAGGTCTGCATCACCAAGCTCAAGACCGGCTTTGGCACCGGCGGCTGGCAGCTCTCAGCGCTCAAGTGGTGCGCCCGAGTGGCGACCAAGCCCATCATTGCCGACGGCGGCATCCGCAGCCATGGCGACATTGCCAAGAGTGTGCGCTTTGGCGCCTCCATGGTCATGATCGGCTCGCTGTTTGCAGGCCACGAGGAATCACCCGGCAAGACGGTCGAAGTCGACGGCGAGCTGTTCAAGGAATACTACGGCTCGGCTTCTGACTTCAACAAGGGCGAGTACAAGCACGTCGAAGGCAAGCGCATCCTCGAGCCCATCAAAGGCAAGCTGGCCAACACCCTCATTGAGATGGAGCAGGACGTGCAAAGCTCCATCAGTTATGCCGGTGGCAAAAAGCTGATGGACATCCGCAAGGTCAATTACGTCATCCTCGGCGGTGACAACGCCGGCGAGCATCTGCTGATGTGATTTAGCCGCATCGCGCCGAGGGCGGCGCTCCCACAGGAGGCAGCCCGACCGACTGGGCCAGAGCTTGAATCAGGGGTGTGGGAGCTGGGCCCTCGCAGCGATGCAGCGCTTGACCAAAAGCCGCATAGCGCCGAGGGCGGCGCTCCTACAAAAATGATGCTCTCACCAACGTGACTCCGACTTCAGGGGAGTTCGCCTATGAAGGCGCAGACCGCCTGCTGGCACTCCTTGGGCCGGTCTACATAAGCCTCGTGGCTGGGGCTGTCGATTTCCACCACGCGGACATCGGCAATTTGCGAGGCGATCCAGTGTTGATCCTCCAGCGAGGTCACGGGGCTTCGGGTGGGTGCCAGCAGCAGCACAGGGACCTGCAGCGCATTCAAAAAGGCCTTCCAGTCGGTGCTCGGTTCATACAAAGGCCGGCTGACGCCCATCAGCGCATCAAGCTCAATCTGCCCAATCTGATCGATCGCCCACTGGGCATAGCTCGCATCCTGGCCGGAGCTGATGACCCCCGCTTGCATCAGCTGGCGAGCCCAGCCGGCAGCGCCCAGTTCGCGCTTGGCTGCGGCCGAGCTGTCAAAACCGGCGCGCAGGGCCCGGCTGCTGCGTGATTGCCGAAGATCGCTGGGCATGCTGCACAAGGTCAGGCTGGCAAAACGCTGCGGGCAGCGCGCCGCCAGGGCCACGCCCAGCACCGCCCCCATGGACTCACCGATGTAATGCACCGCGCCGAGCTCGAGCGCATCAAAAAACCCGAGCAAGTCGTCGAGCATCGCCTGCAGGGTCCAGGGGTAGTCCGGCCCCGGCGCCGGCGACTGTCCGTGGCCACGCTGGTCTCTGAGGACGACTTCTCTTTCTAAGCGCAGTGGCTCTATCCAGTGTTGCCAAAAGCCGCTGTTGCGCCCGACGCCATGCTGTATGAAGACGCTGTGCGGCCGCGGCTTTTGCGCCAGAGCGCGGTGCCGCTCGAAGTAAAAGTCGCCTTCAAGGACGCGGACGAAAGCCATAACCCGGCTTGGGCGACAGGGCTCAGTCAGCGCGCAGCTTGAGCTCGCGCGCGATCGGGCCCCACATGTCGTACTGCTGTTGCAGCATGGCCTGGGTCTTGTCCGGATCCCCCCGCACCACATCAAAGCCGGCCGCCCGCAGGCGCTGCACGCTGTCCGGGTCCTGCAAGGCGGTATCGACCGCTGCCGACACCGCATTGATACGGCTGCGGCTGGTACCAGCCGGCGCGGCGAGGAAAAAACGCACGCCGCCGCTCATCTCGGCCAGCCCCGCTTCCTTGGTGGTCGGCACCTCGGGCGCAATGGCTGACCGCGCTGGGCTGGCCACCACCAGCGCACGCACCTGGCCGCCCTGCAACTGCGCCATGATCGCGCCCACACTCAGACTGGCAAAGTCCAGACGCCCGCCGAGCAGGTCGGAAAACACCGGCGCGGTTCCCTTGTAGGGAATATGGGTGATCTTGAAGCCATTGAGTTTGGCCAATTGCTCGGCGGCCAGATGGGCGGGCGAGCCGGTGCCCCCACTGGCTACATTCACGCCACCGGGCCTTTTCCTGGCCTCGACCACCAAATCCGCCATGGTCTTGTAGGGGCTGGAGGCACCCACCACAAAGACGGTAGGCGACTCCACCATGCTCGCCACCGCCACCAGATCCTTGAAAGGGTCAAAAGGCAAGGTGGCGTACACATGGGGGTACATGCCCATGATGGTCGCTTGCATCAACAGGGTCTGCCCATCGGGCTTGGACTTGGCCACATAGGCCGAGCCGATGTTGCCGCCCGCGCCCGGCTTGTAGTCGATCACCACCGGCTGGCCCAGCAGGGCCGACAGCTTGGGCTGCAAAATGCGCATGGCAATGTCGGTGCTGCCCCCCGGGGTGTAGGGCACGACAACGGTCAGATTCTGGCCCGAGCTGCCCTGTGCGATCGCCGTCGCAGCAAGCCAGGGCAGGCAAACCATCAAGAGCTTTCGAATCCATCGCATGGTGTCTCCTCCAATTTTTAGGAAAAAAGGGGCCCGTCCTTCTCACACGGTCTTATGACGCAAGCCTTCAAGCACTGGCCATTGCGGCAAGCTCGTCGAGGTCCTTCAAAGCGGGCAACTGCCAACACAGATCGCTGAGGCCCGCAGCACGCTCAGCGCCGATCACCGCGCCAGCATAGGTCACAAACTTGGACTCCAGCTGGGCATCGCTCATCGGATGGTCGAAGCTGCCCAAGGCGTGCGCTACCGCACATTCGAGCACCTGCCCGTCCTTGAGGTGGACCGTCACCGCCGAGGCGTCGCGCGCCAGCTGCGCCTCTGGGATCAGCTCGATGCGATCGCGCATGGCCGCCACCTGAGGATCGCGCAGCACGCTATCCAGGGTATGGCGAGCATCTGCACAGCCAAACACCAGGGCGCAAGCCATCCAGTGGCGGGCACTGACCTGGGCCTGCAGCGCGTCCGCAGGCATGCCGTGGCGCCCCATCAAGTCGAGCGTCAACTGCGGCACCCGGGCCTGGACCTTCGCAACCTGCTGCGCATCAAAACCAGCCCGTTGGGCGATGTCCAGGCAGGCGTCCACACCGGCGTGGGCCACGATGCCGCAGGGATAGGGTTTGTAGGTGATGCTGCTTTGGTACCAGACCTTGCCCAAATCGGCCAGCGCCGCCTGCCACTGCGGCTGCTCACTGAAAACCCGGCCAAAGCCCCGCTCGCCCTCGATGGCGGTGGCGCTGCCATTGAAGCCGGCCTCGGCCATGAAGGCCGCCATCACCCCATTGCGCGCCGCATGGGAGGGCACAAAAGGACAGCACATGCTCGACAGCGCATCTTGCTGACCAGCCCCAGCCACACAGGCAATGGCCAGGGCGTAGGCGGCGCGTTCCGGGTCAAGCCCAAGCAGCCGCGAGACCGCCGCAGCCGCCCCGGGCGAGCCGGTCAGGCCTGAAAGATAAACCCCCATGCGCGGCCGTGCAGGCGGCAGCGCCAACATCCGGCACAGGCGGTATTCCACCTCCATGCCCACCACCAATGCGTCAAGAAACTGCTGCCCGCTCGATCCCTGCTCCTGCGCCACCGCGAAGGCCGCCGCAGCCACCGGACTGCTCGGGTGCAGCATCATCACCGCGTCGGTGTCATCAAAGGCATCCACGCTCGACGCCATGCCATTGAGGAAAGCCGCACTGACGGCATCGAGCCGCTGGCCTTGACCCAACACCGAGGAGCGACCTGAGCCCGCGGTGCGGGTGCAGGCCTTGCGAGCTGCCAGCACCGCGGGCCTGTCGCTGCCGCCCACCGCACAGCCCACCCAATTGAAGGCAGCCCTGAGCGCCTCGCGCTGCACGGCAGGATCGATGCTCTGGGTCTGTACGTCGACCGCGAAGGTCGCCAATTCCTGGCTGATGCTCATCGGCACGCTCCCTTTCCTGTCAAGAGCCTTCCTCTTCACCGGGACCGAGCCTGCTGTCAGCTCGGCTAGTTTTTAGCCCTGCGCCGGTCGATACTCGGCGTCGAGGTTTGCAGCAGCCCCATCAAACGCTGCACCAAGGGCGCGGTGGCCTTCATCAACTGCCGGGGCCGTTTGTAGAGCAGCCAGGTGATGATCATCTGGCTGAGGCTGCCTATAAAAATCGTTACCGTCTGGTAGCGGTTGGGATCGGCCGGCCAAAGGCCGGCCTGCTCGCCGTCCTGAATCAGGGTGTACATGATGCGACCGAAATCGTCGAGCGAATCCTTGACCCGGGTCTTGTTGACCATCACGCTGGGCCAGACCTCCAGATAGAGGGTACGGGCCCAGTCTTGGTGGCGCCGCGCAAAGTCAACCGTCAGCCACATGAACAGGTACAGCCGCTCATCGGCCCCCTCCAGCTTGAGCGCCTTGGCGTGAAATTCCGCCACAAACTCGCTGGTCTGAGCGATCGGTACCGCATAAGCGATGTCTTCCTTGCTGTCGTAATAGTCGTAGACCGATGACAGCGGCACCCCCGCTTCTGCGGCGATGTCGGCAATGCGGGCGCGGGCAATGCCGTCGCGGGCAAACACCCGTACCGCAGCGCTGAGAATTTCAGCGTGGCGGTCGCGGCTGCGCGACTGCTTGGCCTTGGGCGATTGCGCGCGCCCACGCTCGAGTGCCTGCAGCACCACCTGCTCCCAGCGCAGCGCCGGGCTGCTGGTCGCGGGTGCAGTTGCGAGCAAAGCGGTTGAAGCAGCCAATGCAGCGCCCCGGTTTTAAATCGGGTCGATCAACTCGAAGTGCGAGATGTCATCCAGCGAGCCCTTGCGTTCAGCCTTCCAGACTGCCTTGACCCGCATGCCGGGTTTGAGCCGGGCCGGCGCAGCTTCGATATCCACACCGTCAAGCATGTGGATGATCTTGGTCGAAGCGCCGTCGAGCATGACCTCGGCGTAAACATAAGGCGGGTCGCGCCGCTGGCCGATAAACTTGAGGTGAATGATGGAAAAAGCCTGCAACACGCCGGTATCGGCCACATCGGCCCAGGTGCCGGTACGCTCATAGCAAACATCGCACAGTTCACGCGGCGGCAGCAAGGTGCTCTGACAGTGGCTGCAGCGTATGCCCATGATCCGGCCGGAGGTGCGCATCTCGTCAAACAGGCGCCCGTAGTAGGGGCCGGCCGCATGTTGATAGTGCAGCTTGAGTTCGGTGGCCATGCTGTCCAGCGGCTCGCGTGAGGCCTCAAAGGCTGCCGGAGCAAGGCCAGCCATTGCGCCCTGCCCGGCTGGCTCGAAGCCCAAGAGATCGAGGGCCTGCGCCTGCGGGCTGTCGCTCCAGCAGGCCTGCAGCCTTTGCCCAACCGCCCATTCATGATCGCCATGCAGACGATGCAGCAAATCGCAATCGCAGCCATCGAGCCGTATCAGACCCAGGGTCTTGTCGGGCATGCGGGTATAGGACTGCAAAGTGCCAACGGTGCTCACCGCGACGAACTCCAGTTCGGCGTGGCCGCAGCTGCAGACGTCTTGGGCTGGCACTTCCACCCGCTGGCAGCGCAGGCAGCGCGTGCCGACAATACGGCGCGCCGCCAATTCGGCCAAAAAGGTGCCAGTGGCCTTGCCCGGTGTGAGCCGGTAAGGCAGTGCGATGGTGCTTTGCAGCGGCGGCAAGTCCAGCGGGACGGTATCGGGGGCCAGATGCATCTCAGTAACTCCTGTGTGTACTCGCTGGCGTACTGTCAGTCTGCGCTAACGACGGCCAGGCCGCGCAAATTGGCCCAGCCACCGCCGGTCTGTGCTGCGGCCAGGCGAGCGCCCGGCACCTGGTGCTCACCGGCGCGTCCAGTGACTTGCATCGCCGCCTCCACCAAGCGGATCAGTCCGGCAGCGCCAATGGGGTTGGCCCCCTGGCAGCCGCCCGAAGGATTGACCGGAATATCGCCACCCATCTCGGTCGCACCCGAGGCGATCAGCTCAGCAGCACCACCCGGTGGGCACAGACCCAGGCTTTCGTAGTAACTCAATTCAAAGCAGCTGTAAGGCTCCTGCAACTCCACCACGTCGAACTGACGCCGCGGGTTGGTGATGCCGCTGGCCCGGTAGACCACACGGGCCGCGTGCGCCAGCGGCTCAGACATCAGCATCGAGCGCTGCGGCGCGTTGTCGGCTTCGGCGCAATAGGCGATGCCGCGGATAAAGGCCGGGGTGTTGGTGTGCTGAGCAGCCAGATCCTCGCGGGTGAGGACCACCGCAGCCGCGCCGTCAGAAATCGGTGGCACGTCCAGCAGCTTGATCGGCCAGGCCAAGGGGGCTGACTTGAGCACATCGTCGACCGTGACGGTCTTGCGCACATGGGCATAGGGGTTCATGCGTGCATTGCTCAGGTTCTTGACCACCACCCGGGCTGCCGCTTCTTCGGTATGGCCAAGCTTGTCCATGCGAGCACGCCAATAGGCCGCTGAAAAGCCCATGATGCCGACCGCAAACTCGCGGCCCCAAAAGGGGTCGTAGAGGCTGGAGATCGAGGCCTGCAAGGCGCCTTCAGAGAGCTTGTCGTACGCAACCACCAACACCCGATCGGCCTGACCGCCGGCGACCTGGTAGTAGCCTCCCAAGGCGCCGGCAAAGCCGGTACCGCCGCCGCTGGTGATGCGCACCACGGGCTTGCCGCGCGCGCCTAGAGCGTCGACCACCCATTTCTCGGGCTGATTGACCGCCGCAAACAAGACGGGGCCGCTGGCGACCACCACCGAGTCAATGTCGGACATCTCCAGCTTGGCATCGGCCAAGGCCCGCTGGGCCGCCTCGCGCACCAGACCGGGCACATTGACATCGGCACGGCGGCGCTGATGGTGGGTCTGACCGACCCCGATGATGGCAACTCGGCTCATGGGCGCTCCACCTCGACAACAAATACGCAATGGGACTGGGCGGCGATGCCCGAACTGGCATGCACGACGGCGCGCCGGCTGTTCTTGGCGCTGCTAGTGCGCTGGCCCCACAGGGCCTGCGCGGCCTCGCTCAGGCGCACCAGGCCGGTGGCCATGATGGGGTTGGCCGGCAAAGCGCCACCCGAGGCATTGATGCCGGCGTCACGCCCCTGGCGGAACAGATCGATGGCCTTGCCCGGCTCGGCCAGGCCCAATGCCTCCAGCGTCATCAACTCGGCTGCTGCTGAAGTGGCGCTGGTTTCTGCCAAATCCATCTGCGCCGCGCTCAGGCCGGCGCGGGCATAGGCTCTTTGAGCCGCTTGCCGGCAGACATCGAACTGCGCATCGCGCATGGCAAAAACACTGCTGTCCATGGCCGCGCCTATGCCCTTGACCCAGACCGGTGCTGTGGTAACCCGGCGGGCCACGCTGGCATTGGCCAGCACCATGACCACCGCCCCATCCACCGGCCTGGCCATCATGGCCTGGGTCAAGGGCGAGGCGACCATGGGCGAGGCCAGCACCTGGCTGACCGAGGGCACCTGATCGAGCTCAACCGTCGGATTGCTGCTGGCCTTGCGCCAGGCCGCCACCGTCACCTCGGCCAGATCGGCCGGCGTCAGTTGGTGGGCGTGCAGGTAGCGCTGGGCCTGCAGACCGCAGGCGCTTTCTTCGTCCAGGCCGACCGGCCGCTGGATGAAGGGGTCAGCCATGGTGCGGTAATACTGGCTGACGTCAGATTCTGAGGGCTTGGAATAGGCAATGATCAGGCCGACCTGCGCCGAGCCGCTGGCAATCTTGGCCACGCCGTATTGCGCGGCCCACAGACCATCGTCCTCGACCCGCGACTCCTCTTTGTGATGAGCGCCCATGGCGCCCAGGAAGCCGCAGTTGGAAATGCTGCGACCGTCAAGCACATCGCTGCCGCTGTCGATGACGAAGTCCACATCACGGATGTCGAGTCCGCTGCCCTTGAGCGCGTTTTGTACCGCCGCTGCGATCAGGTCTATGTGCTGGGCCTGCGACCAAGTCGCTCGCCACTGGGTTTGCGCGGTAGCGACGATCGCCACCGGCTGACTGCCTTGAAAACTCATCGCGACGGTCCTTCGCAATAATCTGAAAATTTATCGGATTATGAACAACACGGCGTGTTTGTCAATCGACCCGATAAAAACCGCGGGGAAACGCGCATAAAGAAAATTCGTCCAGGCCTCAGACTGGCATTCACCACCCACGATCTTGCCGACCATGTCTCTGAAAAAAATCGCCCTGCTCCAGCCCCATAAGGACCTCAACCGTGAACAGTTCGAGCGCTATTGGCGTGAAGTCCACGGACCGCTGGTGAGCCAGTCGCCAGGCTATCTGCAATACAGGCTGCGCTATATCCAGAACCAATGGCTGCCGGTGGGCCCGCAGGGCCTGCCGCCGACCTGGGCTGGGGTGGCCGAGTTCTGGCTGCCTGCAGACAATGAAGATGAATTTGCCACCACGGCGATCTACCAGCAGCGCATACGCCCGGACGAAGCGCGCTTCATTGACTTCGGCGGCACGGTATCGATGACGGCGCGCGAAACCGTCATTCAGGAGGGGAAAGCGCCCTTCAAGCTCTGGCTGGTGTCGCCCCAGCGACCCGACACAGCCCGCGCAGAAACAAGGGCCCGGACCTGGGTGGCAACAGCGCGCTCGGGTGGCCCGCCGCAGGCCGTGCGACTCATCAGGGGCTGGGAGATCAACCAGGTGCTGCCGGGCAGCTTTCGCCTGCCGGGGGCAGTAACTACTGCCGATCTCGATTGGGCGCTGATTCAGATTTTGCGCTTTGACAGCCTCAGCGAGTTGGAGCAGGCCCTGGCTGCAGGACTTTTGCCCGATCTGGCGAGCAAGGGTTTACACGATGTCGCGGACGTGTCATTCGTAACCCTGGAGCGGCGCTTCTTTGACGGCGTACCACTCGCACCTGTCCAAGCCTGAGCAAGGCCTTTGTAACCCAGGCGCCATGCAGACCCACCCACCCCGATCAGCCCCATTGACAAGCCAAGGTCGATGATCATAATCCGATAAGTTTTCGGGTTATTCAAATGACCCGCTACCCTGTCCGACCATGAAACCACCCTCCGCATGCTGGCTCAGCAACTGATCAACGGGCTCGTCCTGGGAAGCATCTACGCCCTGTCGGCCTTGGGCTTTACCTTGATCTTCGGCGTGGCCCGGGTGGTCAACTTCGCCTACGGCGAGTTTCTGATGCTCGGTGCCTTCCTGACGCTCACCACCATGACCGTCACGGGTGTGGACTTCTTCATCGCGCTGCCCCTGGCCATGGGCATGACCGCCCTGCTCAGCGTGGCCGCCTACCTGCTGGCCATACGGCCGGTGATGCGCGGCACCGACCTGCAAGCCCTGTTGGTGACCACCGGCATGCTTTATGTGCTGCGGGAAGTGGCCATCCTGATCTGGGGCACCGCACCGCGCCAGATGGAAACCGGGCTGGACGGAGCACTGGAGTTCGGCGATATCCTCATCACCCACCAAAGGCTGTTGGCCGTCGCTTTCCTGCTGATCATGGTCACCGGGCTGTACGCCCTGCTCTACAAGGCGCGCATAGGCCGAGCCCTGCGGGCAGTGGCGCAAAACCGCTTTGGCGCCGAAACCATCGGGCTCAATGTGGACCGGGTCATCAGCTTTGCCTTTGCCGTCTCCGGCGCCATGGCCTGCGTGGCCGGCTCGCTGATCGGGGCGCTCTATGCCACCGAACCCAGCATGGGCGGCTCGCCACTGCTCAAGGCCTTTGTGATCGTCATCTTCGGCGGACTCGGTAGTGTGCCCGGCGCCATCGTTGGCGGCCTGGTCATCGGACTGACCGAGACCCTGGTGGGCGCCTACATCAGCAATGCCTTCAAGGATGTATTCACTTTCCTGATCATGCTCGCCGTGCTGCTGTGGCGGCCGACAGGCTTGCTGGGGGTACGCAGCACATGAGCCGCACCGTCCTTATCGGCTTGTTGCTGCTGGGCCTGCTCGCGCCGGCTCTGAGCGACTACCAGATTTATCTGCTGACCCTGACCCTGCTGTGGAGCATTTTGGCTTTGAGCATGGGCTTGTTGCTGGGCTATGCCGGCGAAATCAATTTCGGTCAGGCTGCCTTTGTGGGCATCGCCGCCTATGTCTCGACCCTGCTGCGATTGAAGTTGGGCTGGAGCTTCTGGGCCGCCGCACCGGTGGCCCTGGCTGTGGTGGTGCTGTGCGCCGCTGCGGTGGGCTCGATCACCATGCGCTTGCGCGGGCCGTTTTTTGTGCTGGTCATGCTGGCCTTTGGCGAAATTGTGCGGCTGATTCTGGCCAACTGGCAGGAGGTGACCGGCGGGCCTGTGGGCCTGCGGCAGATCACCCCGCCCGAACCGGTGCTGGGCCTGGCCTTTGATACCAAGCTGAGTTTTTTCTACCTGGTGCTGGTGGTGCTGGCCCTGTCCACCCTGGCACTGATCGCGCTGGTGCGTTCGCGCACCGGCCGCATGTTCGTGGCCATGCGCGAGGACGAAACCCTGGCTGAATTTGTCGGCGTGGGCCTGAGCCGGCACAAGCTGATCGCGCTGTGCATCAGCGCATTCATCGCCGGCCTAGGCGGCTTGCTGATGGGCCCCTTCCTGACGGTGCTGGCGCCCAATCAGTTTTCCATCTTTGCCTCGGTCGATATGGTGGTGATGGTCATCGTCGGCGGCATAGGCACGCTGGCCGGCCCGCTGCTGGGCGCCATCTTCCTGATCTACGTGCCTGAGCTGCTCAGCTTTGCCCGCGAGATGCGCCCCATCATGATGGGCGTGCTGCTGATCGTGGTCACCTTGTTCCTGCCCGGCGGCCTGATCGGCGGCTTGCTGCCACTGCTGCGCCGCCTCGGCGGTCGGGGTGCGGCGCGCAAGGAGGCCCAGCATGACTGAGCGCATCACCGACAAAGGCGCGCCCTTCCTGGAGGTCCAAGGCCTGACCCGGCGCTTTCACGGGGTGGTCGCGGTCAATGAGGTGTCCTTTCAGGTCCAGCGCGGCGAGATCGTCGGACTGATAGGGCCCAACGGCGCCGGCAAGACCACGACCTTCAACCTGATTTCCGGGCGCTTTCCCAGCAATGCGGGCAGCGTCAGGCTCCAGGGCCAGTTACTCACCGGCCTGCGGCCCGATCAAATCGCCGCTTGCGGGATTGCCCGCACCTTTCAGGGTGCGCGGGTCTTTCCCAAGCTGAGCGTGGCAGCCAATGTGGAAGTGGGCGCCATGGCCTTGCAGCCGCTAGGCCTTTGGGCCGACTGGCTGGGTGGCGCCCAAGCCCGTGCGGTGCAAGAGCAGGCCCGCCAGCGCAGCCAAGAGGTGCTGGCCTGGACCGGTCTGGCCGAACTGGCCGAGGAGACCGCAGGCTCACTGTCCTATGCCCACCAGAGCCTGCTGGGCATCGCCATCGCCCTGGCGCTCAAGCCGCAGTTGCTGCTGCTCGACGAGCCCTTTGCCGGGATGAACACCACCGAGACGCAGCGGGCGGCCAATATGGTCAGGCGCATCCGCGATGCTGGCATCACCGTGGTGCTGGTCGAGCACGATGTACCTTCGGTCATGCGGATCTGCGACCGCATCGTGGTGCTCGACCAGGGCAGCAAAATCGCCGAGGGAACGCCGCAGGAGGTGCGCGCGCACGAGCGCGTCATCCAGGCCTATTTGGGGGTCGAGGACGATGCTTGAAGTCCAGGGGCTCAAGGTCAGCTACGGTGCGGTCGAGGCCTTGCACGGCGTGAACGTCTCGGTGGCGCAGGGTGAAATCGTCACCATCATCGGCGCCAACGGAGCGGGCAAGTCCACCTTGCTGCGCACCATCTGCGGCGTGCTGCGGCCCACGGCGGGCCGCATTGAGCTTGCGGGGCAGGACGTCACCCGCGACTCTTCGCCCGAGATGATTCGCCGGGGCGTGGCCCTGGTGCCCGAAGGCCGCCATGTGTTTCCGGAGTTGACGGTGCGAGAAAACCTCGACCTCGGTGCCTACTACCGGCGTGACACCGCTCACATGCGGCAAGACCTGGAACGCGTGCTCGAGCTCTTTCCCATCCTGCGCGAAAAGCTGTCGCAAAACGGCGGCCTGCTCAGCGGCGGACAGCAGCAAATGCTGGCCCTAGGCCGGGCGCTGATGAGCCGGCCCCAACTTCTGCTGCTCGACGAACCCTCGCTCGGCCTGGCACCGACCATCGTTCAGCAACTCGGGCGCATCATCCGCTCGCTCAACCAGGACGGCACCACCATCTTGCTGGTCGAGCAAAACGCCCGCATGGCCCTCAAGCTGGCCCACCGCGGCTATGTGATGGCCACAGGCCAGGTGGTGCGCCAGGGCAGCGGCCAAGAGTTACTCAATGACATGGCGGTACGGGATATGTACCTGGGAGAGGCAAGCACATGAGCAATCGGGCCGACGCCCTGTACCGAGCAGCCAGCCAGCACGGCAGCAAGGCGGCGGTGATTTTCGAGGGCCAGGCCTGGACCTTCGCCGACCTGCTGGCGCGCAGCCAAAGCTATGCGGCGGGGCTCAAACGCTCGGGCTTTGAGCGCGGCGACAAGCTCGGCCTGATGCTGGCCAGCCGGCCCGATTTCATCGCGCTGCAGTATGCGGTTTTTATTCTGGGTGGCACCATCTTGCCGCTCAATGTGTTCTACCAGGGCCATGAGATTGAGCATGCGCTGTCGGTCTGCGAAGCCGACCACTTGGTGCTCGACAGCGAATTTGCCCAGCGTCTGAAGCCCGACATCAAGGTGCGCTGCCCCACGCTGCGCCAAATCTGGGTCTTCGGCCCGATCGAAGAGGCCCAACAAGCGCTGCTCAAGCCAGCCGAGGATCTGCTGGGCAGTGCGGAGCAAGCACCGCCGCCTGAGGACCTGAGCGCCGATGCGGTGCCGATGATGCTCTACACCAGCGCCACCACCGGCAAGGCCAAGGGGGTGATGCTGACGGTGGGGAATCTAGAGGCCAACTACGACGCCTCGCCCTCGTGGCTGCTGCTCAGCCATGACGATGTGCTGCTGTGTCCGCTGCCGCTGTACAACACCTTCGCCCTGAACCAATGCATCAATGCCAGTATCAGCCTGGCCGCCACCATGGTGATGCTGCCGCGCTTTGACCCCCTGGCCTGCATGCAGGCCATTGCGCACTACCGCTGCACTTTTTTCCCAGCGGTGCCCACCATGCTGCAGCGGGTGCTGTATCACCCCGAGGTGGAGCACTACGACCTGAGCAGTCTGCGGCGTTTTTGCGTGGGCGCAGCGCCTGTGCCAGCGCCACTGCTGGCGCGCCTGCATGAGCGCATAGGTCCGCAGGCGCGGGTGCTCACAGGCTACGGCCTGACCGAGGCCACCGCCATCGTGGCCACCCATGAAGTCAAAGCCGGGCCTGATGGCGAGCTCATCCGGGCCAAGTCCATCGGACTGCCGCTACCGGGCATAGAGATGGCGATCTGGGACGAGACCTGCCAGAGCGTGCCCGACGGCACCGTGGGCGAGATCTGCGTCAAAGGTCCCTGCGTGATGAAGGGCTACTACAAGATGCCTGAGGCCAGCGGCGAAGCCCTGGTGCGCGGCTGGCTGCGCACCGGTGACCTGGGCATCCGCGACAGCGATGGCTACTACACCATCGTCGACCGCAAGAAGGACCTGATCATTCGCGGCGGCCAGAACATCTACCCGGCCGACATTGAAGAGGCCCTGTACCGCCACCCGGCAGTGGCCGAAGCGGCGGTGGTCGCACGGCCTGACGAATCGCTGGGCGAGGTGCCGACCGCCTTTGTGGCGCTCAAGCCGGGCGCCCACACCGACAGCGCGGCACTGCTGGCCCACTGCAAGGCCGATCTGGCTTACTTCAAAGTGCCCGACGCGGTCGCCATCCTGCCCGAGCTGCCCAAGGGGCCCACCGGAAAAATTCTCAGGCGCGAGTTGCGCCAGTTTCTCAGCAATCCAACCCACTAGAAGGAGACCCACCTCATGCGCACTTTCAATCCTGTCAAAGTAAGCCGACGTCTGGCCGTGGCCGGCGCCGCCCTGGCCCTGTGCCTGTCCGCTCCCCTGGCCCAGGCCCAAGGGGCCAAGGTGCTCAAGGTCGGATCCATCCTCTCGCTGACCGGGCCCAACGCCTCCATCGGCAAGGAAGGCGTGGTCGGTCTCGAATACGCGGTCAAGCAGGTCAATGCAGCCGGCGGCCTGAAGGTCGGCAGCGATACCTATACCTTGCAGCTGGTCAATATTGACGACGAATCCAAGGTCGAGCGCGCAGTGGCCGCGGCCGAACGCCTGGTGACCGCAGAAAAAGTCTCGGTGGTCTTCACCACCCCGGCCAGCACCACCACGTTGGCGGTGCTGCCCACGCTGGAGAAAAACAAAACCTTGGCCATGAGCTTCGTGGCCTCGGCGCCCGCAGTCATCTCGCCCGAGCTGAGCTACAGCTTTCGCACCACCCTGACCTCGATCAACAACGTCAACCCCTCGGTCGACTTCCTGGTCAAGGAAAAGGGCGTCAAGACCATCGCCTACCTGGGTCGCAATGACGACTGGGGCCGCGCTTCGGGTAAAGCCATCGTCGCACGTGCCACCAGCCTGGGCGCCAAGGTGGTGGTCGAGGAATACTTCGACACCGGCTCGACCGACTTCTCCAGCCTGCTGACCAAGGTGCGGGCTGCCAACCCCGACGCGGTGATGGGCGCGGCCTTCATCGAAGACGGCGTCTCCATGATCAAGCAGTACCGGGAAAACCGCCTGCGGCCGATTTTCCTGAGCCCCTCGACCATCTGGTCATCGCCGACCTTCATCAAGAGCGCCGGCAAAAATGTCGAAGGCGTGTTTGTGGCCACGGGTTCAACCACCTCAGACACCCCCGAACTGCGCGCCTTCTCGGCCCAGTTCGAGCAGGCCAACAAGCGCAAGCCCCTGCCCTTTGAGACCACCGGTTACGACAGCGCCATGGTGGTGTTCGAAGCCATGAAGAAGGCCGGCTCCATCGATTCGACCAAAGTGCGCGACACCCTGCAAAAGCTGGAGTACAAGGGCGTGCTGCAAACCTACAAGTTCAGTGGCACGAATCAGTCCGAGGTGGTCATCAACATCAATGAGATCAAGGACGCTCAGGTGTTGATGCGCAGCTCCATCATTACCCGCTAAACCTGCCACCCCAAGCGCACCATGGGCTATCAAACGCTGCTGCTCGATATCAGCGAGTCCGTCGCCACGGTCACCCTCAACCGTGCCGACCGACTCAACGCCTTTAGCAGCGGCATGCAAGGCGAGCTCGCGCAGTTGATAGGCGAGCTCGCGCGCGATGCCCAGGTGCGCGCGGTGGTGCTCACTGGCGCCGGCCGCGCTTTTTGCGCTGGCGGCGACATGGGCGAGATGGCGCAGGCCTTCGAGTCCTCGCCGCTGATCGATCGCAACAAGCTTCGGCGTATGCTGCACGAGGTGTTCATGCCCCTGGTGCGGCTGGAAAAGCCGGTGATCGCCGCGGTCAACGGCGCGGCGGTCGGCTCGGGCATGAACCTGGCGCTGGCCGCCGACTTTGTGATTGCGGCGCAAGAGGCCAAGATGAGCCAGGCCTTCATCAAGGTCGGCCTGGTGCCCGATACCGGCGGCCTGTACCTTTTGAGCCGACTGGTCGGGCTGGGCCGAGCCAAGGACTTGTGCCTGACCGGGCGCATGCTCACGGCCCAGGAGGCCTTGGCCATGGGTCTGGTGCATGAAGTGGTAGCGGCTGAAGAGCTCTTGGCCACAGCGCGCAAACTTGCGCTAGAACTGGCGCAAGGACCGACTGCGGCCATTGGGCTGACCAAGACCTTGCTCAATATGGCGCCCAACGCCAGCCTAGAACAGCTGGCCGAGTTCGAGGCCTATGCCTTGGCCGTCACCCTATCGACCGATGACCACCGCGAAGGCGTGCAAGCCTTCCGGGAAAAGCGACCTGCGCGATTCAGCGGGAAATAACACGCGCCCCTTATGAACCTCAAAGACTCTCCCGAACAGCAGGCCTTCCGATCTGAAATCCGCCAGTGGCTCCAGGCCAATTTGCCCGCCGGCTGGGGCAAGACCGTGTTCGAGCCCCAAGGCGAAGATGAACGCGCCGCCTTTCGCCTGCAGTGGGAGAAAAAGCTCTACCAGGGCGGCTGGTCGGGCATCACCTGGCCCAAACAATACGGCGGCCGCGGCGCCAGCCCAATTGAAAACGCCATCTTCCTGGAGGAGATGGCGCGCGCCGATGCGCCCGATGGCATGAACATCATCGGCCGCAACCTCACGGGCCCGACCCTGATGACCCACGGCAGCCCGGCGCAAAAGGAGCGCTTCCTGCCGCCCATCCTGCGCGGCGAGGAAGTCTGGTGTCAGGGCTTTTCTGAGCCGGGCTCGGGCTCAGACCTGGCCTCGGTGCGTTGCAAAGCAGTGCGCGATGGGGGCGACTTTGTGGTCACCGGCCAAAAAATCTGGACCAGCTTTGCCCAGTACTCCAACTGGTGCTTCATGCTGGTACGCACCGACCCGGACGCGCTCAAACACAAGGGCCTGAGCTTTTTGCTGCTCGACATGCGCAGCCCCGGCATCACCATACGCCCGCTGGTACAGATCACCGGCGAGACCGAATTCAACGAAGTGTTTTTTGACGAGGTCCGGGTACCGGTGGCCAATTTGGTGGGCGAGCTCAACCAGGGCTGGCGCATCGCCATGACCACCCTGGCTTTCGAGCGCGGCCCCGAAGAGGCCCTGCCCCGCCAGGTGCGCTTTGTGCGCGAATTCGAGCGTTTGCTGGCCCTGGCCAAGAGCGTCCAAAGCGGCGGCAAGCCGGTCAGCCAGGACCCGGTGATGCGCCAGAAGCTGGCCGCCGCACACATCGAGCTCGAAACCATGCGCCTTAATGGCTTGCGCGGCTTGACGAGGCTGGCCCGTGGCGATGAACTCGGCGTCGAATCATCGTTCACCAAGCTCTACTGGAGCCATATGTACCAGCGGCTGACCGAAATCGCGATGGAAGTCGGTGGCTCGGCCGGCGTGCTGTCGGCCGCTGATGCGCAAGCGCCCGCGCAAGGGCATTTCTCGCACCGCTTCCTGGCCTCGCGCGCCATGACCATCTACTCGGGCACCTCGGAGATCCAGCGCAACCTGGTGGCCGAGCGGGTGCTGGGCCTGCCCAAATAAGCAAAGCGTTCATCATGGATTTCGACTTCAACTCCGACCAATACATGCTGCGTGACAGCGTGCGGCGCTTCCTGGACGACCAGGCTGGCCCGGCCCAGGTGCGCGCCAGCGGCGCCGCCTTTGATGCGCAGCTCTGGCAGGGCCTGTGCGAGCTCGGCCTGCCCAGCCTGCTGGTGCCCGAGGCCCATGAAGGCACTGGCCTGGGCCTGCTCGATGCGGCCCTGCTCTGGGAAGACATGGGCCGCGCCCTGCTGCCCGCTCCGCTGATTCAGACCATGGTGGTCAGCGACACCCTGGTCCGCCAAGCCAGCGCCGAGCAAGCGGCGCAGTGGCTACCGGCTCTGGCCAGTGGCCAAGCGCGCTGGACCTGGGCCCAGCACGAAGCCGACCGCGACCCCAGCTGGCTGCAAGTGCAGGCCCGTCCGCAAGGCCAAGGCTGGCAAATCAATGGCCAAAAAATGCTGGTCCCCGCCGCCGCATCGGCTACCCATCTGCTGGTCTCGGCCCGCGGCAGCGACGGGCAGGCCGGCTTATTTGTGTGCGAAGTCGGCGCGGCTGGCCTCACGATTGCGCCGCACCACTCGATCGACGATCACAGCGGACTGTGCAAGGTCAGCTTTGCGGCCACGCCCGCGCAGCCATTGGCCGGCGGCACGCAGGCGGTCGAGCGCCTGCTCAATGTGAGCGCTCTGGCCGCCAGCTTGCAGATGGTCGGTGTAGCTACTGCGGCGATGGACCTGGCCCTGGACTATGCCAAGCAGCGCAGCCAGTTTGGCCAGCCCATCGGCGCCTTCCAGGCCATCAAGCACAAGTTTGCCGACATGCTGGTCGCCCTCGAAGGCGCTCGCTCCTGCGCCTACCACGCGGCCTGGGCCCTGGCCGACGAGGACAGCAGCGCGCCGGTGGCCGTCTCCATGGCCAAGGCCGCCAGCAGCGATATGTGCCGCCTGGTCTGCAACGAAGCGCTGCAGATTCATGGCGGCGTTGGCTTTACCCATGCCTTTGATGTCCACTGGTTCATGCGCCGCGGCAAATACCTGGAGCACGCCTTCGGCGACGCCAGCTGGCACCGCGAGCGGGTAGCCGCCAACTTGCTGGACGCAAGCCTGCCGGCCTGAAGCACCATGCGCCTGATTGACAGCCAAATTCATTTGTGGACCGACCAGGCCGCTGCCAGCAAGATGCTGCAGCAGGCGATGTCGGCCGAAGAAATCATTGCGCAGATGGATGCCTGCGGCGTCTCGCGCACCTACCTGGTCCCCGGCCACAGCGGCGCCAATGAGCTGTGCGTGCAGGCCGCGAAAAAATGGCCCGAGCGCTTTAAGGCCCTGGCCCTGCTGACCCTGGACAAGCAGGCCAGCCGCGACATCGTGACGCAGTGGGCCAGCAGCGGCTTCATCGGCGCGCGGCTGACCTTTCCGCCCTACCGCGAGGTGTCCTGGCTGGACGACGGCACCGCCGACTGGTTCTGGCCCCAGGCCAACGAACTGGCCCTGCCGGTGATGATGTGGGCGCCCAAGCGGGCAGCGACCATCGGCGAACTGGCCCAGCGCTTTTCGCGCATCCGCTTCATCGTTGACCACATCAATCTGTTTGTGATGGACAAAGCCGAGGCGGTTGAGCGCGAGGTCAGCAGCGTGCTGCAATTGGCCCATCTGCCCAATGTGGCAGTCAAGGTGTCCTCCCTGCCCGCCCATTCCAGCGAGCCCTTCCCCTACCGTGACATGCACGGCCATATCGAGCGGGTGGTTCAGGCCTTTGGCGCCGAGCGCGCCATGTGGGGCACCGACCTGACCCGCATGGCCTGCAGCTACCCGCAGGCCATTGCCATGTTCACCGAGCACCTGCCCTTTCTCAATGCCGAGCAGTTGCAAAGCGTGATGGCGGGCACGGCCGAGCACTGGCTGCCCTGGGGAGAAGCATGAGATGAAGGCTGGACTGTTCACGCGATTCGGCGGGCCCGAGGTGCTGCACCAGGCCGAGGTACCCACACCCAGCTATCTGGCCGACCAGATGCTGGTGCGTACCCATGCCTGCGGCGTCTGCGGGCACGATCTTCTAAACCGCCAAGGCCATTTCCCGGGCACCCGCCTGCCCTGCGTGATGGGCCATGAGATCTCTGGCGTGGTCGAGGAAGTCGGCCCCCTGATCCAACAATTTGCGCCCGGCGACCGGGTGGCCTTGACCCAGCGCATCTCCTGCGGCACCTGCCCGACCTGCCGTGCCGGCCGCGACAACCTGTGCCGCAACGGGCCCGGTTTTTATGGCGAAGACATCTCAGGCGGCTATGGCCAGTTCGTCATCGCCAGCCCGCGCAACGCCGTGCGTCTGCCCGAGTCCATCGATCTGAGCACCGGCGCCATCCTCAGCTGCGCCGTCGGCACCGGCTTTCACGCCCTCGGGCGGGCCCGGCTGCAGCCGGGTGACACCGTGCTGATCACCGCCGCCACCGGCGGCGTGGGCATACACACGGTGGAGCTGGCCAAGCTCATGGGCTACCGGGTGCTGGCCATTACCAGCTCCGAGCACAAGAGCGAGCTGCTCAAAAATGCCGGCGCCGACCATGTGCTGAGCGGCAGCGACTTTCACAAGAGCGCACGCGACATCACCGACGGCCGCGGCGTCGACGCGGTGATTGAAATCGCAGGCGCCCCAACTTTTGCCGCCAGTGTGCGCAGCCTGAGCGCCGGCGCCCGGCTGGTGATGGTGGGCAATGTGCAGCCCGGCAATGTACAGCTCAACCCGGCCATCCCCATCTTGCGCGAGGTCGAAATTGTGGGCAGCGGCCATGCGCTGGTGGCCGACCTCCAGCGGGTGATCGATTTGGTGGCACGCGGGCAGATCAAACCACGCATCGCCCACAGCCTGCCCATCGAGCAAGCTGCCGAAGCCCACAGCCTGCTGGCCCAGGGCAGCGCTGCCGGCCGGGTGGTGCTCACCCACCATTGATTTGACCGCTGATCCGACCACTGATCCCACCATGAGCGATTCCGAACAAATAGGCAGCCTGCACCTGAGCGTGTCTGAGCAGGGGGTGGGCACGGTGGTGTTCTCCCGACCGCCGGTCAACAGCGTCTCGCTGTCGGTCTATGAAGACATAGGCCGGCTGGTCGAGCATGTGCAGCAAAGCAGCCACATCCGCGTGCTCATTCTGAGCGCGCCCGACAGCAGCCGCGCCTGGTGCGGCGGCGCCGACCTCAAGGATTTTGTGGGCATGGACACGCCCAAGCGCAAGGAGCGCTATGCCTTCATCAACGAACGCCTGCCTGGCTTCTACCAACTCGACAGGCCGGTGATCGCCGCCATCAATGGCCATGCCATCGGCATAGGCTTCATCCTGGCCGGCCTGTGCGATCTGCGCATTGCCTCGAACAAGGCCATGTTCGCCTGCCCGGAAATCGACTATGGGCTGGTCGCCGGCGGCGCCGGGCTGATGGCCCTGCTCAAAATGCCCGAGGCCAAGGTCAGAGAGATGCTCTACACCGGCCGCAAGTTCAGCGCCGGCGAGCTCGAGTCCACAGGCTTTTTCAACGCGGTGGTCGAGCCCGAGCAGGTCATGCCCCGGGCGCTGGAGCTGGCTGCGCAGATTGCCAGCAAAAGCCTGCCTGCCCTGCGGGCTCGCAAAGCCGCTTGCGTCGCCCTGGAGGGCAAGGGCTGGATGCAGGCCTACCTGGATGCCCAGGCCATGTCCGCCCAGCTGGTAGCCAAAGCCGACAGCGCCGAGGGCGTGCGCGCCTTTCTGGAAGGGCGGCAGCCCCAACTGCAAGACCGCTGAGCCCGGGCATACCGCACGGCCAGCCCCGACTCAAGGACTCCCATGGCCCTGGACGTGACCGGCAAGCTGAGCTACCCGCCCCCTAGGCCCGACTGGCTGGCTCGTATCCAGGAGGACATCCTGGAGCCCGATCTGCCCATCGTCGATCCGCACCACCATATTTGGGCCCATGACGGCCACCCCTACGGACTGCCTGAGCTGCGCGGCGATGTGTGCAGCGGCCACAAGGTGGTGGCCACCGTGCTGGTGCAGGCCCACCATGCCTACCGCGACAGTGGCCCCGAGCATTTGCGCTGCGTGGGCGAGACCGAGCACATCGAGCAGATCGTGGCCGCGCAGGGTCAGCCGGAGCCCGCGCCCTTCTTGTGTGCAGGTATCGTGGGCTTCGCCGACATGATGCTGGGCGAGGTGGTCGAAGAGGTGATTGAGGCACACCAAAGCGCCTCGCCGCAGCGCTTTCGGGGCGTGCGTCACAGCGTGGGACGCGATCCCCATTTTCCGGACGGCATTGTGCTGCGGCCGGCCCCGGCCCAGTTGCTGGCCGATACACGCTACCGCGCCGGCCTGCGCGCCGTGGCGCGCGCTGGCCTGAGCTACGACGCCATGCTCTATCACAGCCAGATTCCCGAGCTGACCGATGTCGCACGGGCCCTGCCCGATCTGCCCATCGTGCTCGACCATTTCGGGTGCATCATCGGAGTCGGCCCCTATGTGGGCCGCGAGCAGGAAACCTTTGTGACTTGGCGGCGCGATATTGAGGAACTGGCCCGCTGCCCGAACGTCAGCGTCAAGCTCGGTGGCATGGGCATGGTGATTTGTGGTGCGCATTTTCATGAGCAAAACCAGCCGCCAGGCTCGCAGGAGCTAGCCCGCCTGTGGTTGCCGTATGTCGAGACTTGTATCGAGGCCTTTGGCGTGCAACGCTGCATGTTCGAGAGCAACTTCCCGGTCGACAAAGGCATGTTTTCCTACGCGGTGCTGTGGAACGCCTTCAAGCGGCTGGCTGCAGGCGCGAGCGCCAACGAAAAGGCCGAGCTCTTCGGCCGCAGCGCCGCCCGGTTTTATCGGCTGCCCGCGCAGGTACAAGGGCTGCTCGGTGCATTACCGTCCAGCTGAATGGATCCATCAGCAAACCATCCCTTGTTTTCATCACCAGGAGTTATTCGCATGTCTACACGTCGTCACTTTCTCACCCGTGGCTTGAGCGCATGCGCGCTGGCCGTCCCGGCTGTTCACGCCCAGAGCTTTCCAAGCAAGCCGGTTACGCTGGTGGTGCCGTATGCGGCCGGCGGGCCAACCGACGTGGCCTCACGCGTCTTGGCCGAGCAAATGCAAGCATCGCTGGGCGTCAACGTGGTCATAGAAAACCGCCCGGGCGCCAGCACCATCCTGGGCGCCCAGCATGTGGCCGCAGCACCGCCCGACGGCCATACTTTGCTGATGGTGACCACCACCACCTTGTGCACCAACCCGCACTTGTACAAAAAGCTGCCCTACAAGATTGAAGATTTCGCGCCGATTGCGATGGCCGTCAAGGTGCCTCTGGGCGTAGCGGTGCGCAAGTCACTGCCGGTCAACAACATTGCCGAGTTCCGGCAGTACGCCCTGACCCAAGGCAAGAAGATGAATTACGGCTCAGCCGGCTCGGGCGCCAACTCGCAGCTGGTCAATGTGCTGATGAACCAGACCCTGGGCATAGACATGACCGAAGTGCCTTACAAGGGCACTGCGCCGGCCCTGGTCGATTTGGTCGGTGGTCACGTCGATGCTCTGGTCGACGCCATGGCCACACTGGTACCGCTGCACCGGGACGGCAAGATCAAGATCCTGGCCAACTTCGACGATGTGCGCTCACCCGTGGCGCCCGATGTCCCGACCTTTGTGGAAATCGGCTACCCCAGGCTGGTGGCGTTCACCTGGTTCGCAGTGGTAGCACCGGCCAAGGTGCCCGAGGCGGTGGTAGCGCGTCTGAACCGTGCCGTCATGACGGCGGTGATGGCAGCGCCCACCCAACGCAAGTTCAACGAACTGGGCTTCATCGCCCAGACCTCCAGCGCGCAAGATCTGGCCAGTTACATCGTGTCTGAAAACAACCGCTGGGGACCGCTGATCAAGAAGATGGGGATACAGCTGGACTGAGGCACGCGAGCCCACGCACGGACTGCGATTGATTTTGTGGGTGCTGCCACCAACACAGCGACGGTGCAAGCAGATGTGGGAGCTGCGCCCTCGCAGCGATGCAGCGGTTCATCGAAAGCTGCATCGCGCCGAGGGCGGCGCTCCCACAAGCCTCACCTGAAGCTCGGGCAACGATGTGGGTGCTGCCAACAGCACAGCGAAGGCGCGAGCAGATGTGGGAGCTGCGCCCTCGCAGCGATGCAGCGGTTCATCGAAAGCTGCATCGCGCCGGGGCGGCGCTCCCACCAACGCGATGCGGCGCTTGATCAGACGGCGCTCTTGCCCTCAATCAACTCCCGCGCCAACTGATTAAGCCGCGAGCCGCTGTGGCACAGTGACTCGACCACACTGAAATGGTTGAGCCCCGGCAGCGCCTCGCAAACCGGCACGACCTTCTTGCCCCAGGCCTTGCGCATCAGCTGCGTCTGTCGCAAAAACTCTGCGCTCTCGTCTCCGCCGGCCACAGCGTACAGCGTGCCTGCCTGTGGTGCGGGCAAATTGACAGGACTGGCCCGGCGCACGTCCTTGGGCGTCAAAAGCAGATCGGCAAAAAAGGGCGTCTGCGACAAGGGCGCCAGATCGTGCACCCCCGAAATCGACAGGGCCCGAGCAACCAGCCGCTTCGGCAAGGCCGGGTCAAACTGCTGCCACAGGCAGCTGAGCATCATGGCCGACAGATGGCCGCCAGCCGAATGGCCAATCACGGTGATGCGCTTGGGATCGCCGTTGAACGATGCGATGTTGCGCCAGACCCAGGCCAGGGCCTGCACCATCTGCATCGTGATCTGCGGGATGGTCACCGCTGGGCAGAGGGTGTAGCCGGGCACCACCACCGTGGCGCCCATCGCGTGCAGGGCCGGCGCCACGAAAGAGTGGTCAGTCTTGGACAGCGCCCGCCAATAACCGCCATGAATGAAGACCACCACCGGCGCTCCGGCTTTGTCGGCCGGGAAAACATCCAGCCGCTCACGCTCACCCGAACCATAGGGCAGGTCCAGCGAGCAAGCCAACTGGGCGCGGGCTTGGGCCGAGTCGCGCACCCAGCCTTGGGCATGTTGGGGAAAGGCCGGCACGAGTGCGCGGTTGTTGTACATCTGTTCGAGCCAGGCGGGGTCGTGTCGCGGCATGAAAGCTCCTTGAATCAGCAGGCCGCGATCTTGGCACAAAGCCGGGGTGAACTTGGCGCACAGAGGTGACGCCACCTCAATCCCGTATTCTGTATACAGAGTACACTCCAGCCCGGTATGAGCAGCCTGATCCAACTGGAAACCGCACCCGACCTGGTCGAGAGGGTCTGGCGCGTCCTGCTGGACGCCATCTGCGAAGGCTCGCTGGCGCCGGGCGCGCGCATCATGCAAGAGGACGTGGCGGCGCAGCTGGCTGTCTCGCGCCAGCCGGTGCTGCAGGCGCTGCGCCTGCTCAAAAAAGACGGTTTTGTGCTGGACGCGCCCGGCCGCGGGGTGCTGGTGGCGCCGCTGGACGTGGTGCAGATCGAGCGCATCTACCAGGTGCGCTCGACCCTCGATGCCCTGGCCGCCCGCCTGGCGGCCGAGCAGCGCTACAAGCTGCCCGCCGAGATCATTAAGCAGGGGCGCGAGGCGCTCAAGAGCGCTCAGATCAAGCCCATGCTCGAAGCCGATGCCCGCTTTCACGGCGCCATCTATGAAGCCAGCGGCAACCCCTTGATCGCCCAGAGCGCACAACTGCACTGGGCCCACATCCGCCGGGCCATGGGCGCGGTGCTGCAGGTCTCGAGCATGCGCGCGTCCATCTGGGACGAGCACGAGGCCATTGCCCGCGCGATTGCGGCCGGTCAGGCCGAACGGGCCGAATCATTGATGCGCGAGCATGGCCAAGAGGCCGGCCGTAATTTGGCGCGCCTGCTCTCGAAAGCCCTGGGAAGCGTGCCCGCTTAAAGCAGGCTCACACCACACACATCCCCCTGAACTTCGAACCACAAGCTTTAAATCACAAGGAGTACACACCATGCGACTGAGCCCCGAACAACTCGCTCAATTCGACCGCGAGGGCTATCTGTTTTTCCCCGGCCTGTTTTCGGCCGAAGAAACCCGCAACCTGACGGACGCGGTGCCCGAGCTCTACAGCCGCCGCGAAGCCTACAACGTGCGCGAGCGCGGCAGCGACGCAGTGCGCACCAATTTCGCGGCCCATATGTACAGCGAGCCCTTCGCCAAGCTGGCCCGCCACCCGCGCATGATCGAGCCGGTGCAAGACCTGTTCGGCGAAAAGCTCTACATGCACCAGTTCAAGATCAACGGCAAGATGGCTTTTGAAGGCGATGTCTGGCAATGGCACCAAGACTACGGCACCTGGCTCAACGACGACATGATGCCCACCGAGCGCGCCATGAACGTGGCCATCTTCCTGGACGATGTGAATGAATTCAACGGCCCGCTGATGTTCATCCCCGGCAGCCACAAAAAGGGCGTGGTCGATGCCAAGCATGACCTGACCACCACCAGCTACCCGCTGTGGACCGTCAGCAATGAGCTCATCACCCAACTGGTCGAGCGCGCCGGCGGCAAGCAAGGCGGTATCGTCAGCCCCACCGGCCCGGCCGGCTCGATGATCTTGTTTCACAGCTGCCTGGTGCATGCGTCCACCAGCAACCTCTCGCCCTGGAACCGGGTCAGCGTCTACCTGAGCTTGTGCGCGGTCTCCAACCACATCCGGCGCTTCAAGCGGCCCGAATACATCGCGCACCGCGACTTCACGCCCATCGAATGCCTGCCCGATGACTGCCTGACCCAGCCCTACTCGGTCGATCTGCCCTGGAAAAACGGCATGCCCGGCAGCGCCCTGGTCACTTCTACTGAGCCGATAGCCAGCACCAAGAAGGCCGCCTGATGAACCTCTACGCCAAACTCCAGCAACGCGCCGCTGCCGGCAAGCCGGTGCGCATCGTCTTGATCGGTGCGGGCAAATTCGGCTCCATGTACCTGGCCCAGGTGCCGCGCACGCCCGGGGTGCATCTGGTGGCCATTGCCGACCTCTCACCCGAGACGGCGCGTACCAACCTGGCCCGGGTGGGTTGGAAGGGCGAGCAAACACAAGCGGCCAGCATGGACGACGCGCTGCGCAATGGGCAAACCTGGATCACCGAGGACTGGCAGGCCATCGTCAGCCATCCGCAGATTGATGTGGTGGTCGAATGCACCGGCAACCCAATTGCGGCAGTGGCGCACTGCCTCAAGGCCTTCGAGCACGGCAAGCATGTGGTCAACGTGACGGTGGAGGCCGATGCCTTTTGCGGCCCCTTACTGGCGCGCAAGGCCGAGCAGGCTGGCGTGGTGTATTCCATGGCCTTTGGCGACCAGCCGGCTTTGATCTGTGACCTGGTCGACTGGGCCCGCACCTGCGGCTTCCCGGTCGTGGCCGCCGGCCGTGGCCACAAGTGGCTGCCGCATTTTTGCGAGTCCACGCCCGAGACGGTCTGGGGCCACTACGGCTTGAGCCCCGAGCAGGCAGCGCGCGGCGGCCTGAACCCGAAGATGTTCAACAGCTTTCTTGACGGCTCCAAGCCCTCGATCGAATCGACGGCGGTCTCCAACGCCACCGGCCTGGCCGTGCCCAGCGGCGGCCTGCTCTACCCGCCGGCCAGCGTCGAAGACATCCCCTTCGTCACCCGCCCGCGCAGCGAAGGCGGCGTGCTCGAGCGCAAGGGCATGGTCGAGGTGATTTCATCGCTGGAGGCCGACGGCCGCAAGATCCCCTATGACATCCGCATGGGCGTGTGGGTCACGGTGGAAGCCGAGACCGATTACATCAAGAACTGCTTTGAGGAATACAACGCCCACACCGACCCCAGCGGGCGCTACTTCACGCTCTACAAGCGCTGGCATCTGATCGGCCTGGAAGTCGGCGTCTCGGTGGCCAGCGTGGCCCTGCGCCACGAGCCCACCGGCGTGGCCACAGGCTGGAATGCCGACGTGGTGGCCACCGCCAAGCGCGACCTGCAGCCGGGCGACATGCTCGACGGCGAAGGCGGCTACACCGTCTGGGGCAAGCTGCTGCCGGCACAGACCTCGGCCCAAATGGGCGGCCTGCCACTGGGGCTGGCGCACCAGGTCAAGGTGCTGCGCCCGGTCAAGAAAGGCCAGAGCCTAAGTTGGGCCGATGTGGCCATGGACACCAGCACCGACGCCTACAAGGTCCGCCGCGAGATGGAGTCCATGTTCGCCTCGCCGCTGGCCAAGGTGGCCTGAGCCAGGGTTGTGGGAGCTGCGCCCTCGCAGCGATAGGGCCTTGGCTTGATGGCTGAGCTTGTTTGAAGGCAGCATCGCGCCGAGGCGGCGCTCCCACACTAGACACCAGCCTCTGGAATGGCTGTGGGAGCTGCGCCCTCGCAGCGATGGGGCCTTGGCTTGATGGCTGGGCGTGTTTGAAGGCAGCATCGCGCCGAGGCGGCGCTCCCACACTAGACACCAGCCTCTGGAATGGCTGTGGGAGCTGCGCCCTCGCAGCGATGGGGCCTTGGCTTGATGGCTG
>Ga0164292_10000191_pt1 | contig 43464 bp, 41 predicted proteins | sample GEODES117metaG_FD_111486 | JGI IMG/M metagenome (GOLD analysis project Ga0164292, IMG submission 111486) | Eutrophic lake water microbial communities from Lake Mendota, Wisconsin, USA - GEODES117 metaG | ecosystem: Environmental > Aquatic > Freshwater > Lake | place: USA: Lake Mendota... | reverse complement strand
CGGCGGGCGGGTCAACATCCAGCATCTGGATGTGGCGGCCGCGGTGATCGCCTCGGTGATGATCGCAGGCCTCGCCTTCTTCTTCCAGTACACCCGCATCGGGCGGGCCCTGCGTGCGGTGGCGGACAGCCACAAGGCGGCGCTGTCGGTCGGCATCTCGCTTAACCAGATCTGGGTCATCGTCTGGTTCACCGCCGGCATCGTGGCGCTGGTCACCGGCATCATGTGGGGTGCGCGCTCGGACGTGTCGTTCGCGTTGGAAATCATCGCGCTGAAAGCGCTGCCGGTGCTGATCCTGGGTGGTTTCACCTCGGTGCCCGGTGCCATCGTCGGCGGCCTGATCATCGGCATCGGCGAGAAGATGGGCGAAGGCTACTGGGGCCCGCTGCTTGGCGGTGGCATCGAGACCTGGCTGGCCTATGTCATCGCGCTCGGCTTCCTGCTGTTCCGTCCGCAAGGGCTGTTCGGCGAGAAGATCATCGAACGCATCTGACCGGAGAAACGCAACGTGTTCTATCGTGAAACCGGCCAGTTCAAGACCAATTATGCCGATGACATGGCGATCTTTCCGATCCGCCAGGACCGGATCGGCCTGGCGCTGATCCTCGCCTTCGCCTTCCTCGTCGTGCCGTTCGTCACCAGCGATTTCACGCTCAAGACGATCATGCTGCCGTTTCTGGCGCTGTCGGTTGCGGTGATCGGCCTCAACATCCTGACCGGCTACACGGGCCTGATCAGCCTCGGGTCCGCCGGCTTCATGGGTGTGGGGGCCTATGCCTGCTACAAGCTGACGACGATCTTTCCGGAGGTGAACATCCTCATCTGGATCTTCGTCTCGGGCTTCTTCGCGGCGGCGGTCGGGGTGTTCTTCGGCCTGCCCAGCCTGCGCATCAAGGGGCTTTATCTCGCGGTGGCCACGCTGGCGGCGCAGTTCTTCCTGCAATGGGCCTTCGTGCGCATTCCATGGCTGTTCAACTACAACCCGTCGGGGGCGATCGAGGTGCCTCTGCGCACCCTGTTCGGCGTGCCGATCACGGGGCCGACCGCCTCGCTGGAGGTCAAATACCTGATCTGCCTGTGCTTCGTGGTGGGCATGACCTGGCTGGCATCGAACCTCGTGCACGGGCGCATCGGGCGCTCGTGGATGGCGGTGCGCGACATGGACATTGCTGCCGAACTGATGGGGATCAAACTGCTGAACGCCAAGCTGATGGCCTTCGCGGTCTCGTCCTTCTACTGCGGGGTCTCGGGGGCGCTGTTCGTGTTCCTCTATCTGGGCGGCGCGGAGGCGGGCACCGAGTTCGCCATCCGGCTGTCCTTCCTGATCCTGTTCGCGGTGATCATCGGCGGGGCGGGCTCGATGATCGGCTCGTTCCTCGGGGCGGGCTTCATCGTGGCGCTGCCGACCATCCTGAAATTCGGGCTGCCCGCCATCGGCATTGCGATCACCGGCGCAACCGCCGAGAAGATCGTGCTGATGATCATCGGCGCGTTGACGATCTATCTCCTGATTGTGGAACCTCACGGTCTGGCCAGGATCTGGCAGATCATGAAGCAGAAACTGCGGGTCTGGCCTTTCCCCTACTAAGGCCTGCCAACAGCAAACCAGGTCCGGGACTTATCAAAACCCGGCCACATCGACGAACAACGGTGAACGGAGGAACGACACCCATGATGTTCAAGAAACTGGCTCTCGGCGCTTCTGTCGCGGCCTCGGTGCTGATGGCGGGCTTTGCCGCCAAGGCGCAGGACGCGATCAACTTCGTGCACAACACCTACCGCACCGGCGCCTTCTCCGGCTCCGGCATCCCGGTCGGTGACGGCGTGCGCGATTATTTCGCCATGCTCAATGCCCGCGACGGCGGCATCGGCGGCGTCAGGATCAACTTCGAGGAGTGCGAGACCGCCTACGACACGCGTCGTTCGGTCGAGTGCTACGAGCAGGGCAAGGCCAAGAACTCGGTGCTCTACGTGCCATGGTCCACCGGTGCCACGCTGGCGGCGATCCCGCGCGCCCACATCGACAAGATCCCGATCTTCTCGATGGGCTACGGCCTTTCGGCCTCGGCCGTGGGCGAGGTCTTCCCCTGGGTTTTCAACATGCCGATCACCTACTGGGATGGTGCCAACGCCTTCATCCAGCACGTCGCGCAGCAGGAAGGCGGCTTCGACAAGCTCAAGGGCAAGACCATCGGCCTTCTGCACCTCGACGCGCCATTCGGCAAGGAGCCGATCCCGATTCTGGAGACGCTCGCCAAGCAGCACGGCTTCAACCTGAAGCTTTATCCGGTGGCACCCGCCGAAATGCAGAACCAGTCCTCGGTCTGGCTCTCGATCCGGCGTGACCGCACCGACTGGGTCTACAACCAGGGCTGGGGCGCGATGAACCCGACGGCGGTGCGCGAGGCAGCGCGCGGCGGCTTCCCGGTCAACCGGTTGGTCGGCGTGTGGTGGGCTGGCGGGGATGACGACGCACGCCCGGCCGGCGATGCGGCGAAAGGCTACCGCGCCCTGAACTGGCACCAGACCGGTGCCAACTTCCCCGTCATCCAGGACATCATCAAGCATGTCGTGGACAAGGGGCAGTCGCTGTCGCCGAAGGAGAAGGTCGGCGAGAACCTCTACAACCGTGGTGTCTACCAGGGCATCCTGATCGCCGAAGCGATCCGCAACGCACAGGCCATCACCGGCAAGAAGGTGATCACCGGCGAGGACATGCGCAGGGGCTTCGAAGCTCTCAACATGACCGAAGCCCGCTGGGCTGCCAACGGCGCTTCCGGCTTCGCCTCGCCGGTCCGCGTCACCTGCTCGGATCACAACAGCCAGTCGGCTGTCTACGTGATGGAGTGGGACGGCAAGGCCTGGAAGCGCCAGTCGGCCGATATCCAGCCGCAGAAGGAGATGGTCCGTCCGCTGCTGGAAGAAGCTGCCAAGGCCTTCGCCACCTCGAATGCAGGCTGGCCAGCCCGCACCGAGCCCTGCCAGAACAACTCGTGAGTTGAACAATGCCGGGGGTGGCCTTTGTGTCATTCCCGGCAAACGACGCGAGGGAAGGGGATCCGGGCGCTCCGGCGACGTGGATTCCCCTTCCCGGCCCGCCAGCGGGCCGCCGGGGATGACACCCCAGTGCTGAACAGGAGTTCCCATGTCCGCCACTGCCACAACCGCCCCTGTTGTTCAGCCCGCCGTCGACACGGTCCTGTCGGTGAACAACATCGAGGTCATCTATGACCACGTCATCCTTGTCCTGAAGGGGGTGTCGCTCACGGTGCCGCGCGGCGGCATTGTCGCGATCCTGGGGGCGAATGGCGCTGGCAAGACCACGACGCTGAAGGCGATCTCCAACCTGCTCAAGGCCGAACGCGGCGCAGTCACCAAGGGCTCGATCGAGTTCGAGGGCGAGCGCGTCGACACGATGAGCCCCAACGAACTGGTGCGGCGTGGCTGCATCCAGGTGATGGAAGGGCGGCATTGCTTCGCCCACCTGACCATCGAGGAAAACCTGCTGACCGGTGCCTTCACCCGGCGCGACGGCAACGCCGCCATCAAGCGCGACCTTGAAAAGATCTACACGCTTTTTCCGCGCCTGCGGCAGCGCCGGCAGTCGGTAGCGGGCTACACCTCGGGCGGCGAGCAGCAGATGTGCGCCGTCGGCCGCGCGATGATGTCGAACCCGCGCATGATCCTGCTCGACGAGCCCTCGATGGGGCTGGCGCCGCAGGTGGTCGAGGAGATCTTCGAGATCGTGAAGCGCCTCAACGCCGAAGAAGGCGTGTCGTTCCTGGTGGCCGAGCAGAACACCAACATGGCTCTGAGATACGCCACCTATGGCTACATCATGGAGACCGGCCGCATCGTCATGGATGGCGAGGCCAAGGCCCTGCGCGAGAACGAGGACGTCAAGGAGTTCTATCTTGGCGTGTCCGAAGGCGCGAAGAAATCCTTCCGCGAGGTCAAGAGCTACAAGCGCCGCAAGCGCTGGCTGGCATGAGCGCTGCCATCGAAGCGGTCTTCGATCGCTGGTACGCGGCCCTCAGGAGCGGCGACATGGCCGCGTTTCGGGGCGTGGCCGCACCCGACATCGTGGTGCGCTGGAATGGCCCGCCTGACCTGATCCCATGGGCGGGCGAGCATCATGGCCTTGAGGCGGCGCTGGCCTTCTTCGGCAAGGTCGGGGCGGCACTGGAGATCCTGAGCGTTGCGCCGGTGGAACGCCTGCTCGCCGCCGACAAGGCCCTGCTGGTGCTCGCCGGCCACTGGCGAGTGCGCGCCACGGGGCAGGAGCTGCATCTGCGCGCTGCCAACCTGTTCAGCTTCCGCGACGGGCTGGTTGTGGCCTATGAGGTGTTCCCCGACAGCGCGGCCTTTGTGCGGGCGCTGAATCCCACGTTTCTTGCCCCTTGATTGACGGGTTCTTGATTGACTTGCTCTTGATTGACGTGGGCCGATTGGCGATGTCTCACCCATGCCCATTCTGATCGGTCTTGCTGTCCTTGGCCTCTTGCTGCTGATCTTCGGGCCGCAGTTCTGGGTGCAATGGGCGCTCAAGAAGCATGGTGCGGAGCGTTCCGATTTGCCGGGCACGGGCGGGGAACTGGCCCGGCACCTTCTCGACGAGGCCGGGCTTCAGGATGTCGCGGTCGAAGCCACCGAGGCTGGCGATCACTACGATCCGGAGGCCCGCATCGTCCGGCTGAGCGAGGGCCACTTTGCTGGCAGGTCGGTGGCGGCGGTGGCCGTGGCGACCCACGAGGTCGGTCACGCCATCCAGCATGCCCGCGAGGAACCCGGCTTCATGCGGCGCATGACCGTCGTCGGCAATGTGATCTGGATCGACCGTGTCGCCACGGTGGTGCTGCTGACCGCGCCGCTGCTGGGCGTGCTGATCAAAGCCCCTGTGCTGATCCTGCTCCAGGTCGGACTTGGTGTGGTTCTGCTGCTGGTGCGCGTGCTGGTCCATCTGGTGACATTGCCGATCGAATATGATGCGAGCTTCCGCAAGGCGCTGCCGATCCTCGAAGCACGAGGCTATCTCGGCGAGGCCGACATGCCTGCCGCCAGGCAGGTGTTGACGGCGGCGGCTTGGACCTATGTGGCTTCGGCACTGGCGACCTTGCTGGACGTGATGCGCTGGTTGAGGATACTGCGGTTCTGACACAAAGAGGGAATGCCATGGCCACCCATTTCGATGCGCTGGAGACGCGCCCGCCAGAGGCGCGGGAGGCCGAGTTGCTGGGGCGGCTCGAAGGCGTGATTGCCGCTGCCATGCAGGCGCCGGCCTATGCCGCTCATCTCGCCGGGGTGGACCCGCATGACATCAAGAGCCGGACGGCGCTGGCGCAGTTGCCGATCCTGCGGAAATCGGACCTGCCGGCGCTGCACAAGGCGAACCCGCCTTTCGGCGGTTTCGTTCCCGGCCATCAGGGCCGGTTCGGACGGCTGTTCACCTCGCCCGGCCCGATCTTCGAGCCGGAGGCTGCGAGGCCAGATCCATGGGGGGCGGGGCGGGCTTGCTTCGCCGCTGGTCTGACCTGCGGCGAGGTCGTGCTCAACACCTTCAGCTATCATCTGACGCCGGGTGGTTTCATCTTCGATTCGGGCGCGCGCGCCGCAGGCTGTGCCGTGATTCCATCCGGACCGGGCAACACCGAGCAGCAACTGGATGTGATCGACGCTTTCCGTCCCGGTGCCTATGCCGGCACGCCGGATTTCCTGAAGATCCTGATCGAGGCCGGTCGCGCGGCCGGGCGACCGGTCAGCATGACGAGGGCTGTGGTATCGGGCGCGGCCTTTCCGCCCAGCCTGCAGGCTTGGGTCAAGGAGGCTGGCATCGATGCCTACCAGTCCTATGCCACGGCTGATTTCGGCATCATCGCCTACGAGACGGCGGCGCGATCCGGTATGGTCGTCAACGAGAACATCATCGTCGAGATCGTCACGCCGGGCACGGGTGACCCGGTCAGGGAAGGCGAGGTCGGCGAGATCGTGATCACCAGCCTTGATCCGGAGCATCCGCTGATCAGACTTGCTGTGGGCGATCTTAGCGCCACAATGCCCGGTGTCAGCGCCTGTGGCCGCACCAACATGCGCATCAGAGGCTGGATGGGCCGCGCCGACCAGACCGCGAAAATCAAGGGCATGTTCGTCAGGCCCGAGCAGGTGGCGGAGATCGCGCGCCGACATTCGGAGGTGGCGAAGCTGAGGCTTGTGATCGGCCGCGCCAACGAACTCGACACGATGCTGCTGAAGGCCGAGCTCTATGCCGAGCCGCCAGGTTTCGTCGATGCGCTGGCTGCCTCCCTGCTGGCCATCACCAAGCTCAAGGGGCTGGTCGAGATCGTGCCACAAGGCTCGCTGCCGCGCGATGGCAAGGTGATTTCCGACGAACGGCCCGTGGGCTGAGCCTGGATCAGGAGAGCCCATCCCCCTTCAAGGCGTGGCCGCCCTTCACAGCCGGCTCGCGAGGCCCTACATGCAAAGGGCGGGGCTGCCCGGTTCGTCAGGGAAATGTATCCCCGGGCCCTTATTGATCCGTCCGGGAGCTGTTCCTGACCTGGCCCGTGGGCCAGGACAAACGGCGCCCACCTACATTGTAGGTGTCCCGGGATCGAAAACCCAACGGCCATGGTGGCTCCGCAACCTTTTCCGCTCCCGCACCTTTCCGCTCACTTCGCAAAGCCGGACCGTTCCGTGATGGCCGACCATGACCTGAAGGCTGCGATGCGCCTTGATGCCGTCCGGCGGCGCAATGGGCTCGATCTCGACGACCGGCTGGAATGGGATCAGCAGATCGCCGATGGCCTGCTTGAATCCGGCCTGCTCGCGTCGGTGCGCGGCGTGGTGGCCGGCTACTGGCCAATGCGCTCGGAGGCTGATCCGCGCCCCGTCATGGTGGCGCTGAAGGAGCGCAGCGTGACGCTGGCCCTGCCGGCCTTGCACAGACCGGCCATTCACAAGCCTGGCGTGGCCTTCTCCAGCGAGGTGCTGTTCCGCCCATGGATGCCATGGGAGCCGCTGGTGCCCGGCGGTTTCGGCACCCTTGTGCCCATGTCCGAGACCGGCGTTGTCGAGCCCGCGGTGCTGCTCGTGCCGCTGCTGGCGTTCGACCGGCAGGGCCGGCGTCTCGGCTACGGCAAGGGCCACTACGACCGTGCCATCGCGCGGCTGCAAGCTGGCGCAGGCGTGCTGACCATCGGTGTCGCCTACGCGGCGCAGGAGGTGGCCGAGGTGCCGACCGAGCCGCATGACAAGGCGCTTGATGCCATCGTCACCGAGCGCGGCGTGACGATGATCCACACCCGGATCGCGGGCGGACGGGGCTGAACGATGACCCGGATGACGGCGCTGCCGCGTGATGCGTTGACCTTTCGGCGGTTTCCGGCACAAGTCGCTGGCTGCCCCGCCGACCACGCCCTGCATCCCGTCCCGAGCCGAGCCCTGCCGCATGCGCCTTCTGTTTCTTGGTGATGTTGTCGGCCGGCCCGGCCGGATTGCGCTGACCGAGAGGCTGCCGCAACTGAGGGCGCGCTGGAGCCTCGATTGCGTGGTGGTCAATGGCGAGAATGCCGCCGCAGGCTATGGCATCACCGAGGCGATCTGTCAGGAAATCCTCGATGCCGGGGCCGATGCGGTGACGCTGGGCAACCATTCATGGGATCAGCGCGAGGCGTTGGTGTTCATCGAACGCCAGCCGCGCCTGGTGCGTCCCGCCAATTACCCGCCCGGAACGCCGGGGCGTGGCGCTGCCATGGTCGAGACGGCCAAGGGCCAGCGTGTGCTGGTGGTCAACGCCATGGGGCGTGTCGAGATGGAGCCGCTCGATTGCCCGTTTCGTGCGGTCGAGGAGGCGATCGGGCAGGCCCCGCTGCGCGAGGTGGTCGATGCCATCGTGATCGACATCCATGCCGAGGCAACCAGCGAGAAGCAGGCTTTCGGCTGGAACTTCGATGGCCGGGTCTCGCTCACGGTCGGCACGCACACCCATGTGCCCACGGCAGACACCCGCATCCTGCCCGGCGGCTCGGCCTTCCAGACCGATGCCGGCATGTGCGGCGACTACCATTCCGTCATCGGCTTCGACCGGCACGAGCCCGTTCGCCGGCTGATCCAGAAGACGCCGCTGCAACGCTGGGAGGCGGCCAGCGGCAAGGGCACGCTGTGCGGCGTGGCGGTGGAGACCGATGACAGCACCGGGCTGGCGCTCAAGGTCTCGCCGGTGCGCATCGGCCCTGCGCTGGTCGAGCAGATGCCCCTGTTCTGGGAGAACTGACCGGTGAGCGACGGCGACCAGACCCCGCCATCCGACCCCCGACCGCTCGAGCATGCCCGGGCCAGCACCATCCTGCGCCATCTCGCCGACAAGCACGAGGCCAAGACGATCAGCATCGGGCAGATGACGGAATCGTTCGGCGAGCGCGCCTTCGGCATCCTGATGATCGTGTTCTGCCTGCCGAACATGGTGCCGGTGCCGGCCATTGGTGCCCTTTTCGGCATTCCCTTGCTGCTGATTGCTCTGCAGATGGCACTGGGGCGGCCAAAACCATGGTTGCCGCACTTCATCGAAACCAGGTCCATCCAGCATGCCTCGCTGGTGAAGATGGTCAATGTCGTCGAACCGCGCATGCGGCGCATCGAGGAGGCCCTGAAGCCGCGCTGGATCTTCCTGTTCTCGCCGATCATGGACAAGGCCATCGGCGTTCTGGCCATGCTCTGCGCGATCTCGATCATCATCCCGCTCCCCGGAAGCAATTTCCCGCCTGCGATCGCCTTGATCCTGATCTCCCTGGCGGTCACCCAGGAAGACGGGCTCTATCTGGGTTTGGGCGCGGTGATCGCGATTGCCGGCGTGACCTACACGACAGTCGTGATCGGTGGCCTGGCCTATGCCGGCTGGTTCGCGCTGATGCGCGTCATCGGCATCTGAGCCCCGTTGCCGTGCTTCTCAATCGCCTGAGCTTTGCTATAAGCCGGCCAAGAACAGATCATCCACACGCAGCAGAGGCGCCGTTCGGTGCCGTGCCGCGTTGTCGACAGGGAGGCTCCGTTGGCCGGGCATTCGCAATTCAAGAACATCATGCACCGCAAGGGCAAGCAGGACAAAGTCCGCTCGAAGATCTTTGGCAAGCTCGGTCGTGAAATCACCGTCGCTGCGAAGCTCGGGATGCCTGACCCTGCCATGAACCCGCGCCTGCGCATGGCTGTGCTGGCCGCGCGCGCCGAGAACATGCCCAAGGACAACATCGAGCGCGCCATCAAGAAGGCCGCCGGCAACGATGGCGAGAACTACGACGAGGTGCGCTACGAGGGGCGTGGCCCCGGCGGCGTGATGATGATCGTCGAGGCGCTGACCGACAACCGCAACCGCACCGGCTCGAACGTGCGCTCGTATTTCTCCAAGGCAGGCGGCGAACTGGGGGCCACCGGCTCGGCCACGTTCATGTTCGACCGGCTCGGCGAGATCACCTATCCGGCGCAAGCCGGCGACGCCGACGCGGTGATGGAAGCCGCGATCGAGGCCGGAGCCGACGATGTCCAGTCCGACGAGAATGGCCACACCATCACCTGCGGCTTTGCCGACCTGTCCGAGGTCTCCAAGGCGCTCGAAGCGCGGCTCGGCCCGCCGGCCACGGCCAAATCCGTGTGGAAGCCGCAGAACCTTGTCATGCTCGACGAGGAGAAGGCGCAATCGGTGATGAAGCTGCTCGACATCATGGAGAACGACGATGATGTTCAGAACATCTTCTCGAACTTCGAGGTCTCCGACGATGTGATGGCGCGCCTGACCTCCTGACCCGCTCAGCTATGCCCCAGCCAGCCGTCCCAGAGCGGCAGGCTGATCAGCGCTGCCAGCGCGATCACGCCATAGGCGATGCGGCGGAAGGTGCCTTCGCTGGCGAAACGGTAGAGGCTGGAGCCCACCACGATGCCGAGGCCGTAGGGCAGAAGCAGCGGCACAGCCTTCCAGAGTGCAGCCGCAGTCAGGATGCCGTTCCAGCTGAGCAGCAGGCCGGAAACCAGCGTGGCGCACGCGAAGTAGGTTACCAGATCGTGCCGCATCTGCACGGCGGACTTGTTCTGCGCGCTCAGCCAGAAGATCGCCAGCGGCATGCCTCCGAGTTGGGCAAGGCCGGCCCCCAGCCCCGACAGGCCGCCCACGCCGAAGGACAGCTTCAGGCCGGGTTTGCCACGCCAGCGCCAGCCGGCCGCCAGCGCCAGCACTGCCGCGATGATCAGGCCGGCGATCAGCCAGCGCATCACTGATGAGGGCAGGGTGAGCAGCAGCCACAGGCCCAGCGGCAGGGTCACGGTTGCCCCGATCAGCAGGGGCAGCACCTCGCGCCACGCAGCGTGCTTCAGCGAGCGCGCCGCGAGTGGCAGGGCAAAAGGGGCATCCAGCGCCCAGATCATGGCCGATGCCATCGGCAGCGGCACCACCAGCCCGGCCAGCGGCATGAAGATCATCGCAAAGCCGAAACCGGTGAAGCCGCGCACCAGCCCGCCCACAAGCGCCGCAAGACCAAGCACCGTCAAGGTGCGGTCGAAGCCTTGCGGGGCCAGTGCCTCGAACATCTCTTCCATGGCCATGTCCTCGGCCATGTCCTGTCAGGCCGACCCGTTGCGCGCAAGGCACATTCAGGATCAGTGCGTCAGGCTATACGCTTTGGCATGGCGAACACGATTCGGATCCTCGGGATTGATCCCGGGCTGAGCAAGACGGGCTGGGGAATCATCGTGCAGGAGGGCACGCGCCTGAGCTTTGTCGCTTGTGGCACTGTGACAAGCGACAACACCCACTCCACCGCCGAGCGTCTCAGGCAACTTCATGACGGGTTGTCGGAGGTGTTGGGCCAGTATCGGCCTGACGAGGTCGCGGTCGAGGAGACCTTCGTCAACAAGGACGCACAGGCGACACTGAAACTCGGCCATGCGCGGGGCGTGGCGTTGCTGGTGCCGGCGCTGAGCGGGCTTGCCGTTGCTGAATATGCGGCCAATCTTGTCAAGAAAACCGTGGTCGGCAATGGTCATGCTGACAAGAAGCAGATCGGTATGATGATCAAGGTTCTTCTGCCAAAGTCAGATCCGAAGACAGAAGATGCGGCTGATGCTCTTGCAATTGCCATAACGCACGCGCAGCACCGGGGTGCTCGCGCACTTCGTGAACGCGTGTTACCGTAAACCAACTTCCGCTTGCGTCACAGGGCGGGCCTTTTGCTTTTGGATGGCAGCATGATCGGCAAGCTCAAGGGCCAGATTGATTCATACGGCGAGGATTTCGTCATCGTCGACGTGCATGGCGTGGGCTACGTGGTGTTCTGCTCGTCCAGGACTCTGCAGGCCCTGCCGCCGGTCGGCGAGGCTGTGACCGTCTGGATCGAGACCCAGGTCCGCGAGGATGCCATCCGCCTGTTCGGCTTTCGCAGCGAGGCCGAGCAGAACTGGTTTCGTCTGTTGCAGAGCGTGCAGGGAGTCGGGGCCAGGGTGGCGCTGGCGATCCAGTCGACGCTCGAACCCGGTGCACTGGCAACTGCCATCGCCACAGGGGACAAGGCGCAGGTGGCGCGGGCCAATGGTGTCGGCCCGAAGCTCGCCCAGCGTATCTGTGTGGAATTGAAGGACAAGGCGCCGGCTTTCGGCATGGTCGATCCAGCCCTGATGCAGTTGTCAGGTGCGATCGAGGCGAAAGCCCTGCCGCGTCCGGTCAGCGATGCGATCTCCGCGCTGACCAATCTGGGTTATCCGCAGGCGCAGGCCCAATCGGCTATCGCAGCGGCCATGACGGCGCTTGGAGACGGCGCGGAAACCGGACAACTGATCCGGCAAGGACTGAAGGAATTGGCGAAATGACCGCCCGACTGAACACCGCCGAGGCTGAACCGATCAGCGTCATGCCCTAACTCGATGACGAAACGGCTCGTGGCCTGCTGATCAAGCAGTGGGGTGACGATGCGCTGGTGATCGGCGGCAAGGCGTAGACGGCCAGCGAGATGACTTTGAGGGCTGCCTTCTCGCCGGACGGCGAGCTCGGCAGCGTCGCCTATTGCCGCATGAGTGGGATGGTTGCCCTGCTGGGGCCATCGTGGTGACGGATGGCGGGCGCGGCATGGGAACGGCGCTGTTCAACGCCGTCGCCGACGAAGCGCGTGCGCAGACAGTGAAGCGGCTCCGAGCCATCACGACCAACGATTTCGAGGCCATGGCCTTCTTCAAGAAGCGTGGCATGCGCTTCATGTCGATGTTTCCCGGCGGGGTCGATGCCTGCCGGGCCTTCAAGCCGGGGCCTAAGGAGTTCGGCTTCCACGGCATCGTCTGCCGCGACGTGTTCGAGCTCGAACTCGATCTGTGAGACGGCCCGGACCCGGACACTGGCTTGCGCGCTCGCGCAAATAGCGCCAAACAGCGCAGATGAGCGACAAGAACCGCCCAGGCCTGCTCGATGGCGCCAAGCGCGAGGATGACATCGACCAGTCGATCCGTCCGCTGGCGCTGGGCGAGTTCATCGGCCAGCAGCAGGCGCAGGACAATCTCAAGGTTTTCATCCAGGCGGCGCGGACGCGGGGCGACGCGCTCGACCATGTGCTGTTCGTCGGCCCGCCGGGGCTGGGCAAGACCACGCTGGCGCAGATCGTGGCGCGCGAGATGGGCGTCAACTTCCGCTCGACCTCCGGCCCGGTGATCGCCAAGGCCGGCGATCTGGCGGCGCAGCTCACCAACCTCGAAGAGCGCGACGTGCTCTTCATCGACGAGATCCACCGGCTCAATCCGGCGGTCGAGGAAATCCTCTATCCGGCGATGGAGGACTACCAGCTCGACCTGATCATCGGCGAGGGGCCTGCCGCGCGTTCGGTCAAGATCGATCTGCCGAAGTTCACGCTGGTCGGTGCCACCACGCGGGCCGGCCTGCTGACCACCCCGCTGCGGGACCGCTTCGGCATTCCGATCCGGCTCAACTTCTACACCGTCGAGGAGCTGGAGCGGATCGTGGCGCGGGGCGCGCGGGTCATGGGCATCGGCATGAGCGCGGATGGCGCCAACGAGCTGGCGAAGCGCTCGCGCGGGACACCGCGCATCGCGGGCAGGCTGCTGCGCCGGGTGCGCGATTTTGCCATCGTGGATGGCGCTGACCAGATCACGCGGAGCGTCGCCGACAAGGCCTTGCGCCTGCTCGATGTCGACGCGATCGGGCTCGACCTGATGGACCGGCGTTACCTGTTGATGGTCGCCGAGAAGTTCGGCGGCGGGCCGGTCGGCATCGAGACCATCGCCGCAGCCCTCTCCGAGCCGCGCGATGCAATCGAGGACATCATCGAGCCGTTCCTGCTCCAGCAGGGCTTCCTCCAGCGCACGCCGCGCGGCCGGCTGCTGACCGGCGCCGCTTTCCGGCATCTGGGCATGCCCGAGCCGAAGCGCGAGGGCGCGCAGTTCGGGCTGTTCGGGGATGAGGGGGACGCGTGAGCGCGGAACCGCACCTTCTCCCCATTCGTGTCTACTACGAGGACACCGACTTTTCGGGCGTGGTCTACCATGCCTCCTATCTGCGCTTCATGGAGCGGGGGCGGACGGAACTGATCCGGGCGCTCGGCGTCGAGCAGCGTGAGCTGTTCGCCAGCGAGGGTGGCACGGAGATGGCTCTGGCCTTCGCGGTGCGCCGCATGGCCATCGAGTTCCTCAAGCCCGCGCTGATGGACGACCTCCTGACCATCGAGACCGCTGCGGTCGTGGCGCGCGGGGCGACGATGCAGATCGCCCAGCGCGTGCTGCGCGGCTCCGAGGAGCTGGTCACGGCCGAGGTCACGGTGGCCTGCGTCGGGGCTGGCAAGGCGCGCCGGATACCGGAGGCCCTGCGGCGGCGGCTCAGGCTGGACACGCCCTGACAGGGCATCATGCCGCGCCTCCGGGCTTGCTGCATTGCACGCAATCCTAACCGGACATTAACCCTATTGGCGGTTTAACTTGGCAGGAACAAGGGAGAGCCGCGTTCCTGACGCGTTCATGCGCCCTTCTTTCGCCGGATTCGGGCGCGATGTGAAAGAACCACCTTTCCCGGCATGTGAAACCCGATCGCCGCGCTGGCTGCCACGATGCCTGCCGCCGCGGCCAAAGGACATGAGCAGATGACACCCGTCGAAATCGCACAGGCCCCCATCGACATGTCGTTCCTGGCGCTGTTCATGCATGCCCACCTGGTGGTCAAGCTGGTCATGATCGGCCTGATCGCGGCCTCGGTCTGGTGCTGGGGCATCATCATCGACAAGATGCTGCTGTATCGCCGCACGCAGGCTGCGATGGACCGCTTCGAGGAAACCTTCTGGTCAGGCCAGTCGCTGGACGAGCTTTACCGCACGCTCTCGGCCAAGCCGGTCACCGACATGGCGGCGGTGTTTGTCTCGGCCATGCGCGAGTGGAAGCGCTCGTTCGACAATGGCGGCCGTTCGGTCGCATCGCTGTCACAGCGCATCGACCGCGTGGTGGACGTGACCATCCAGCGCGAATCGGAGCGGCTGGAATCCAAGCTGCTGATCCTCGCCACGATCGGATCGTCATCGCCGTTCATCGGTCTGTTCGGCACGGTCTGGGGCATCATGACCGCGTTCCAGGCCATTGCCGTGTCCAAGAATACCTCGCTGGCCGTGGTCGCGCCGGGCATCGCCGAGGCCTTGCTGGCTACCGCCATCGGCCTGTTCGCGGCCATTCCAGCGGTGATCGCCTACAACAAGCTCCAGGCCGATGCTGCCAGGGCGACCAGCCGGCTTGAAACCTTCGCCGACGAGTTCTCCGCCATCCTCCAGCGCCAGATCGACGAGCGCATGGCTCCGCGCGACGCGCGCGAAATGGCAGCCTGAGGGCCAGCGCGATGGGCATGTCGGCAAGCGCGGCGGCGGGTGGAGGTGGCGGGCGACGCCGGCGTAGCCGTGGCCGCAGGCACGCACCGATGAACGAGATCAACATGACGCCGTTCATCGATGTCATGCTGGTGCTGCTGATCATCTTCATGGTGGCTGCACCGCTGCTGGCGGTCGGCGTGCCGATCGACCTGCCGCAGACGGCGGCCAAGCCGATCAACATCGATCAAAAGCCCGTGACCGTGGCCATCGACGACAAGGGTCGTATCTATGTGCAGGATCAGGAAGTGCCGGAGGGCGAACTGGTGGCGCGGTTGACGGCGGCGGCCAAGGCCGGCGTTGACGAGCGCATCTATGTCCGCGGCCACCGGCAGGTGGATTATGGTCGCGTGGCGCAGGTCATGGGAGCGGTGACGGCGGCGGGCTTCAAGAAGATCGCGCTGGTGACGGATACGGAACAGAAGAGGTAGGGCAGTTGCGTTTCGCAAAGCTGTTCTCGAAGCAGGAGCCGGGCGTTGCCGTTTCGGCGTTCGGGCACGCAGCCGTGGTGGTTGCGGGCCTGGTCGCGTTTGGCAGTTCGCCCCCGCCCTTCAAGGACGCTGACGAGGCCATTGCCGTCGAAGTGGTCGATCCATCCGCACTCAACGAGGTGACGCGCGGCGAGCGCAGCGCCCAGGCGGTGCAGGATACGCCGCGCCCGCGCGCCGAGCGGCAGAGCGAGATCACCGAACAGAAGGATCCGGGCGAGAACAAGCGCGATGCCCCGACCCCGCCGACGCGCCCTGCTTACCTGAAAACCGCCGAGCGTGACGAGGTCGCGCCTCCGCCGCCGCCCTCACGCCCGGCCCCTGCGCCCGCCCAGCAGGCCGCACGGCCCGAGACGCAGGCGCAGGAGGTGAAGCCCGACCCGAAGCCGCGCGAAGCGACCAGGCCTGAGCCCAAGCCGGAGATGCGCCGCGACCAGCTTGCCGCCCTTGCCGAGCAGGCCGAACTCCAGGCCCGCCGCGAGCAGGCCGCCGAGGAAGCCCGCGCTGCCGCCAAGGCCCGCGCCGAGGCTGAAGCCCGCGCCCGTGCCCAGGCGGAGGCTGCCGCAAAAGCCAAAGCCGCAGCGGCTGCAAAGGCCGAGGCCGATGCCAAGGCAGAAGCCCTCGCCGAAGCCAAGGACAAGACCGAGGCGGAGAACAAGGCCAAGGCCGAGGCGCTGGCAAAGGCCAGGGCTGCTGCCGACGCGAAGGCGAAAGCTGCGGCAGAGGCCAAGGCGCGCCGCGATGCGCAACTGGCGGCGCAGTTCAACCCGAACGACATTTCCAAACTGCTCAACTCGAAGGAGCAGGCCCAGTCGTCCGGCTCGACCGGGCGCGAGGTCAACCGCGTTGCCTCCCTCGGCTCGCAGACCGGCACCGCGCAACGCATGAACCCGAACATGCGCTCGCAGCTGATCGGCATCATCAAGGAGCAGCTTGAGCGCTGCTGGGTGGTGCCCGTGGCGCTTCAAGGTTCGCAACGTCCGCCGGTGCCGTCTGTCAGGGTGGCTCTGAAGCAGGACGGCACGCTGGCCAGCCAGCCCTCGGTGATCAACACCTCGGTGGACCCGTTGTTCCGGGTGGCAGCCGATTCTGCCCTCACCGCAACGCGGCGCTGCACGCCGCTGCGCATTCCGGCGCAATTCGCGCCCTTTTACAATGACTGGCGCGATGTCGTGGTAAACTTCGATGCGCGCGATGTCCTGTGACCACCGACAAGGTTCGAGCATGACGATGACCACCCTTGAGCTTGCGCCCCCCGGCTTCGGCCACACCCGCCTCGCATCGATCAGCCGCCGCGGGCTGCTGGCCGGATCAGGGGCCTTGATCGCCGCCCAGGCGCTGGGAACCTCCACCGCCATGGCGCAACTGGTGATCGATCTGCGCAAGGGCACGTTCCAGCCCATGCCCATCGCCATCGCCGATTTCGGCGGAGAGGGCGACATGGGCCCGCGCGTCTCCGGCATCATCACCAACAACCTGCGCCGGTCCGGCTATTTCATGCCGCTGCCGCGCGAACGTCATGCGGAGCGGACCCCGCCCTTCGACGGCATCCCCAACTTCGAGCAGTGGAAGCCGACCGGCGTGCAGGGCCTCGTCGTCGGCCGCGTGGTGCGCGATGGCGCGCGCCTGCGCTCCGAATTCCGCCTTTGGGATGTTACCAGCGGCCAGCAACTCGCCGGCCAGCAGTATTTCACCGATCCCAACAACATGCGCCGGGTGGCGCACATCATCTCCGATGCCGTCTATTCGAAGATCACCGGCGTGGGCGGCTATTTCGACACGCGCGTGGTGTTTGTCGACGAGGCTGGCCCCAAGGAGAACCGCCGCAAGCGGCTCGCCATCATGGATCAGGACGGTGCTAACGTGCGCTTCCTCACCACGGGCGATGTCAGCGTGGTGACGCCGCGTTATTCGCCGGTCTCGCAGGACGTGACCTACATGGCGCAGCGGCAAGGCGAGCAGCCGCGCGTGCATGTCATCAACATCGAGAGCGGCGCGCGGCAGGTTGTCGGCAACTTCCCCGACATGACCTCGAGCCCGCGCTTCTCACCCAATGGCCAGACCATCGCGCTGTCGCTCCAGACCGGTGGCAACTCGAACCTTTACGCCATGAACCTGGGCTCGCGCTCAACCACGCGCCTGACCGACACGGCGGCGATCGACACATCGCCGTCCTATTCGCCGGATGGCACCCAGATCGTGTTCGAGAGCGACCGGGGCGGCTCGCAGCAGCTTTACCTGATGGATTCAGGCGGCGGGGCCGCCAAGCGCATCTCGTTTGCGCAGGGATCGTACTCGCAGCCGGCCTGGTCACCAAAAGCTGACCTGATCGCCTTCACCAAGCGCACCGGCAGCGGCTTCGCCATCGGGGTGATGCGGCCCGACGGTTCGGGCGAGCGGCTCTTGACGGAAGGCTTCCATAACGAGGCGCCGACCTTCGCGCCCAATGGCCAGTATCTGATGTTTTTCCGCGATCCGGGCGGGCAATCGGGCGGAAAACTCTACATGGTCGACATCACCGGGCGGGTCGAGCAGCCGGTTCCGACACCGGCTTTTGCCTCCGATCCGACCTGGTCGCCGCTGCTGACCGAGGTCCGTTCCTGAGCCGTCAGGGGCGGGCCGGACGGTGAGGATCGGTTAACCATCTGCCCCGATGCCGCCATTTTGACTTGATCTGGCAAGGTCTCGTTTAGGTTGACGCGACATTGATGAGGCATGTGGCGTCTCGATCACAGATGCCTGCCTTTCTTGCCGCTTCCGGAGACATGTCCATGTTGATGACCTTTCTCGCCAGCGCCCGTGCCGCCAAGCTTGCCTTGATCGTGCTGGGCGGCCTTGCGCTGGGTGCCTGTTCGAGCACGCCCACAACCGATCCCAATGCCGGCTTCGGGGCTGGCGGGGCTGCCACGCCTGGCAGCGCGCAGGATTTCGTCGTCAATGTCGGCGACCGCGTGTTCTTCGAGTCGGATTCGACCGACCTGACCTCCACCGCCACCGCGACCCTGGACAAGCAGGCGACCTGGCTCGGCCGCTACCCGCGCTATACCTTCACCATCGAAGGCCATGCCGATGAGCGTGGCACCCGCGAATACAACTTCTCGCTCGGTGCCCGCCGTGCCCAGGCTGTGCGCGACTATCTCGCCTCGCGCGGGATTCCGGCCAACCGGATGCGCATCGTCTCCTATGGCAAGGAGCGCCCCGTGGCGGTCTGCAACGACATCTCGTGCTGGTCGCAGAACCGGCGCGCCGTGACCCTGCTGGATACGGCGGGGCTCTGAAAGATGGCGCCACATCGGCGGCGTTGAACCTGTGTTCATGACAACCGGCGTCAGACTGCGCCGGTTGTCGCGTTTGTGGCATGATGTTTGCCCGGTTGACGCCGTGTTCGGGTGAAACGGTTCTGGTCAGTATGGGACTTGGCAAGATGATTTCTGGAGCAGTAATGCGTTTTGCAGCGGTTCCGACATGGCGCACAGGCGCAGGCCTTGCTGCGCTGCTCGGGTTCTGGCTGGCCATGGCCGCGCCGGTTCAGGCGCAGGATGCCGCCGAACTCAGCGTGCGGGTGAACCGGATGGAGAACCAGATCCGCCAGCTCTCCGGGCAGATCGAGCAACTCCAGTTCGAGAACCGCCGCCTCACCGACCAGCTCAAGCGCTTTCAGGAAGATGTCGACTTCCGCCTCAATGAACGGGGCGGGGCCCGTGCGCCGGGTGGTGCAGCTCCTGCCGGCGCGCCCGCTGCCGCTGCGGGCGCGGCGCCCGGCCAGCCGGCACGGCCACGGCGCAATGATGCGTTCGATCCCGGCTCCCAGCCCGGTTCTGCCGGCGTCCCCCGTCCGCTGGGCGGCGGCGTGCTGGATACGGGCGGGCCGGGTTCCGGCCAACCCCTCGACGTGTCTGGTGCGCGCGTGCCGCAAGGTGCCTTGCCGGCCGCGCCAAGGCCTGCCCAGAGTGCGGCGGCAACAGTCACCGGCACACCGCGCGCCACCTACGATGCCGCCTTTGCAGCCATCAATGCACGCCAGTATGAGGATGCGGAGATGGGCTTTCGCCAGTTCCTGCAGTCGAACCCGCGTGACCGGCTGGTGCCTGCCGCGACCTATTGGCTGGGAGAGAGCTATTTCCGGCGCAACCGCCACAAGGATGCCGCCGAGCAGTATCTGAAGGTCACCACCGAGCATGGCCGCGCGTCAATCGCACCGGATGCCATGCTCAGGCTGGGCATGTCGCTCAATGCGCTCGGCGCGCGTGATCAGGCCTGCGCGACCTATGCGCAATTGTCCGTCAGATATCCCGAAGCCTCGCAGAATGTGCGAACGGGTGTTGAGCGCGAGCAGAAGCGCGCCGGCTGCGCCGGCTGATGGACGGGCGCACGCCCCAGCCTGCCGTGCCGGTTTCACCGGACGAGGCCGACGCGACCTTCACCATGCTGGCGGGCCGCAGGGTGCTGCTGGGAGTCTCGGGCGGTCCCGATTCGGTGGCGCTCATGGGACTGATCGCGGGCTGGGCGCGGCGGCACGGACAAACATTGCCAACAGTCGCCGTGGTCGATCATGGTCTTCGGCCCGCCTCCGCCGATGAAGCAGCCTTTGTCGTCGCCAGCGCCGAGGCGCTGGGCCTTGCCGCTGCCATCCTGCCCTGGACGGGGCCGAAACCCGCCAGCGCGCTGCAGGACAATGCGCGCCGGGCCCGCTACCGATTGCTCGCCGCGCATGCCCGTGCGATCGGGGCCGACATGCTGGTGACGGCCCATACCGAGGATGACCAGGCGGAAACACTGATGATGCGACTGGCCAGCGGCTCGGGCCTGACGGGGCTGGCCGGCATGCGGCAGCAGACGCGCAGCGCCGGCATCGCCCATGCCCGACCGGCCCTGGGCTGGAGCAAGGCCAGCCTGATCGCGACCTGCCGGCAGCATGGCTGGGGCTGGATCAACGACCCTTCCAATGCCGATCATCGGTTCGCACGCGTGCGCTGGCGCGGCGTCCTGCCCGTTCTGGCGGCGGAGGGGCTGGATGCGGGCCGTCTCGGTTTGCTGGCACGCCGGCTGGCCGCAGCCGACGAGGCGCTCGACGAGATCGCGGAGCGGGCACTAGAGGCTTGCTGCATGCCGCCAGACAAGGCTGGATGGCACATCGATTTCCGGCGGCTCGCAGGTTATCCTTCTGCCATCGTCATCCGTGCTTTGGGCCGCATGCTGATTGGCCCTATGGTCGGGCAAGGCGCTGGCGGCGAGGAGAGCATCACGGCGCCTGCTTCCGGCATCAGGTTGCAGCGGCTGGAAGCCTGCGCCGAAGCGCTGCTGGACGCGCTCCGGTCGGGCAGGGCAGTCAGGCGCACACTTGGCGGGCAGATTCTCGCACTCGACCGGCACGGGCTGCTCTTTGGCCAGCCCGAAGGCCTGCGCCGGCGCGGTGCCCGTCGTGTGCGCACCGGCGATGGGGCGGGACATGAGGTGGCTGACAGCGGCACGCAACCAGCTCGAAGTCAGCTCCCGCGCTGACGCATGATGGACGGTGGCCTGCGTCAACCCTGTTCCACGTCGGAGCCTTGGCAAGGGCCATGGTGAGGACTAAGTATGATGTCAACGATGCGGCTCTTCTGTCCCTGACCCGAGCCCGCGCAGAACGGATGCGGATATGAACCCCAACTTTCGCAATTTCGCTGTCTGGCTGGTGATTTTCCTGCTGGTTCTGGCTCTGGTGACCCTGTTCCAGAGCCCCAGTTCGAGAACCGCCGATTCGAACATTGCCTACAGCCAGTTGCTGAACGACGCGGAATCGGGCCGGATCACCACGGTGACGATCGCCGGTCAGGAGATCAGCGGCACCTACACCGATGGTCGCACCTTCACGACCTTTGCGCCGTTCGATCCTGGCCTGGTGACCAAGCTTCAGGCCAAGGGCGTGCAGATCACCGCCCGCCCGCAGAACACCGAAACCAACTGGCTGATGACGCTGCTCATCAACCTCCTGCCGATTGCGCTGCTGATCGGGGCATGGATTTTCCTGTCACGGCAGATGCAGAGCGGCGCGGGCCGGGCCATGGGCTTTGGCAAGTCGAAGGCCAAGTTGCTGACCGAGGGCCAGGGCCGCGTCACTTTCGATGACGTCGCAGGCATTGATGAAGCCAAGGAAGACCTTCAGGAAATCGTCGAATTCCTCAAGGATCCGCAGAAGTTCCAGCGGCTCGGCGGGCGCATTCCGCGCGGCGTTCTGCTGGTCGGCCCTCCCGGCACCGGCAAAACGCTGACGGCGAAGGCCGTGGCCGGCGAAGCGAACGTGCCGTTCTTCACGATTTCCGGTTCGGACTTCGTCGAAATGTTCGTCGGCGTTGGCGCGAGCCGCGTGCGCGACATGTTCGAGCAGGCCAAGAAGAACGCGCCCTGCATCATCTTCATTGACGAAATCGACGCTGTCGGCCGCCATCGCGGTGCGGGCCTCGGCGGCGGCAACGATGAGCGCGAGCAGACCCTCAACCAGCTTCTGGTGGAGATGGACGGCTTCGAGCCCAACGAAGGCATCATCATCATCGCTGCGACCAACCGTCCTGACGTGCTTGATCCGGCGCTGCTGCGTCCGGGCCGTTTCGACCGGCAGATCGTGGTCTCCAACCCGGATGTGGTCGGCCGCGAGAAGATCCTGCGCGTGCATGTGCGCAAGGTTCCGCTCGGCCCCGATGTCGATCTCAAGGTGCTGGCCCGCGGCACGCCCGGCTTCTCCGGCGCGGACCTGATGAACCTCGTCAACGAGGCGGCCCTGCTGGCTGCGCGCCGCAACAAGCGCATTGTCACCCAGGCCGAGTTCGAGGACGCCAAGGACAAGGTGATGATGGGCGCCGAGCGCAAGACGCTGGTCATGACCGAGGACGAGCGCCGCCTGACCGCCTATCACGAAGCCGGTCACGCCATCGTGGCCTTCAATGTCCCGGCGACAGACCCGGTGCACAAGGCGACGATCATTCCGCGTGGCCGTGCACTGGGCATGGTGATGCAGCTTCCGGAGCGCGACAAGCTGTCGATGAGCTTCGAGCAGATGACCTCGCGCCTTGCGATCCTGATGGGTGGCCGCATCGCCGAGGAGATGATCTTCGGCAAGGAGAAGGTCACGTCGGGTGCACAGTCGGACATCGACCAGGCCACGCGCCTTGCCAAGATGATGGTGACGCGCTGGGGCTTCTCGCCCGAGCTTGGCACGGTGGCCTATGGTGAGAATCAGGACGAGGTTTTCCTTGGCATGTCGATGGGCCGCCAGCAGAGCGTGTCAGAGGCGACAGCCCGCACCATCGATTCCGAAGTGCGCCGCCTTGTCGAGGGCGGCCTGGAAGATGCCCGCCGCCTGCTCAAGGAGCGTGCTGCTGATCTTGAAACGCTGGCGCAGGGCCTGCTGACCTTTGAGACCCTGTCGGGCGACGAGATCAAGGACCTGCTCGACGGCAAGCCTCCGGTGCGCGATGTCGACCCAACGCCTCCGACGCGTGGCTCCGCCGTGCCGACGGCAGGCCGGGGCAAGCGCAATCCCAATCCGGATGCCGGCATGGAGCCGCAGCCTCAGGTCTGAGGGCGCGCGGAACCGCAACACAGATCAAGCCCGGACCTTGCCAGGTCCGGGCTTTCTCGTTTCCGGCAGGCATTGTGCCTCAGGCCCTGTCATGGCCTGTGAACCATGAAACGGGTGCTGCAACAGTCGATTACAATTCTTGAAGAACTCCGGCGCACTGTTCCGGGCTAAACAACAGCCGTATGTTCGGCACTGCCGCGCTGCCTCGCGGCGTCTTTCTGACGGGATGGAACCCATGGCTCGCAAGTATTTCGGCACCGATGGCGTGCGTGGCCGCGCCAACAAGGTGATCACGCCGGAACTGGCCATGAAGGTCGGCCAGGCGGCCGGGCTCGCCTTTCGCCGCGGCGACCACCGCCACCGCGTGGTGATCGGCAAGGACACGCGGCTGTCCTGCTACATGATCGAGACGGCGCTTCAGGCCGGTTTTCTGTCGGTCGGCATCGACGTGCTGCCGCTCGGCCCGATCCCGACGCCGGCTGTTGCGATGCTGACGCGCTCGATGCGGGCCGACCTCGGCGTGATGATCTCGGCCTCGCACAACCCGTTCGAGGACAATGGCATCAAGTTGTTCGGACCTGATGGCTACAAGCTGTCCGACGACGTTGAACTCGAGATCGAGGCCCTGATCGATTCGGACCTGTCGTCGCAGCTGGCCAAGTCCACCTCGATCGGCCGGGCCAAACGCGTGGAAAGCGTGCACGCCCGCTACATCGAGTTTGCGAAGCGCACCTTGCCGCGCAACATGTCGCTCGAAGGCCTGCGCATCGTCGTCGATTGCGCCAACGGGGCCGGCTACAAGGTGGCGCCGGAAGCCCTGTGGGAGCTGGGTGCCGAGGTCATCGCCATCGGCATCGAGCCGGATGGCTTCAACATCAACCACGATGTCGGTTCGACCGCGCCGGAAGCGCTGATCCGCAAGGTGCGCGAGCTCAGGGCCGACATCGGCATCGCTCTCGATGGCGACGCGGACCGCGTGCTGATCGTGGATGAGCGCGGGCAGGTCGTGGATGGTGACCAGCTTATGGGCGTGATCGCCACAAGCTGGCATGACGAAGGCCAGCTGACAGCGCCGGGCATCGTCGCCACAATCATGTCCAACCTCGGGCTTGAGCGCTACCTGGCCGGCATCGGCCTGACACTGGCCCGCACGGCCGTGGGGGACCGCTATGTGCTGGAGCACATGCGCGAGCATGGCTACAACCTGGGCGGCGAGCAGTCCGGCCACATCATCTTGTCGGACTATTCCACCACCGGCGACGGTCTTGTCGCAGCTCTCCAGCTCATGGCGGTCGTGCAGCGCCTCGGCAAGCCGGTCAGCGAGGTCTGCCACTGCTTCGAGCCGCTGCCGCAGATCCTCAAGAACGTGCGCTACAAGTCGGGCCAGCCCTTGCAGGACGGCGTCGTGGTCTCCGCCATCGACGATGCGCGCAAGAAGCTCGGCAATGGCGGACGGCTGGTGATCCGGCCCTCCGGCACAGAGCCGGTCATCCGGGTCATGGCCGAGGGCGATGACCGCGACCTGGTGGAGCGTGTGGTCGACGAGGTTGTCGATGCCGTCTCCAGGGCTGCGGCCTGAAGGCGGCCTGAAGGCGTCTTGGGCGCTCAACACCATGTGAATGCGATGCCGCCTGGATGCGCCGGCCTGCGGTGATCTGGCAGGCTTGCCTGCGGCATGCTCGGCTATGCTTCGAAACCATGGTTAAGCGTTAGGGTTAAGCGCCCTTTAACTGTTCGGTGCCATCGTCGTCCTCGTTGGCATTTCGCATGCGTGTTCGCACCATGCCAAACCGTTGAGGATGAAATCATGAGCAGCCTGAAAGTTTTCGCTGTCGCAGGCGCCGTGGTTGTCGGCGTCGCAAATGTGGCCCAGGCAGGCGATCTGCCTGTCCCGCCGCCGCCCCCGCACTTCGATGCGCCGCTGCGCGGCACGGTTTCAGCAGGCGGCGTCTATCTGCGCGGCGATATCGGTGTCGGATCCACCAAGATCGGCAAGTATACCTCCGACATCTATGCGATCCCGGCCATCGGCTCCGCCAGTCTGTTCGGCCAGAAGCATCCCACGCCGTCCTTTGTTGGCCTTGGCGTCGGCTACAAGTTCAACAGGTGGTTCCGTGCCGACATGACCGCCGAACTTCGTGGCGGTGGCCAGATCGGCTACTCCGACTTCCTGACGCTTCCCGCCGCGCCGGGCCTGACCCTGGCCAACACCTATAACGGCCAACTCTCGTCGCGGGTGTTCATGGCCAATGCCTATGTCGATCTCGGCACCTTCTGCGCGCTCGGCTGCCTGACACCGTTCCTCGGCGCCGGCGTCGGCGTGTCGCAGAACATGATCAGCGGCTTCACAGACCAGGGTGTGGTGGAGATCGGCGGTGGCGGTGGCGTTGCCCCGAGCTTCGCCTATGCGCCTGACCGCACCAAGACCGACTTCGCCTGGGCCCTGCACGCCGGTGTCGGCTACCAGATCAACCAGAACCTGACGATGGAAGCCAGTTACCGCTACCTCAACCTTGGCAAGGCCGAATCTGGCGTCCTCGTGAACCCGTTCGTGCCCGGCAACACGCTGGCTTCAGTGAAGCTGAACAACATCGACAGCCATGACTTCCGCCTCGGCATGCGCTGGGCGCTCGGCAGCGGCGATTGCTGCGGCTTGCCAGCTCCCGAGGCGGTGTTTGCGCCCGCTCCCATGGTTCGCAAGTTCTGATCCAGCCGCACGGCTGACAAGCTTACGGCGCGCCTGGAAGGGCGCGCCGTTTGGCTTTCGGCCTTCGTCCAGCGATTGTGCGGCTTGCGGAACAATCCTGATTGACGGGCACCGGCTTGTCCCCTATCCCCATCGACGGGTCATCTCCCCCCACCGGGAGACACCCATCTGTGAGGATGGAGACATTGATGGCTACGACACCGAACGCCTTGCGCGGCGAACTTGCACGTCCACGCGTGCCGAATTTTTCTTCCGGTCCCTGCGCCAAAAGGCCGGGCTGGTCCCTCAAATCGCTGAATGACGCGGCGCTCGGTCGCTCGCATCGTGCCAAGATCGGCAAGGCCAAGCTCAAGCAGGCCATCGATCTGACGCGCGAGGTGCTGGAAGTGCCTGCCGATTATCTGATCGGCATCGTGCCCGCGTCCGACACCGGGGCCTACGAGATGGCCATGTGGACCATGCTCGGCGCCCGCCCCGTGACCATGGCGGCCTGGGAGAGTTTCGGCGAAGGCTGGGTGACCGACGCCGTCAAGCAGCTCAAGCTGACCGACATCGAGACGGTGACCGCTCCTTACGGGGCGCTGCCCAACCTCAAGAAGATCGACACCCGCAACCGGGATGTCTGCTTCACCTGGAATGGCACGACCTCCGGCGTGCGTGTCCCCGATGCCAACTGGATCGCCGCCGACCGTCAGGGCCTGACCTTCTGCGATGCCACCTCGTCGGCCTTCGCGCAGCGGATGGACTGGTCCAAGCTCGATGTGACGACCTTCTCCTGGCAGAAGGCGCTCGGCGGAGAGGCGGCCCACGGCATGCTGATCCTCAGCCCGCGCGCCGTGGCCCGGCTTGAAAGCCATAAGCCTGCGTGGCCGCTGCCGAAAATCTTTCGGCTGACCTCGGGCGGCAAGCTGATCAAGGGTATCTTCGAAGGCGAAACCATCAACACGCCATCGATGCTCTGCGTCGAGGACTACATCGATGCGCTCACCTGGGCGAAGAAGGTCGGCGGCCTGACAGGGCTGATCAAGCGGGCCGACGCCAATGCCCGCGCCATCGCGACATGGGTCAAGGCCACGCCATGGGTCGATTTCCTGGCAGTCAAGCCGAAAACCCGCTCGAACACCTCGGTCTGCCTGACCTTCAGCGATCCTGCCGTGGCGGCCTTGCCTGCCGACGTGCAGGCCAACTTCGCCAAGGGCATCGTCACCTTCCTCGAAAAGGAAGGCGTCGGGCTCGATCTTGGCCACTACCGCGATGCGCCTCCCGGCCTGCGGATCTGGTGCGGCGCCACCGTGCAGACGCGTGACGTGAAGGCGCTGCTGCCGTGGATCGAACTCGCATTTGCCGCCGAAAAGGCAAAGCTTCAGAAAGCCGCCTGAGCGGCTTTCCTTCCGGCAATCGGCAGCAGGCAGTCGGCAGTCGCAGATGGCGATGCACGGACGCCGACTGCCCACATCCCACGGCCTCATCACAAGGTGCTCCCATGCCCGCTCCCAAGGTTCTGATTTCAGACGCCCTCTCTCCTGCCGCCGTGCAGATCTTCAAGGATCGCGGCATCGATGTGACTTTCGATCCCGGCCTCGGCAAGGACAAGGACAAGCTTGCCGCCATGATCGGCGACTATGACGGGCTTGCCATCCGTTCGGCCTCTAAGGCCACCGCCAAGCTGCTCGAAAGCGCCACGAAGCTGAAGGTGATCGGCCGGGCCGGCATCGGGGTCGACAATGTCGACATCCCGGCCGCCACCCAGCGCGGCATCATTGTGATGAACACGCCCTTCGGCAATTCGATCACCACCGCCGAGCATGCCATCGCGCTGATGTTCGCGCTGGCCCGCCAGATCCCGGCTGCCGACATTTCGACGCAAGCCGGCAAGTGGGAAAAGAACCGCTTCATGGGCGTCGAACTCGAAGCCAAGACGCTTGGCCTGATCGGTGCCGGCAACATCGGCTCGATCGTGGCGCGCAAGGCGCTGGGCATCGGCATGAAGGTCGTGGCCTATGACCCCTATCTGACACCGGAGCGGGCGGTAGCCCTCGGCGTCGAGAAGGTGGAACTCGATGCGCTGCTCGCCCGCGCCGACGTCATCACGCTGCATGTGCCGATGACCGAGCAGACGAGGAACATCCTGTCGCGTGAAGCGCTGGCCAAGACGAAGAAGGGCGTCCGGATCGTCAATTGCGCGCGGGGCGGGCTTGTGGACGAGCAGGCTCTGGCGGACGCGATCAAGGCAGGCCATGTCGCAGGCGCAGCGTTCGACGTGTTCTCGGAGGAGCCGGCGGAAACCAACCCGCTGTTCGGACTGGAGAACGTGATCTGCACGCCGCATCTTGGTGCCTCGACCTCCGAGGCGCAGGAAAACGTGGCGCTTCAGGTGGCCGAGCAGATGAGCGATTACCTGCTCAAGGGCGCGATCACCAATGCCGTCAACTTCCCCTCGATTTCGGCGGAGGAAGCCCCGCGCGTCAAGCCATTCGTGGCGCTGGCGGAGAAGCTTGGCTCGTTCCTCGGCCAGCTCACCGAAACCTCAGTGAAGGCCATCCGCATCGTCTATGAAGGCAAGGTCGCGGAACTGAACGTCAAGCCGATGACCTCGGCGGCCATTGCCGGCGTGCTCCGGCCCTTCATGCCGGGCATCAACATGGTCAACGCCGCCGCCATCGCCAAGGACAAGGGCATCATCGTCGACGAGGTCAAGCGCGAGGCTCCCGGCAACCTTGAAAGCTCGATCAAGATCATCGTCGAGGCCGAGGACATGCCGCGCCATGCCGTCGGGACCGTGCTGTCGGACGGTGTGCCGCGGATCGTGGAAATCCGCGACATCAAGGTCGATGCCGCCTTCGCACCACACATGATTTACATCCGCAATGCCGACAAACCCGGCTTCATCGGCGCGTTCGGTTCGCTGCTGGGTGATGCCGGCGTCAATGTGGCGACCTTCAACCTCGGCCGCGACACACCCGGCGGCGATGCGATCTGCTATGTCGCCGTCGACAGCCGCGTGGATGATGCCCTGCTGGCGCGGATCGAGGCGATCCCGCAGGTCAAGCGGGCACGGCGGCTGACGTTCTGAGGCAGTTGAAGCGGGTTGGCGGAGGCGGGATCATCAGGCATGATCCCACCCCTCGCGTTTGTGGAGACAGCTATCATTCGCTGTCACGCTTTTGTCCGTGCCGCCTGGGATGATGAGGCCAAGGTCTGGTATGTGGAGCAGTGCGTCATACCGGGCCTCGCAACAGAAGCCGACACGATTGAAGCCTTGATGCCACTAACCGGGACATCATGCCTGATCCGCCTGAGGGTGTGGAAGACGTCCCGGAGCACATCGCAATCGACCTGATCGCCCACACGCATGAACGCGTGGCGACGGCGGCCTGATGCGAACGAGGATGCGTTGCAAACGATCCAGTCTGGCCGTTGTGGTATTCCTGGCGCATGAACAACCTGAGCCCGGCAATCCGCGACATCCTGAAGAAAACGGCTTTGTCTGGTTTCGGACAGGCAAGGGCGATCATGAAATCTGGCGGCATGCCGAGACGGGCAAGCGCGTCATGGTCGAAGCCAAGGTCAAGACACGGCATACCACCACCAACATCATGAGGGACGCTGGCCTGCCCAAGGCCTTATGAGGCGATTGGGCGCAGTTGTTCCGGTGCGGTGTTCCTCCACATTCAAGCGATGGGACATCAAAGCACTGCGATCGACCCCGCCGCCGCCTGTGCCGTCTACTATGACGGAGGCTGCCCGGTATGCTCGCGCGAGATCGCGTTGTATCAACGCCTGAGCGATGGCGCTGCCGATCGCCCGGCCTTTGAGAACATCGCCGTGGAGCAAGCTCGCCTGCCCGATGGCGTCAGTCGCGAGGCGGCGCTGGCCCGTTTCCATGTCAGGCTCGGCAGCGGCGAGGTGGTCTCCGGCGCCGCGGCGTTCATCGCCCTGTGGCGGGCAACCCCGCGTTTCAGGCTGCTGGGGCGGGTGTGCTCCCTTCCGCCGCTGCCATGGCTGCTGGAGCGCGGCTACGGATTGTTCCTCAAGATCCGGCCCCTCTGGCGCTGAGGGCTTCGTCAGGCCCGGTTCCGCTCGGCCAGCCAGATGCCGCCGAGCACCAGCACCAGCGCGATGGCGTGGTAGAGCGCAAAGGGCTCGCCGATCAGCACCACAGCGAGGATGGCCGCCCAGATCGGCACGAGATTGACGAACAGCCCGGCACGGGCCGGGCCGATCAGTTCGACGCCGCGCATGAACATCAACTGCGAAATGATCGAAGGGCCGAGCGTGACATAGAGCACGAGGAGCCAGCCCTTCCAGTTCGGCCAAAGATGCTGGCCGAGCGCGATCTCGACCCCGAACAACCCGGCCGAGAGCACGCAGGCCACCACCGCCATTGCGGTGAAGAACACCAGGCCGGGCAGATCGGGGCGCCTGCGGAGGCCCAGCGTGTAGCCGGCATAGAGCGCGCAGGCGAAGATCATCAGGATGTCGCCGCGCGCGAACGCCAGCTGGGACAGGACTGACAGATCGCCGCGCGCCGCCGTCAGCGCCACGCCGAGCATCGTGGTCAGAACCCCCACCACCTGCATCAGGCGCAGGCGGGTGCGGAAGATCAGCACCGAGCCGGCCAGCACCATGACAGGGATCGAACCCTGGATGATGCCCATGTTGATGGCAGTGGTGGAATGGCCGGCCACATACATCAGGGCATTGAAGACGGTGAACCCGAGGCAACCCATCAGTGCGATCTGCACCCAGGCGGCGCGGATGGTGGGCCAGTGCGCCACCAGTTCCTTGCGAAAGACCACCGGGAAGACCAGCGCCACACCGATCCAGCGCAGCGATGTCAGCGCCATGGGCGAGATGTTGTCGATGGCGACCCGGCTGGCAATGGCATTGCCGCCCCACAGCAGCGTGGTGATAGCCAGCAGCAGATAGGGGTTCGCCCAAGCACGCTGCACGAGCGAGGCCTTGTGCCCGTCTGCCGGATGGATGCTTGCCATGCCTGTGCCTGACCCTTGCTGCGGCGCGTGATATGCGGGCGCGGCCCGCGCTGGCCCGCAATTTGGCATTTCCGCCACGATGCGATTTGCTCTAGCGTGTTGCGATCGTCGCGTCATGCCTCGCTGGCGCAGACCGTCCCTGCACACGCCTCACGCCCTGCGATTCTTGCCATGACCACCAGACCCGCCCGCCTGCTCGTCGTTGAAGGCAATGTCCGCGAGGCCCGCGAGGCTTACCGGCAAGGCTGGGGTGTGACGCCGGCCGAGTCCTATGCTCAGTCGATCCGGCAGCTGGACGAGGCTGCCATCTGCGACATTGCCCTGCCTGCGGACGAGGGTGCAAACCTGCCGGACCCGGCCGGGCTGGCCAGTTATGACGGCATTTTCCTGACGGGCTCAGCCCTGCACATCTATCAGGTGGCGCCGCCCGTAACGCGGCAGATCGAGTTGATGCGGGCGATCTATCGCAGCGGCACGCCGTGCTTCGGCTCCTGCTGGGGCATTCAGGTCGGCACGGTTGCAGCTGGCGGCACGGTGACGGCCAACCCTGCCGGGCGGGAGATCGGCCTTGCCCGCCGGATCGTGCCGACCGAGGCCGGCCGTTCCCACCCGCTGCTGGAAGGCCGTCCTGCCGCCTTCGATGCGCCTGCGATCCATCTGGACGCGGTGGTGCTGCCGCCGGGGGACATCACCGTTCTGGCGTCCAACGCGCTGACACCGGTGCAGGCCGCCGAGATCCGCCACGAAGGCGGCGTATTCTGGGGCGTGCAATATCATCCCGAGTTTTCGCTTGGCGAGGTTGCTGCCATCCTGCGCCGTATGGCTGGCCAGCTGGTTGCCGAGGGTTTCCGGCGCGAGCCGCAGGATGTGGCGCGTTATGCCGACGAACTCGCAACGCTGGATGCCGATCCTGGCCGCAGCGATCTGGCCTGGGCCCACGGCCTCGATGCGCAGGTGCTGGAGCCGCGGTTGCGTATGACCGAAATCGCCAACTTCCTGCGCCATCGCGTGCAGCCCGGTCGCAGCGCACGGGGCCGCGCCTGACGGGCCGTGAAAAATCCGCAATTCTGATGTGAGTAGCGGCGGCATCGTGTCCAGATGCTGCTCCCCGGAGATTGATGGTCATGTCCAGACGTGTCTTGCGCGCCACCCTGTCCCTTGTGGCGTCCGTGGCCTTTGCGCCGCTGGCGCTCTGTGCCGAACTGGCCCTGAACAGCCGGATCGACGCCGTGACCGTGTTCCCCGATGCGGCGGCCATCACGCGCCTCGGCGAGGTGAAGGTGCCGGCCGGTCAGCATGTGCTGCTGCTCCGCGGGCTGCCGGCCGCCATCGACCCGGCCTCGATCCGGATTGAGGGCAGGACCGAAGGGGCGGACACTGGTGCCCTCAGGATCGGCTCGGTCGATGTGCGCCGGGTGCCGGCCGACACAGCGCCCAGTGAGGATGTGCAAAAGCGCCTGCGCGACCTGCGCAGCGAGCTTGCCAGGGTCCGGGGCCGGATCGAGGCGCTGGAGGTGCAGAAGAAGGCCGTGGCTGATTTTGCGCGGATGGGCGCCGAGGCCGCCGTGAAGGAGGGCAAGGGTTTTGATCTGGCGCAGGCCCGCGCGGCCTGGTCTGCGGTCGGTGAGGGCACGGCCCAGGCGAACGAGGGACTTCAGGCCGAGAACCAGCGCGTCGCCGATCTTGATGCCGAGATCAAGGCAGCCGAACTCGCTGGCGGGCGGCCGCGCCAGCCGCTGCAGCCGCTGGTCGATCTGGTGATCGCGGTGGAGGCGGACCGTGACCTGTCCTCGACGCTGGCCTTGAGCTACCGCGTCGGCGGGGCGCGGTGGGCGGCGGTCTATGATGCGCAACTCGATACCCAGGCGAACGGTTCTGCCGCCAAGGTCAACCTGGTCCGCCGCGCCGCAATCACCCAGCGCACCGGCGAGGACTGGGGCGATGTCGCCCTGACCTTGTCGACCGCGCGCGTTGCGGGTGGCGCGACGATGCCTGACGTGACCACACAGGCGCTGGCGCTCAGCGAGCCGGCGGTCGTATCCGGCGGTGGTCGCTCACGCAGCCTTGCCATGTCGGCGCAGGAGGAGCGGGCCATGCCGGTTGCCGCGCGAGCCCCGATGGCCGACCTTGGCAATGTGGCCGAGCGCGAGGCCAGTGCCGTGACCAGCGCCTTCGCGGCCAGTTTCGTGGTACCGGGCCGGGTCAGCGTCGGGCGTGACGGCGCGGCGCGGACGCTCAGGCTTTCCAGCCATGTTCTGGACGCGCCCTTGCTTGCGAAGGTCGCGCCGGCGCTGGAGATGCGGGCCTATCTTTCGGCCAGTCTGGCATGGGCGGACGACGTGCCGCTGCTGCCGGGCGAGGTCTCGCTGACGCGTGACGGCGCCTTTGTCGGCAAGGCCCAGCTGGGCCTTGTCGCACCCGGCGAGAGCTTTGAACTCGGCTTCGGTGCCGATGACCGGATCAAGGTCGAGCGGGTGCCGGTCAGGCGCCGCGACAATGATCCGGCAGGCAGCTATGCCATGCGCAACCAGATCAGCGATCATCGCACCAGCATCACCAACCTGCACCGCAGGCCGATGCGGATCAGCGTGGTCGACCGGATCCCGGTGTCGGAGAACACGGCGATCAGCGTGGAGCCCCTGCCGACCAACACCCCGGCGACCGAACGGAACGTTCAGGACAGACGCGGCGTGATGGCGTGGAGCCATGACTATGCGGCGGGCGAAAAGCGCGAGATCAGGCTTGGCTGGCGGCTGCGCTGGCCAGCGGACCGGCAGCTTGTGAGCCAGTAGGATCAGCCCGCCCTGGCTTGTGTGCCCTGGCCGCCGGTCGGGTTTTCCTTGACCTTGCGCCTGCGCTGGATCATGAGGGACTGCAAGGATGAACCCGAAGCCCTGGCCTTGCGCCGGGGCTTTTTGTTGATGCCCGGCGGGCCGATGCGGCGCTGCAGGGCACTGTGAAGGCGGTGCGCGATGGCGAACGTGGTCGTTGTGGGAGCCCAGTGGGGCGACGAGGGCAAGGGCAAGCTGGTTGACTGGCTGTCCAGTCAGGCCGATGTCGTGGTGCGCTTTCAGGGCGGACACAATGCCGGCCATACGCTCGTCATCGACGGGGTCGTCTACAAGCTGTCGCTTCTGCCTTCCGGCATCGTGCGCCCTGGCAAGCTGTCGGTGATCGGCAATGGCGTCGTCGTCGATCCCTGGCATCTGGTCGAGGAGATCGCCAAGCTGCAAGGACAGGGGGTCGCCATCAGCCGTGACAACCTGCGCATTGCCGACAATGCCACCTTGATCCTGCCGCTCCACCGCGAACTGGACCATTTCCGCGAGACATCGAATTCCGGGCTCAAGATCGGCACCACCAAGCGCGGCATCGGGCCGGCCTATGAGGACAAGGTCGGGCGGCGCGCGATCCGTGTCATCGATCTGGAAGATGATGCGTTGCTCGAGGCCAAGATCGAGCGGCTGCTGGCCCACCACAATGCGCTCAGGCGCGGCCTTGGCATCGCGGAAGCGGATGGCCAAGCGCTGCTGACAGAGCTGAAGGCGATCGCGCCTAAGGTCCTGCCCTATGCCGATACGGTCTGGTCACTGCTGGACCGCGAACGGCGCGCCGGCAAGCGCATCCTGTTCGAAGGGGCGCAGGGCGCGCTGCTCGATGTCGACCACGGCACCTATCCATTCGTGACCTCGTCCAACATCGTGGCCGGGCAGGCCGCGACCGGATCGGGCCTCGGGCCCGGCGCTGTCGGCTATGTGCTCGGCATTGCCAAGGCCTACACGACCCGCGTGGGCGAGGGGCCTTTCCCGACCGAACTCAACGACGAGACCGGAGAGCTGATCGGCTCGAAGGGCAAGGAATTCGGCGTCGTCACCGGGCGCAAGCGTCGCTGCGGCTGGTTCGATGCCTGCCTCGTGCGGCAAACCGTGAAGACCTCCGGTATCGACGGCATCGCGCTGACGAAACTCGACATTCTCGACGGCTTCGAGACCATCGAGGTTTGCGTCGCCTATGAGCTCGATGGCCGCCAGATCGAAACCCTCCCGGCCGGGCAGGCGGCGCAGGGGCGGGTCAGGCCCGTGTATGAAACCATCGAAGGCTGGAGCGGCTCGACCGCCGGCGCGCGCACCTGGGGCGAGCTGCCGGCGCAGGCCATCAAATATGTCCGGCGCATCGAGGAACTGATCGGCGCGCCGGTCGCCGTGCTCTCGACATCGCCCGAGCGCGATGACACCATACTTGTGCGCAATCCGTTCGAGGGTTGACGAAGGGGCCTGTCTCGGGACAAACCACTGCCATGGCGGATTTCTACCCGGTTCTTTCGAGAGCCATCGCGGGCTTGCAGGAGCAGACACCGGAGGCACGTCGTGCGGTCTTTGACCGGGCGAAGCACGTGCTTGTCACGCAGCTGCGCAATGTCGATCCGCCGGTCTCCGAAGCCGACATCATGCGCCAGCGACTGGCGCTCGACGATGTGATTGCCCGGATCGAGCGCGACTACCAGCCTGCCGATCCGGTGCCGCAGCCGGTACCCGTTGCGCCTGTGCCGTCTGCACCTGTTCCGCCGCCGCCCGCTCCGCCTGCGCCCGCACCGCCTCCCGCGCCTGTCATGCCCGAGCCCCCGGTGTTCGCGCCGCTGCGCGACGAGATGCCGGCCGAGGCCAGCGGGGCCAACGCCGACGCCGCCGGTGCGGCGCCGGTCCAGCCCTTCAGGCAGGACACGGCACCCCTTGCCTTCCCGCCTGCCGACGCGCTGCCGCCGTCAGACCGCCCGCGTCTCGACATCACCGCAGCGCCATCGTCCTCGCGTCCGCGCATGCGCCACCTGATCGTGGGGGGCGGCATCGCGCTTGGCATCGCGGCGATCGCGGCCACTGCCTACTATGTCAACCGTGAGCCTTCGGTGTTCGTGCAGGCCCCTCAGGTCGGCCAGCAGACCACCGCGCCTGCTGCCGGCGGGCCCAAGATCAACGAGCGGGCCGGTGCGCCCTCGCAGCAGGTGCCACCGCCTGCGCCAACGGGCCAGCCGGGATCTGGTCAGCCAGGTTTCGGCCAGCCGCCGCGCGGCGACATCGCGGTCGCACAACGCGCCGTGCTCTATATCGAACCAGCGGAGGCGACACAGCCGCCGCGCGCGCTGGTGGGCCGCGTGGCCTGGCGCGTCGAGGCGCAGAACCCAGGCCAGGGGCAGCCTCTGGAGACCGTGATCCGCGCCGACATCGAGATCGCCGAGGCCGGGCTCAACCTCGTGTTCACGATCCGGCGCAACACGGATGCGGCCTTTCCTGCCTCCCATATCCTCGGGATGCGGTTCCATCGTGTCACGGATGATGGCAATGGCGCGGTGCGTGAAGCGGGCGTGCCGCAATTCAAGACCGAGGAAAACGAGCGCGGCGCGCCGCTTTCGGCGATCACCAATGCACTCGGGGAAAACCTGTTCGTCTCGGCGCTGTCTCGCGTGCCTGTCGAGGTGGAACGCAACCTCGAGCTGATCCGCACCCGCAACTGGATCGACATTCCGGTGCGTTTTGCCTCCGGACGGCGCGGGATCATCGCGTTCGAGAAAGGCCCTTCAGGCGATCTGCGCATTGCTGAAGGCTTCGACAGCTGGCGCTGATGCCGGCAATCACGGCCCTTAGGCCGTGATCAGAAGGTTCGTGACAAGACCGCCTTCGTGACAAGACCGCCTTCGTGACAAGACTTGCCGTCACGCGGCCCGCCTCGGCTCAGGCTGCCGTCCTGGCGATCCTTGGCATGGTGGGCAAGGTCTCGCGCTTGACCAGTGCAATCTTCACCGCTTCCTGGACCTTCTCGAAGGCGCGCACCTCGATCTGGCGGACACGCTCGCGCGAGACGCCGAACTCGTCGGACAGGTCTTCAAGGGTGATCGGATCATCGGTCAGGCGGCGCGCCTCGAAGATGCGGCGCTCGCGCGGATTGAGGACGCCGAGCGCATCGCGCAGGGCGGCGAGCCTGTTGTCGCTCTCCTGGCTCTCGACAAGGCGGACTTCCTGGTCCGACTGCTCGTCGACCAGCCAATCCTGCCATTCGCCTTCGCCCTCCTCGCGCAGCGGCGTGTTGAGCGATGCATCTCCGCCGAGGCGGCGGTTCATGTCGATCACGTCCTGCGCAGGCACGCCGAGCTTGGTGGCGATCTGCTGGACCTGATCGGGGCGCAGGTCGCCCTCGTCCAGCGCAGAGATCTTGCTCTTGGCCTTACGCAGGTTGAAGAACAGCTTCTTCTGGTTGGCAGTGGTGCCCATCTTCACCAGCGACCACGACCGAAGGATGTATTCCTGGATCGAGGCCTTGATCCACCACATGGCATAGGTGGCGAGGCGGAAGCCCTTTTCCGGCTCGAAACGCTTGACCGCCTGCATCAGGCCGACATTGCCCTCGGACACGACCTCGCCGATTGGCAGGCCATAGCCGCGATAGCCCATGGCGATCTTGGCTACGAGGCGCAGATGCGAGGTGACAAGCTTGTGAGCCGCGTCGCGGTCATCATGCTCGCGCCAGCGCTTGGCGAGCATGTATTCCTCGTCGGGCTTGAGCATCGGAAACTTGCGGATCTCGTCGAGATACCGCGAAAGGCCGCCTTCAGCGGCCATGATCGGCAGAAAACCGGTGGCCATGTCATCCTCCTTGTCAGGCCCCCGTCACAGGCAGGCCATCAGCGATGTTCACCATGGAACCCTTCGCCGCAAACGTTATAGTGCGTCAAACCATGGCCGAAAATAGGCAAACGCGCTCAGTCAGATCAAAGTTTTGCGAGGCTATTTTGCAATTTTGCAAAATCCTCCGGTGGATCGGCGGTGAAACCAAGCGTTTCGCCTGATCCGGGATGGGCAAAGCCAAGCAGCGTGGCATGCAGCGCCTGCCGGTTCATGGCTGCCAGAGCCTGCCGCGGCGCATCCGGAAGCCGGGCTGCCTTGGTGACAAAGCCGGACCCATAGACCCTGTCGCCCAACAGGGGATGGCCGATATGGGCCATGTGAACCCTGATCTGGTGGGTCCGCCCTGTTTCGAGCACGCAGCGCACGAGGCTGGCGACCGGTTCGGTGCTGCCGGTCGGGTAGGTGTCCAGCACCTCATAGTGGGTGACGGCGTGGCGACCGCGCCCCTCGGGCACCACGGCCATCTTCTCGCGGTTTCGGGAGCTGCGGTCGATGGGGGCATCAATGGTGCCGTGCGGGCGGCGCGGCATGCCCCAGACAATGGCGAGATAGGCCCGTTCGAGCGGCCCTGTACGGCCATGATCGGCGAACTGCGCGCTCAGTTCCTGATGGGCGTGATCATTCTTGGCGACGACAATCAGTCCGCTCGTATCCTTGTCGAGCCGGTGCACGATGCCAGGGCGCCGCACGCCGCCTATCCCTGAGAGGCTCTCGCCGCAATGGGCGATCAGGGCGTTGACCAGAGTGCCGTCCTCGTGCCCCGCCGCCGGGTGCACCACCAGACCGGCGGGCTTGTCGATCACGATCAGGTCGGCATCCTCATGCACGATCATCAGCGGGATCGCTTGCGCGACGGGCTCCGCGGCCACGGGCGGTGGCACGACGAGGTCGATGCGCTGGCCTGGCTTCAGCCTGTGGCCGCAATCGCTGACCATATTGCCGTCCAGCCGGACATCACCTGCCGCAATCAGTCCCTGGAGCCGGCTGCGGCTGAACGCTGGCAGCGACTGGGCCAGCCAGCGGTCCAGCCTCACGCCGGCAGCCTCGGGCGGCACGCTGAGCGTGGACAGGTTGTCGGGCGTCGGTGGCGGCAACATCGCCCCGCAATGCCATGCCAGGCGGGCAGCATGCAACCGTTGCTGCGGCAAATCGTTCCATTGGCATGCTTGGGAGAGGGATCCTTAACCACGGCGCGCAATCGTGACGGGGCATCTTGAGAATCCGCGCATGCGCCTGACGCCGAACGACACAAATACCGCACCTTGTGCCGCCGAAGCGCCAACCCACAGCTTGCCTCCGGCGCGCGCTGACGGTGTGGCACCGGCGGTTGCCGATCTGGCAGGGGGCCAAACGCTGGATGCGAACGTTCTCATGGCGGCGGTCGACGCCATCCCGCACTCCGTCTTTATCATTGGGCCGGATGGACGTTATGTCTTTCAGAACGCCCATGACAGGGCGCTTTTCGGCGACCTTGTGCGCCAGCCAACCCATGCTGACGCGGCGGTCGAGGACGATGTCTGGCTTTCCGCACATGCAAAAGCGTTGGCTGGCGAGGACGTGCGCTATGTCGATGTGTGTCGGCAAGGCAGTGAGGCAAGAAGCATCGAGACGTTCTTGCGTCCGCTTGCCATCGGCGCGGAGCGTCATGGTGCCGTTGGAATCTCGATCGACCAGACTGGACTGATCGAAGCCCGAAACCAGCTCGATCTGGAGCGCCAGCGGCTGCAGGACTTCCTTGACAGTTCATCGGACTGGATGTGGGAGCAGAACGAGAACTTCGTGTTTACGCCCCGGCAGTCCGCCATGCGGGCGCCTCTGGGCCTCACGCGGTGGGGCTTTGCCGGCGGTGATGTCGAACAAGACCCGGCGTGGAAGGCGCACAAGCTGAGCGTGGAGCGGCACGAGCCGATCACCAACTTCGTCTACAAGACATCAAACCTCACCGGCGGCGATATCTGGATCGAGGTCAACGGGCGCCCGGTATTCGATGAGGCAGGCAGATTCAAGGGCTATCGCGGCACGGCGCGGGATGTCTCCCAGCGCGAGGAGCTGACCCAGAAACTGCGCGATGCGCTGGCCCATGCCCGCAGCGTGTTGTCGGAACTGGGGGCCTACAAGGCAGCGCTCGACGAGCATTCGATCGTCAGTGTTGTTGATCCTTCCGGCAAGCTGCTGTTCGTGAACGACCTGTTCTGCCGGACAACGGGCTATACGCGTGAGGAGGCCCTTGGTCGCCAAGTCGGCGAACTGCTCGATTCCGACCAGCATCCCCCGGACTTCTTCCGGCATATCCGCGAGACGCTGAAGACGGGTCTGACCCTTCGCCATCGAATCTGCAACCGTACCAAATCCGGCGCCTATTTCTGGCTCGACGAGACGGCGGTTCCGCAGCGGAATGATGACGGCGAGATTATCGCCAACGTGTCGATTGCCTTCGACATCACCGAGACGGTTGAGGCCGAGCAGAAGACCCGCGAGAGCGAGGCCCGTTTCAGGCTGCTGGCCGACAATAGCAGCGATGTGATCATCCTTGGCCACAATGACGGGCGGCGCAGCTATTTTTCGCCTGCCGTGCTGAAGCTGACCGGCTACACGCCGGATGAGGCCCTTGCTGTCTCGATGCGCGAATGGGTGCATCCCGATGACATCGGCACGCTCTACAAGGCGACGTCGCAGCTCTCCGCCGCAACGCCGCACGCGATGATTGTGCATCGCCTGAAGCGGAAGGACGGCAGCTACATCTGGGTCGAGGGTGCGTTCTCGCTGGTGCAGGCTGCCGAGGGCGAGCCGCACATTGTCGCCAACATCCGCGACGTGACCGAGCGCAAGGCGCTGGAAGCCGATTATCGCAAGCTGTTCGAGCACAGCATCGTTGGCATCTACCGCAAGACGCTGGACGGACATCTGATCAGGACGAATCCGGCGCTGGTGGCGATGCGCGGCTACAGCAGCGAGCAGGCGCTGCTCGATGCCAACAATGCCGGTGAGGCGAACTGGCGCGTCGATCTGCGCCGTCAGAAGGAACGGCACGACCTTTTGCTGCGCGACGGGCTGATCACCGACTTCGTGTCTGAGGTGCGCACTTTGCGCTCCGACCAGACCATCTGGATCTCTGAAACCGCCTGGCTGGTGCGCGATGACAATGGCGAACCAAGCTATGTCGAGGGCATGGTGGCTGACGTGACCGAGCGCGTCACCTCGCAGGTGGCACTGGAGCGGCAGGCACGTTCCGACCTGTTGACGGGCCTGCCGAACCGGCGGGCCTTCTGCGAGATGCTCCAGGCGCTGATTCTGCAAGGCGGCGACGCCTCCTACTCGGTGCTCTATGTCGACCTCGACCGCTTCAAAGCGGTGAATGACAGACATGGCCATGCAGCGGGCGACGAGGTGGTGTGCGAGGTGGCGGCCCGGCTGCGCCAGATCATTGGCAGCGAGGATGTGCTCGCCCGCATTGGCGGCGACGAGTTCATCATCCTGGCAGCAGAGAGCCTGCCCGGGACGCGCGGCGAACAGCTTGCCGTGCAGATCATCGCTGGCGTCAACCATTCGATCGTGCTCGCGAGCGGTCAGATCGCCAATGTCGGCGCCAGCATCGGGGTTGCGGCCGTGGAGGTGCGCGAGACCTCCGCCGAGGCCGTGATCCGGCGTGCCGACCTGGCCATGTATCAGGCCAAGCGGGACGGCCGGAACGCGTTCCGGCGCTACAGCGTTGTTCTGGATGAGCAGGTCAAGCTCAGGCAGACCATCGACATCGGCCTGCGCTCGGCGGTCGAAAACCGCGAATTCGAGCTGCATTTCCAGCCGGTCTACCGGGCCAAGGGGCTGGTTCGTTCAGGCTTCGAGGCGCTGATCCGCTGGCGGCATCCGGAGCATGGCCTGATGTCGCCCGCCGATTTCATTCCGATCGCGGAAGATACCGGCATGATCGTGCCGGTTGGGGCCTGGGTGCTGGACGAGGCGCTGCGACAGGCGCGGACATGGCCGGTGGCGTGCCGGATCGCGATCAATGCCTCGGTGGTGCAGCTTCGCCATCCGGCCTTCGCGGCCCTTGTCAGCGGAGCACTGAAGCGGCACCAGGTTGCGGCCGAGAGGCTGGAGATCGAGGTGACGGAATCGGTCCTTCTTGACGACAACCAGACCGCGCTCACCGTGCTGCACAAGCTCCAGAGCGAGGGCGTGACCGTTACCCTCGATGATTTTGGCACGGGCTGGTCATCGCTGAGCTATCTCAACCGGCACCGTTTCGACCGCATCAAGATCGACCGCTCCTTCGTGCGCGGCATTGCCGACCGGCGAAACGAGGCCATCATCCGCGCCATCGTCGACATGGGCTCGCGGCTCGGCATCCAGATCACGGCCGAGGGCGTGGAGACCCAGAGCCAGCTCGAAGCCCTCATCGGGCTCGGCTGCCACGAGTTGCAGGGCTATCTGCTGGGCAGGCCCGTGCCGGCGGAAGATGCCATGATGCTGGCGGCCTCGCAGTTGTCACGGCTCAGGCGCGGCGGCGTCGTCCGGGCGATCCGCTGAGACGTTCGGTGCCTGGGCGGCAGGTCTGCCGCCTTACCAGCGCAGCAGATGCCGGCCGGCCAGCGCGCCCAGCAGCATCATCAGCCCGATGGATGCCAGATACCACACGCCCAGGAACAGCGGCGAATCGTCCGTGCAGTGCAGCCCGTAAAGCAGCGCACCGAGAGCGCCGGCCAGCAGGCCAGCCGCTGCACCGGCTTGTCCGGGCCTGACGGTTGCCCCATCCCGCAAGGCGTGGAGCAGGCCCGCCAACGGTGCCGCCGAGAGCAGCGGGATCAGCATCATGCATTTGGCTGCGTTGTCGCCGATCAGTCGTTCCGACCAGCCAGCCACCCCCTCGATCCGCAGGTCGAGCGCCACGGCGGTCAGCATCGCAAGGCCGGCAGCCAGCGCGCCAAGCAGCGGCAGGTTCCGGCCCGGCTGGGCCCGGCTTCCGGTCAGTTGCCAGCCCGCAACCACGACCAGGCCGACCAGCAGCAGCTTGATCCCGAACCAGCCCTCGGCCAGTGCCGGCAACAGGTCCTTGCGGATGCCGATCGTGGCCACGAACAGCACAACCGAGACCGGGAGGCTGATGGCGAGTGCCCTGGCGATCAGGTGTCGCACTGGTGGCAACGCAGGCACCGGATCGCGCGCAAGGGCATTGATCAGATCATCCGTGTGCATCGTCTGCTCCTGTGCCGAAACTGGCCGCAAGGGTCTTTAGGGCGCGGTGCAGCGCGACACGGACGGCACCCTCGCTCATGTTCAGCTTCGCCGCCACGTCGTTGGCCCGCTGGCCATCGACGAAGATTGCGTTGACGATCTGGGCCTGCCGCTCTGGCAAAGAGGCCACCATCTTCAGGATGTCGCTGCTCGCGAGGACCGATCCGGAGGTGGCCATGGGCAGAACCTCTGCCAGTTCATCGACGGACAGATGATCGTGCCCCGTGCGCTTGCGAAGAGCGTCGATCAGCTTGTGGCGGGCTACCCCGTGCAGCCAGGGGCCGACAGGCTGGCCGTCATCCCAGGTGTGCCGCTTGGTGTGGATGGCAATCAGCGTTTCCTGCACGATATCCTCCGCTTCGGCGGGCGAACGGCCCGCGCGCGTCAGGCCTCTGTGCGCCCAGCCGCGCAGGTACTGCGCAACATCGCCCAGAAACCTGCGATAAGCGGCCTCGTCACCCGAGCGCGCGGCAAGCAGGAGACGTTTCCAGTCTGCCTCGCGATCATGCACGAAGACCTGCTCTTCCTGTTCGAGTGCCCGAAGGCAAATGTTACACGGGGCAAAGGTTACACGCCTGACGATGCCGGAGACGAAGGGCTGTCACAAAGCGGTGAAGCCTGTAACAGTGACCGGCCTGCCCGCGAAAATCCGGCAGCAACCGCTGTGGTGATGGCACGGGCGGTGTGTCCCGATCAACAGCCAGCACATCATGGAAGCTGCAAGCATGGCCATTCTTACCGACAAACGGCTCTGGGCCGTGCTCGTCCTGGCCGGCGCGGTGGCGGTCCTGCATGCGCTGGGCTTCGGCAGTCTGCTCAGCATCGAGACCTTGCGCACCCACCGAGCCAGCCTGACCGGGCTGGTGGCGGCGCATGGCGCGCTGTCGGCCGTGCTGTTCGTGCTGGCCTATGTGGCCGCCGTGAGCCTG
>Ga0164292_10000189_pt1 | contig 43698 bp, 38 predicted proteins | sample GEODES117metaG_FD_111486 | JGI IMG/M metagenome (GOLD analysis project Ga0164292, IMG submission 111486) | Eutrophic lake water microbial communities from Lake Mendota, Wisconsin, USA - GEODES117 metaG | ecosystem: Environmental > Aquatic > Freshwater > Lake | place: USA: Lake Mendota... | reverse complement strand
CCACCACCGCCGTAATGCACCGACGATCCCGTGATGGAGTTAGTAAAGCCATTTCCGCCCGATGTTCCGACGTTTGTTGATGATGAGTTGGAGTCGCCCTGACCACCTTGGCCTCCCGTTGAGGATGTTCCGCCTACGCCAGTTCCCGTGCCGGGACTTGTTGCCGTTGTGAACCAAGTAGTGCCGTTACACCTGTCGTCGCTCCACGCGGTGTGTCCACCTTGACCCCCCGTCGCTGTAAGAGTTGTTCCTCCCAGTGACACAGACGTTGTACCCCCGGTCCCACCGTTGCGATTGGAGTCGATAGCGTCGGGGGCGTTCGAAGACACGCCAGCGCGGCCGCCCTCACCAACACGAATATTCAGTGCAGAACTCGAGTTAGCGGCAACGTTTCCAGCGTAATAGCCACCACCACCGGCACCACCTTGACCAACGTTCTCGCCACCACCGCCACCACCGCCGACAACGAGAACATCGACAGAGTTCACACCGCTTGGCAACGCAGCAAATTCACACAATGCGAGGTTTGTAAATGTCAACACGGTGTAGCGACCGCTTGTGTTTGTTGATGCTGGTGTACACGACGCAATAGATGTAGTGAGAGCAAAAGAACTTGATGAACCAGTTGCACCGTTTGCATCGGTCGCAGTGACTGTGATCGCGCGATCGGTTTGACGCGACATCACCGTTCCAGAGATCACACCAGTCGATGAGTTCAGCGACAAACCCGTAGGCAAGGTCCCCGATGCAATGCTCCAGGAGTATGGAGCAACCCCACCAGTCGCAGACAACGACAGTGAGTACGGTGTACCTGCAGTAATCGAGAGCCCAGAGTTTGGCGTGGTGACGACCGGTGCAGATGCAACATTGACTGCGACTGTTGCTGACACGTCGTACACCTTGAACTCAGCAATTCCCACCATTGATGTTGTGCAAGTGCCATCGTCCCAAAAATTTGTTTGCCAGTTACCCACAATGCATTCCTGGGTATCATTGTTTGGTTCGCCAGCAGACCAAGGTCCATACTTGCCGGGCAGTACCGCGTCGTAATGGCTAACCGTTTCGTACGCATCACGGCCATCCATAATCCACTGACTTTCAGTTAGTTCATCTTTTGCACCGACCCAATAGGTGTTTGTCGTGAGGGTACGAATCAATTCGCGCTCTGAATTGCTCGTCACGGTAACAAGGAAGCCGTTCACTCCGCCAAACACAGCGTTTCGCGCATTGGTCGTAACTGCGTCGACAGAAGAAGCCGATTGAAGAATGTAGTAGTTGCCGCTTGTTGCGTTGTATTTGTATGAACCATTGTCTGCAGCCACTGTTCGATATGACACTGTGATGTTTTTTGTTCCACTAGATGAAGCATTTACGCGCAATGCATTCAGCGTGGAGTTAACGTTCGCCAGTGTTCCTTGGATCGTTAAAGACGCTGTCCCGGATCCGGTTGTTGTAGCTGCTGGAGTACCAGCGATACTTAATGTCACTCCCGCAGGTGCAGTTACTGCTGCCACAAGTATTTCGCTACCTGACATGCCAGTGCTTGGTATCCAACTTGATCCCAAAGCAAGATTGACATCACGACCTACCGTTGGTGTTGCGGTTGAGGTTTCCGAGTACGTGATGTTAAATACCGTGCGCGACGAGGCCGGTTCGAATTCATAGATTGATGAATTGGAGTCGCTGAACCAGACATCATCCAAGATGAGATTGGCTTTGTGAAACACCGCAAAATCGCCAAAACCACCGTTGTTGTTTGGCTCATTCGTGTTCCATCGCGCCCACCTGTAGGTGGTGGCTGCGCTACCACTCGAGAACTGTTGCCACGTGTCATCACCAAACCATGCCCAAGTGTTTTCGGTGATTGAGTCAGTGGCACCAACCCAAGCGGCGGTGTTTGCGAGCATGAGCCCTGCTATGAAGTCCCGCTCAGCGTCGGAAGTAATTGATGCGATGAAGCCACGACGACCACCGAGTGTGAGTGATCTCACAGTGGTATTTGCAGTACTAATTCGCGTTGGTGTGCCAGCCAATGCGTAAAAGTGTCCATTGAAATGTTTCAGTGTGAGCCCACCAAGTGACTGATCTTGTGGGGCGACATCGACGTCGAGGGTGACTTGGGTAGAGAGAATGCTGTTCGCCGTAATTATTGATGCAGTGTTCAACGTGGCGTTCACCTGTGTTTGTGTGCCGGTGACGGTGATGATCGAGGAGCCCGAACCAGACACTGAACCTCCCGCTGGGGTGGATGCAGTGAGCGTTGCACCACTAGAGACTGACAAACGTGCACGAACAATTTCACCGTTTGTATATGCAGTGACTTGTGATGAGCCAAGTCCAAGATTTGTTGATGTTGCCTTTGTAACTGTGATGCTGTTACCAACACGGAATGACTCGGCCGAATACTGCGTGTTGTAACGGATAACAACAGTGCCTGCGCCACCGCGTGCACCGGGTAGGGATGTTGACGCGACACTCGTATCACGCGTTGAGCGACCACCGCCACCGCCACCGCCGCATCCATTGGTGCCTGCTACTGCAGCAACATAGGTCGTTGCAGCGCTACCTCCGCCACCGTTTCCTTCGTAGGCAATACCGCTGTTCGCGGTGTAGGAGCCACCGCCAGCACCGCCACCTCCAAACATTGATGAGCAACTACCAACAAACCACCCGGGCATCGCGCCGAAACCTGCATCACCACCTACGAATCCATTGGCATTCTGATATCCAGCTGCGCCAATGGTGCCTGCTCCGCCACCGCCGCCAGCGCCTTCCCAGTTGTTACCCCCGCCAACCAATCCAGTGCCCGATGTGCCTCCATCGCCGGCAAGGTCCCACTGGCCTGCGCTGACAAGACCCGCTCCACCACCTTGTCCGGGATTAGCTGTTACTCCGAACGCCGACGAAGCAGTACCTGCACTTCCAGCGGTGCCGTTGGAGCCGCCAAGACCTGTTCCAGCGGCACCACCATTTCCACCACCACCAACAGTGATTGTGTATGTCGCGTTTGGAACAGAGAGTGCTCGACGGCTTTCAACTGCGCCGCCGCCGCCACCACCACCTGATCCAAGTGACGCACCGCCACCGCCTCCACCGCCGCCAACGATGAGTGCATCAACATTTGTTACACCGTTTGGTTTTGTCCATGTGATGGTGCAGGATGTTGCACCTGTTGGTGGGACGTATTGCACAACAATTGCGCCGTCGGGATCAGTTGTTTGTGTCGCGTCACATGTTGTGAGGGAGCTCACAGACATTTCCTCGTCGTCATCGGACATGGATGACAACGACATAGACGCGCTCTCATCTGATGTGTCGTGATCTTCGGTCGCATCGTTATCGGAGACGTCTGACGCATCTGGGATCGTTCGTAACGGTGGCATAGCGACTGCAGATACCGATTCGTGAACATCACCAATCGTTGTATCACTCACAACATTGTCAACGCCGACGCGAACGACGTCACCGCTTCGCGTGCCACCGAGAAGCACAACCACAGAGCCATCAGATGCGACTGCTGATGATTTCGGTTGTTCAACGGTCACGAGATGCGAGTCGTTGGTTGTAAGCCACGGTTCAATCGAGGGCGCGGACGACGTCGTGTCACTGATGGAGGCGCGAATGATCCGATCCCCGCCTACATCGGTCAAAATGAGCCGCAGCGACGGGTCTGGGTCGTTCTGCGCGGTGGTCGAGGGCGGAAGGGCATCGGCGTCAACCAGCGTCATCGTCTGCGGAACGCTCAAGTTGAGGTTGAGGGTTCTGCCATCTACGAGGTCGGTGGAAAACATTTGAGAATTTTCGAGTGTTGAGGTGAAAACTGCCACAACGGCGTTGCCCGCAGCGAGGGCGACAGCTCCGGGAACAACCATTGTCGTCAGTGCCTCACCGGTCAATGTCAACGCAATCACCGTTGGGTCTGCGTTGTCTGGTTGATCAAGGACGTAGATGCGATCGTGTAATTCATCGACTGCTACCTGAGTGATGTTCGTAAATCCACTTAAGGATCCCCCAAGTGCAAACGACGGGTCGGAATCACCAGTATTTGTTAAGCGGTGTAGTGACGATGGTGTTGCAATGATCATGCCACTGTCGGTCAATACAGAAATGGCTGAGGGATTGGGAATATTTGCCAGTTGTACAGGGGTCGTAGTCTCGTCTAACTCGTACGCAGTTGCACCAAATGAATCGATGATTACCACTGGATTTTGAAAACTTGATAGTGATGATGCCGAGGAAGCTCCCGCACTATTTGCAAAAGAGAAGGTCAGAACCGTTCCGGAAATCAGTGCGGCAACGCATCCACGAGCGACGTTGATTCGCGCGCGACGACGCGCAAATACGCGCCAAAATAAGGGTCGCTCCGCACCGCACTCCACGCTTATATCCTATTTGTTTGGAAATACTCCCTGCTGACGATTGACAATTTTGCTCGCGCTTCGGACAGCTGTCGTCCTGTGGATAACCCGAAACTTGTGAGCGATCACACGTTGTGTTTGGTGATGTAAGTCTCGACTTTAACTTTAGGGTTGCAAACAAATCGGTAGCGACAACGCTGAACGATCAGCGATCGTTGGTTTCCATTGCACATGTCCACTGAGCATCATGTCGGGGAAGCGACTCCACAGTGCCGGTAGAGCGATTCGTGTTTCCAGCTTTGCCAGTGGAGCACCGAGGCAATAGTGATGACCTAATCCGAAAGTGAGATGTGGATTGGGATTGCGGTCAATCACAATGTCATCGGGATGAGTAAACACATTGGGATCACGATTTGCCGCAAGAATCATCAAGAACACCGCGTCGTCTTTTTGTAGTTGCGCGCCGTGGAAATCGTGAGTGTCGACAACTCGTCGCATCATCGCCTTTGCAGGTGCTTCGTAGCGCAACATCTCTTCGATCGCCGGATGTGACTCGCCCCCGATTGGTAAAGATCCGATAACTCGCGCTGCATCCGGGTCTTTGATCAGTGAAGCAGTTGCAGAACCAATTGTTGAAGATGTTGTTTCGTGTCCTGCAAACAAAATCATTGAGCACGCTGCGAGGATCTCAATTGTTGATAACCCATCGTCTTGATTTTCTGTTGCAAGCAGTGCGCTGATGAGGTCGTCTCTCGGTTCACGTCGACGATCAGCCAACACCTGTCCCATCTGTGATTGAAACTCTTCCCCTGCAGCGCGCACAACGGCGTCATAGTCATCACGTCGCGATGCACCAAAGACCACAACGCCAAATTTCTCGGACCATTTCTGCAACCACTCGGCAGCACTGAGGTCAACACCAAATAGTTGGGCAATGACAAGGGCAGGGAATGGATGGGTGAACTCATGGACAAGATCTAGTTGCTCGCCATTTCGCGAGCGCGACTCGAGACGGTCTAGTAATTGGTCACACAGTGCCCGAATGTCAGATTCCATGCGAGACATCACTTTTGGGGTGAAGCTGCGAGAAAAGGGTTGGCGTAGTCGCGTATGAATTGGTGGATCATGAAACAGCATCCAGCCGTTGAGGAGTTCCATTGCTTTCGTTAAGGCCTCTTGACGTTCGGGGGCCTGTCGTGCATAAAACGCTTCCATGCGTCCGCCAGTGGCCAGCAGTGGATTACGAAACGCATCAGTGAGGGCTTGATGACCTGTGATCATCCATGCTTTATGCCGCGGATTCCATGAGACAGGCCCGGTTTCATGAGCAAGGCGAAAAAAGGGGAACGGGTCATCGACTGCTTCCGAAGACAGCAGATCAAAGTCGCATTGGGGTGCGCGCACAGAAGTCACGACTCCATCATTGTGGCAATGGAGCGGGTGACGGGAATCGAACCCGCATAACCAGCTTGGAAGGCTGGGGCTCTAGCCATTGAGCTACACCCGCGTGCGGTGTCACACCCTATCGGGTGCCACGCGAGTGAACACCGGCTATGTCGGGGTACGGCTTAGTTTCCGTATTCCTCTAAGCAGTCAACGGCGTAGTACGTGCCGACTCGTTCGATTGCTGCTTCGACTTCACCATTTTCAAAATCTGTTCCAGCTTCAGCCATTATCGCTGCGCCTTCTTCGGTGTAGAGACCGCCGGCGTCGCGAATATCATCCATTACTACTGCCAATCTGTCGTACGCATCGGCAACGGTGTCGAAGTCTGCTTTTGCGGAGTCACCGATTGTCTTTCGCGCAATGTCCATGTTCTTTCGATACGTCTCGATATCCCAATCACCGCCGGTCATCGCAACGCTTAGGCTTCCAACGGCAAGGCCAAACGCAGATGCGGCATCGACGCAATCGTTGCCAGTTGACTGATATGCATCGTTGAAGTCATTTGACGAATCGGTGTTAGAGGTGGCATCTTCAACAATGTCTGCGACATTTGATGAGTCATCACCGCCGCATGATGCGACAGCGAAAACGAGAAGACCAGCGAGAAGTGTGCGTCGAAAAAAAATGAGTAGACGGTAGCACTTACGATGTGCGCACTCTGCGAGTGTGCCACCCGGTTGCGCCATCTGGGGCTACGTCTGAGCGAACATCGGTTTGGGTGTAGCCACTCTTGTCCGTTGCCCGCACTTGAATAACATGGTCCCCGGTGGAAGCGACCCAAGGAATTGTCCACTGGCGCCACGTGTCATCTGTGCCCTCGTCGCTAAGGCGCGCCTCTTGCCAGGGACCTTCATCAACACGCACCTCAACTTTTGCAATGCCAATGTGCTGAGCCCATGCAACACCTGCGATCAGTGTTTCTCCCGGTGGCATAGTGGTATCCGCCCGAGGGACATCAATGCGTGATTGCGTCTTGATCGGCGCAATCTGTGACCAACCACGAGGAATCCAGTATCCCTCTTTGTCCCATGTTGTTATTTCAATCTCGGACAACCATTTTGTCGCCGACACATATCCATACAGTCCCGGAATTACAAGCCGTGCTGGGAAACCATGCTTTAGCGACAGCGGTTCACCATTCATCCCAATTGCGATTAGTGCATCGCGATCATCGAGTGCAGCTTCAATTGGAAAACCACACGTCCAACCGTCAATACTGCGACTAAAGACTTGCTCAGCACCCGATGACACTCCGGCAGTGTTCAATACATCGCGCAAGTACACGCCTTGCCATACTGCGTTACCGACGTATCGACCACCCACGGGATTCGATACGCAACTCAACGTGATGATGCGTTCTACTTGTGGAAGATTTGCGAGATCTGCATATGTCAACTCGATTGGTGTGTCCACCATGCCGTACACACGTATTTTCCATTTGTCGAGACTTATTGTGGGGAACGATAACGCTGTGTCGATGCGATAGAACGATTGTGTTGGCGTCACAAATGAGTCGAGGGGATGAAATCCGGTTTCTGTTACTGCAATTTTCTCGTTAGGTGGTACTGGAGGTAACGACATCGGGATCTGTGCGCGTGCGGTATCAACGCGTCGTACTTCACGAACACGTCCTATCGAGCCTGCGCCTACTGCGATAACGCCAAGCGCTCCTGAAGTTTGAAGAAAACGGCGTCTGTCCCATCCAAGCGGTACTTGCGATTCACCCGGGGTATTACGCACCGCGGATTGCCCCCGCAACATAGCGCCCAAATACAGAGCTGACGCGATTCCCAGGGCTCCACCAATAAGTGGTGCCATGACGCTGAACGCATTATTTGTGGGTCTCTCTAATGCTGATGCCATACCAAGAACTGAAAACACCACGAACCCACCGACAAGCGGTGATGTCGATTTTCTACTCATGCCACCAAGAACGCATGCAACAATAACCAACACGAGCCAAATGCCAACGCGTAATGCGGTTTTGTTATTTGTGCCAAACCACGTGATGGCAAGATCTTTCAGCCATGGCGGTGTGCGATCAATAAAAGAGCTACCGACCGCATCAATAGGGCTTGCCGCATCGCCCAATGATCCGATCAACATTCCCATGCCAACTGCAATCGCTGCGGTGACAAGTCCAAGCATCACTCCATACGCGCGCGGTACGGGAAATGGAGTGGAACGCACGAAGGGTGCGTCGGGATCTGTCTCCGTCAGCGTGTCACTGGTGGAAGAGTTGTGCACTGACATGCTGGAGGTTTTTCTGCTGTAAGGCTGTCATTACTTCATTCACCAGTGCGCGCGCCAGTGTGTCGCCACGATGTTGAACGGCTAAACCTGGCCACGCATTTGTTTCAAGAACAACCGCTTGTCCGTTATGTGTGATCACATCAATGCCCCCAAAGACAAGGCCAAGGGCTTGAGCGGCGCGTATTGCAACATCCACAACGTCGGAAATTTCATCAAGGCAGTCGTCGCAGTCTTCGACGATTGCATTTGGTCGATTCGTAACGAAATCACCACTTGGTGCGATGCGCCGAGTTACTGCGATCACGCGGGGAGTGGGTGCGCCTGCAACGACAACGCGGTAGTCAATTCCGGCGTCAGATGCCAGTGGTTGTACTACTTGATGGTCGACTATTCCATCTTGTAGTGAATGGTTCTCTACAAGAGCTTGATGTGCGTTGCGTGCATCGGTATACCGACGCACACCGCGTGCTTTTGACCCCCGAGCCGGTTTGCTGAGCAATTCTGTATCAGTCGGTATTTCTAGAGCCTCCAGAGCGACATGCGGACCGGGCACGATGCCAATAGTGGGCAAAGTGGGAACACCGGCGCGTGATAACGCACGTGTGGTGGTGATTTTGTCTGCGCAGATGTCTGCCGCGGTGATTGATGGAACTATCTGCGCACCGTCGCTGTACCAGCACTCAAGGATCTGTTTCAACATGGGCCAGGGTCGGTTGACACCACGAGGTACGACAGCTCGTGGCGTCAAACGTTGTCCGTGTACGCGAACATGTTCGCCTGTGCCATCAATGTGAAGTGACACTTGAGATGGAGTTACAAGTTGAGCCCGCAGACCATGCTCTCGTGCCACAGAAAGGATCACGTCGTGGTCGTCTGAGAGGCGCTCTGAATAGCCAAGGACGACGAGATCAATTGTTTCGGTGGACGGCACATCACATCGAACATGTGTAAGTAGGTATCTATTCCGAATTACTCAGGTTGATTGTCACCATGTGGGGTGTGAGGAGTCTGAAAAATTTCCGCGTCTGCATCTTCGTAGAACGAGTGCTCTACGCCCACGCGGTGTTCTCTATTCCAGGCCATCCACGCGAGTACCAGCGTTATTGCAATGACGGGGGAGATGATGGCCCACATTGTTGTGGTAGAGGCGTCAATCTCTGAGAGCAATGTGCGGGAGTTTGTAATGATCACAACTCCGCCAATCAATGTTCCAAACGGGGCATGCGGCATTCGTCCCGCAAGAAATGCAGCAAACGGCGCCATCAAGACACCACCGAGCAATAGTCCAGCCACTACTTCCCAATCGAGCCCGTCAGTTGCAGAACCAACGATGAATCCAAGACTCGCTGCCACGGCAACAAGAAATTCCGATGCGCTGACCGTGCCGATTACCTTGCGTGGTTCATGTGTTGTGACTGTGAGAAGTGTGGGCGTTGTGATGGGACCCCAGCCACCGCCACCAGACGCATCCACAAAACCGGCCACAGATCCAAGGGGAATCAAGAGTTTGGATCCAGGATCTTTTCCGATCGCGGGCACTAAACGTTTGCCAAGTCCAAATCGAATGAGCAAAACAACACCAAGAATGATGAGAAGCCACGACATCCATGTGCGAGCGCCCGATAGTGACACCCGTGAGAGAAGTGTCGCGCCAAGACCTGCACCGATTGCACCTGGTATTCCGAGTCGCGCGACAATGCGCCAGTCAACGTTTTTTGCTCGCCAGTGTGAGGCACCCGATGCAAATGTGGTGCCAAGTTCAGCGAAATGCACCGCTGCGCTTGCAGCAACCGGGGTGGTGTTTAATGCAACTAACAAACTGCTGGAGGTAATGCCAAAGGCCATGCCGAGCGTGCCATCAATAAGTTGTGCAAGTGCGCCAACTAGCGCGAAGACAAGAACGGACATGAATGAGGAATTGCTCAGTCGAGAGCGTTCGGGACGCCTTCGTCTAACTCAACGCCACACGAATTAAGCATCATCGAGACCAAGTGATATTGACCAACGGTAAAGATGAGATCCAACATTTGCTGATCGTTATACGTCTTTGCCAGCCCAGCCCACGTGGTATCGGAGATCACATTGTTGTCGTGCAATTCATCGACCGCGCGCAAGATCAATTTCTCGTGCTTGCTCCACGGGCCTGCATCAATGTCGCCTTTCACTGCTTGCACTTCAGTTTCAGTCATGTCACAACGCAGAGCGATTTGAGCATGTTGGCTGAATTCATACAGTGAGTGACAACGCACACCGACACGCAGGATTGCAATCTCGCGTTCACGATCAGACAACGTATTGCGGGTCATGATGTGTCCTGAGAACACATACCAACGCTTTAAAAGTTTTGGATGACGAGCAATAGTTGCGATGATGTTGAGAGTGCCACCATCAGGACGACGAACATTGCCAACGGCAAAGATTTCTTCCAGTTCTGGTGTGATGTCTGTGACGGGTGCGATGCGTGGTGCAGTCATGTCACACTTCTAGTGCTACGCGGCACCTTTGGCAACACTGGAGCGTGAACTTGAGTTGTGCTTGCCGTATTTCTTCGGGCCACGCGAGTCGCCATCACTGCGTCCGTGGGCGCTGCGACCACCGGAATTGCGATCGCGATGCCCGCCACGCGGACCGCCACTTCTTTCCGAGCGGTCACGGTTTCCGGAACGATCCCTACTGCCTGAACGCTCACGGCCTGATTTCTCACGGCGTGGCTCGTCGAGGGTGGGCATTTCCTTGAAGACGCGCTCACCGGGGGCTAGTTCTTGCAACATCGGATGCTGCGCGTCAACCTTTGTGATGGTTGCTGTAATGCCGGCGTCACGCACAAGACGCTTCACCGAACGACGTTGTTGGTCAGTCATTATGGTGACGACGGTTCCTTCAGCTCCAGCGCGAGCGGTGCGACCAGAACGATGCAAAAACGCTTTGTGCTCTTCTGGCGGATCCGCGTGAATCACGAGTGCGATGTCATCTACGTGAATACCACGTGCTGCAATATCGGTGGCAACAAGAGTGTCTGCTTTACCAGTTGAAAACGCTTGCAAGTTTTTTGCACGAACAGCTTGCGACAAATTGCCGTGTAATTCAACGCTCGGTACTCCGGCCTTAATGAGCTGCTCCGTGAGTTTGCGTGCACCATGTTTTGTGCGTGTAAAGACAAGCGCACGTCCAGGGGCCTGGCACAGATCGGTAATCACCGAAAGACGCTCCGCTTGGTCAACGTGGAACACATGATGCGACATTGCGTCAACTGGTGAATCTTCTGGGTCTACTTCGTGGGTGATTGGATCATGAAGAAACTTCTTCACTAAAGAGTCGATACCGCGGTCAAGAGTTGCTGAGAACAGCAAGCGCTGGCTTGTCTCGGGAGTTTCTTTCAAGATGCGAGTGACTGCTTCGAGAAATCCGAGTTCTGCCATGTGATCCGCCTCGTCAAGAATTGTCACTTCGACGTCGTCCAAGTGAACATGACCTGATTCCATTAGGTCGACAAAGCGACCGGGGCACGCAACAACAATGTCGACTCCATCGCGCAATGCTGTGATCTGTGGGTTGTATGACACGCCACCGTAAATCGTGGTGTAGCGAAGTTTCATGTGTCGCGCGTATGGAGCAAGTACGTCACGAACCTGGTTTGCAAGTTCGCGAGTTGGCACGAGAATTACAGCGCGGGGACAATTGCGACGCAATTCATATGATGTCTCGTCAAGTCGGACCAATGTTGGCAGTACAAACGCAAGCGTCTTTCCTGATCCGGTGCGACCACGACCAAGAGTGTCGCGACCCGAGAGCGCATCGGCAATAGCTGCTGCCTGGATGGGGAACGGCGTAGTGATGCCATTTTCTTTCAGAACTTCAACAAGTGATGCTGGTAAGCCCAGATCGGTAAATGAAGGAACGTGTGGGGTATCTGTCGTCTCGACAGGTAAAAGTACAGACGCTGCTGACGCAGGCGTCACGGTTACGGCGTGAGCCATGAGGGGTATCTCCAATTGGTACATCGACCACAGATACCGGTGTGTACCCATGGAACGCTTTAAGCGAGGTACAACTGTATCTCGCAAAACGAACAAAACCTTGTGCAGGTGTTTTTGACATGTAATGAGATGTCAAATGGTCGGGGAAGGGGGACTCGAACCCCCGGCCTCCTGGTCCCAAACCAGGCGCGCTACCAAGCTGCGCCATTCCCCGGCGTGTTGTTGACGTTATCGCTATTTATCTTCAGCGAGCAGCGCGTTTTGCTTCGCGCGCGAGTCGGCGCGCTGTACGACCAATTGGGTTGAGGTGTCGATGATCAAGATCACCAACCTCTTGACCGTTTTCGAATAACACGCGGTAGCGCTGCCAGTTGAATCCGTTGGCGAGGATGACCTTGCCGACAGTTCCTTCAGGAACATTGTCGATGCCGTCTTTTGCGTTGACTTTGTCACCAATACGCAGGCTGATCTGGCCTTGGTGTGGGTTGGCGAGTGCGTGTGGCTTCCAAATCAGCATCTCACCATTCTTACTGGTTGGAGGACCATTCGTGCGAACCAGTTGGTATCAGAGCTATCTAATGTGTCGCATGACTGGGCTATAGCGCCCGCCGATACACTTCACAGCCTGTGAAAAGCACCGTTGAAGCCCTCGAAGGCAACAAAGTCAAAGTCTCAATTGAAGTCGAAGAATCAGAATTCGATCGCAACATCGACGCAGCATTTAAGAAGATTGCTCGCGATGTACGCCTTCCTGGTTTTCGGCCCGGCAAAGCGCCACGGCGTGTGCTTGAGGCCCGTATTGGTATCGAAGCTGCACGGCAACAAGCCCTGAACGACGCCATCCCTGAGTACCTGTCGCAAGCCGTACGTGAACACGATGTCGACATCGTTGCTACTCCAGATGTGCAGTTGGTATCTGGTGAAGAAGGTGGCACTGTGCGTTGGGACGCCACTGTCGAAGTGCGCCCAGAGATCACTGTTGCTGGTTACGCAGGATTACGCGTTGAACTGCCCACAATCGAAGTAAGCGATGACGATATTGATCCGCTCGTGGAAAATGAGCGCCGTCGCCACGCAAAGCTGGTGGATGTCGATCGCGTTACTCAATTAGGCGACTTTGTCACTCTCGATCTCGAAGGAACCCGTGACGGCGAACCAGTAGCAGGTCTAAACGTCGAAGACTGGAGCTATGAAATCGGTCGTGGCTGGGTGGCACCTGGTTTCGATGATCAATTGCTCGGTCTGAAAAAGGGTGAAGAAGTGCGCTTTACTGCGACACCTAATGGCACAGAGGAAGCCGCCGATTTTCATATCAAGGTGATTCGCGTCCAAGAACAAGAACTTCCCGATGTCACAGACGAATGGGTGTCGGAACATCTCGCAGAGTTTGAATCGATGGATGCATGGCGTGATGCACTGCGCACTCGCTTGCACGACATGCGCGTGCAACAAGTGCGCTCGACAGTGGGCGACAAAGTCACCGAGGCACTTGCAGATTTGGTCGATGTTGAGATTCCTCAGTCAATGGTTGATTACGACCTGCAGTCACGCGTGCAAAACACAATTGAGCAGTTCCGTCAACAGAGCATCTCGCTTGATCAGTGGTTGTCGGCCACCGGTCAAGACACCGAGTCATTTATCGAGAGTTTGCGGGAACGTTCCGTCATCGCAGTAAAGACTGATCTTGCGTTGCGTGCCGTTGCAACAGCAGAGAACATCTCGGTGGACGACCTCGAGATCGATACCGAATACGAAAACATCGCCATGCGCATTGGTGAAACGCCTGCCAAAGTGCGTCGTGCCTACGATCAAAATGGTGCAGTGTCAGAACTGGCATCCTTCCTACGCAAACAAAAAGCTTTCGACTGGCTCATGCATAACTGCCAATTTGTTGATGTCAATGGCACGGAGATTCCGCGAGATACGGTGGTGCCAGAGCATGACCATGACCACAGTGCTGAAGCCAACAGCACTGATTCAGAAAATACTGATTCAGAAAATAAGGATTCGCAGTGAACTTTCAGAACTATTACGTCCCAAACGTCACCGAACAGACAAGTCGTGGCGAGCGCGTATACGACCTCTACAGTCGCTTACTGAAAGAGAACATCATCTTTTTGGGTACTCCCATTGATGACACCATCGCGAACTTGATTTGTGCACAGCTCATTCACTTGGAAAGTGAAAACCCAGATCGCGACATCAACATCTATATCAATAGCCCTGGTGGCGACATCACGGCACTATTTGCGATTTACGACACAATGCAGTTCATTAAAAATGACATTGCCACGATTTGTCTCGGACAAGCTGCATCGGCTGCAGCAGTGCTTCTTGCCGCTGGCACGAAGGGAAAGCGCCTTGCGTTGCCGCATAGCCGGGTGCTTCTCCACCAGCCATATGGCCAGGTGGGGTATGGGCAGGTGACCGATCTTGAGATCGCCGCTCGTGAAATTTTGCGCATGCGAGACCTTTTAGAGCAGATTTTGGCCCATCACACCGGTCAAAGCATCGAACGCATCCATGCAGACACTGATCGCGACTTCGTAATGGAAGCAAATGAGGCCCTCGAGTATGGAATCATTGATGACGTGATTAGTTCACGTGAGTTGACGGACCGCTCCGGTCCGATCCGCTGATCCATTCTCGAGAGGGGCACTTCGTGGCGAAATTTGGTGATTCAGGCGAATTGCTGAAGTGCTCGTTCTGCGGCAAATCGCAAAAGCAAGTAAAGAAACTCATCGCTGGACCTGGTGTCTATATCTGTGATGAGTGCATCGACTTGTGCAACGAAATTATTGAAGAAGAAGTTGGCGATCGCAGCGAATTTTCATTTGACACGTTGCCCACACCGCAAGAGATCCGCGCCTTTCTTGACGAGTACGTGATCGGGCAGGATCAAGCGAAGAAGGTTCTGTCAGTTGCAGTGTTCCATCACTATCGCCGATTGCAGTATCAACACCAAAACACCGGACTTCGTCGTGACGATGTGGAGTTGTCGAAGAGCAACATCTTGATGCTCGGGCCAACAGGTTGTGGGAAGACACACATGGCTCAAACGCTTGCGCGTATGTTGAACGTGCCGTTTGCAGTTGCTGATGCCACCGCGTTAACCGAAGCTGGGTATGTCGGTGAAGACGTTGAGAACATCTTGCTCAAGTTGTTGCAGGCCGCCGACTTTGATGTCAAAAAGGCAGAGCAAGGCATTGTGTACATCGATGAAATCGACAAGGTTGCACGCAAAGCGGAAAACCCGAGTATCACTCGCGATGTGTCGGGAGAGGGTGTGCAGCAAGCGTTGTTGAAAATTCTCGAAGGAACGGTCGCTTCAGTTCCACCACAAGGCGGCCGGAAGCATCCGCATCAGGAATTCATCCAGATCGATACCACCAACGTGTTGTTTATTTGTGGCGGTGCGTTTGCAGGCCTTGAACAAATCATCGAGTCACGCATCGGGCACAAGGGTGTTGGTTTCCATGGCATTGTGAAATCAAAAGCCGAGAAAGACCCTGGCGATCTGTTTGCTCAAGTGTTGCCCGAAGATTTGCTGAAGTTCGGAATGATTCCAGAATTCATCGGTCGCTTACCGATGATCGGAGCCGTTCATTCACTCGACCGCGACACATTGATGCAGATCCTCACCGAGCCCAAAAACTCCCTCATCAAGCAGTATCAAAAGATTTTTGAATTTGAAGATGTTGACCTTGAAGTCACCACCGACGCTCTCGCGGCCATCGCCGACCTCGCACTTCAGCGCGGTACTGGTGCACGTGGTCTGCGCTCAATTCTCGAAAACGTCTTGCTCGACACGATGTATGCATTGCCTGGTCGCACAGACGTGGAAAAAGTTGTGGTTGACGAAAAGTCTGTCACTAGTCAAGCCCAACCCACATTGGTGTTGCGCGGAGCAGCACGATCGTCACGTCAGCGTCGCGCTGCGTCGTAACCGTGAAATTTGACGACGCTCTTTTATATCTCGACGACCACGCCTCGTACGACAAGACAGGTCGCATTGAATCGCCGTCGCTCGACAAAATCGAACGGTTGTTATCGGTCCTTGATGATCCGCATCGTTCATTTCGCGTCATTCATGTGACGGGCACCAACGGCAAAGGTTCCACAAGCCAGATCATCACCCGTTTACTCATGGCACATGGTGTCAAGGTGGGCACATATTCCAGTCCACATCTTGAAGATGTGCGTGAACGAATTCAAATCGACGGAGAAATGATCAGCAAAGAAGACTTTGGTGATGCAGTCTCGGCAGTAGCTGATGCAGAAATGCTGTCTGGAGTGCGCCCATCATATTTCGAAATAGTTACCGCTGCTGCCTTTTGGGTATTTGCCGATCAAGCAATTGACGTTGCAGTCATTGAGGTTGGTCTTCTTGGACGTTGGGACGCTACCAATGTTGTGTCGTCTGATGTTTCAGTGATCACAAATATTGCGCTTGATCACACAGAGTTTGCTGGACCAACTCTTGAACACATCGCGCGAGAAAAAGCAGGAATCATCAAAGCGGGGAGCACGGCCGTTATCGGTGAAACTCGACCAGAGCTTGTCAATATTTTTTTGGAAGAACCACATGATTCTTATGTACGACGCGGTGAACATTTCAAATGTGTTGATAATCAGTTGGCATTAGGTGGGCGGGTATTTTATTTTCGCACGTCACGATCTGAGTATGACGACATCTTTGTTCCGCTGCATGGCGAGCATCAAGGAGACAACGCGCTCGTTGCGTTGAGCGCAGTTGAAGAATTTTTCAAAGCACCTCTCGTTCGCGACACAGTGCAAGAAGCTTTCGACTCAGTCGTCATGCCCGGCCGGTTTGAAATTTTGGGATATCAACCACTTGTCATAGTGGACGGTGCACACAATCCGGCGGGTGCTGATGTGTGTGCAACGGTCTTCTTCCGTGATTTCGATCCACCTGGACGTCGAATTTTGGTGGTCGGTGCATTGCAAGGACGAGACTTGGCTGACAGTTTGTCGGCGTTTCGTGCTGATGAATTTGATCTTGTGGTGTGCACAACCGCTCCGTCACCAAGAGCTCATCAGGCAAAAGACATCGCCGAAGCAGCCAAGGCGCTTGGGTGTGACGATGTGGTGGTTGCTTCCACAGTGGAAGTGGCATGTGACCGTGCATTGAACGACGCAGGACCCGATGATGCGATTTTGGTAGCAGGATCGCTGTATGTAGTGGGTGCAGCGCGCCCATATCTGAAGCGAATTCTTCCCTAGACCCCTGTTCAGGCCTGAAAAGCCTTAGCCTGACAGCCATGTCTACTCGCACCCTTGTGTTATTAAAGCCCGACGCCGTGGAACGTGGTCTTGTCGGTGTCATCGTGAGTCGTTTTGAAACAAAAGGCTTGCGTCTTGTCGCTATGGAATTGCGCACCCTTGATCAGGACATTCTGGGTCGCCACTATGAAGAACACAAAGGAAAAGGTTTCTACGACGACCTTGTGGCCTTCATGTCGCGAGGTCCGGTTGTGGCGATGGCTGTGGAAGGTCCCGACGACACATGGGAAATCGTGCGATCAATGATGGGTGCTACCAATCCGCGAGCTGCAGCTCCTGGCACCATTCGCGGAGATTTTGGAACATTGTTCACCGAGAACTTGGTACATGGCAGTGACTCAGCCGAGTCCGCTGCACGAGAGTTGTCCATCTTTTTTCCAGGACTCAAGTAATTCACACAGTTTGTGAAGTACGTGATGTTGAGGTGTAAGTAGTGAGTCGCGCCAATCCACTGGCTATCGGTCGCGACATCGCGATCGATCTCGGTACTGCAAACACGCTCGTCTATGTACGGGGACAGGGGATTGTTCTTAATGAACCTTCCGTTGTTGCGATCGATACACGCGACGGACGACCAGTCGCGGTTGGGTGGGAAGCGAAACGCATGCTTGGTCGCACACCTGGACACATTCAAGCGGTGCGTCCGCTGAAAGATGGTGTTATTGCAGACTTTGATGTTTGCGAAAAGATGTTGCGTTATTTCATCCAACGGATTTCCAATAGTCGCTGGAGTAAGCCACGCATGGTCATCTGTGTTCCATCTGGTATCACCGGGGTGGAGCAACGTGCGGTGCAAGAAGCAGCCGAGTACGCAGGTGCTCGAAAGCCAGTACACATCATTGAAGAACCAATGGCGGCTGCTATCGGAGCTGATCTTCCGGTGCATGAACCAAGCGGCAACATGATTGTTGATATCGGTGGTGGCACCACTGAAGTTGCCGTGATCTCGCTTGGGGGCATTGTGGTCGCACAAAGCGTGCGTGTTGCAGGCGATGAGATCGACGCCGCGATAAGTCAGTATGTGCGCACGCAGTTTTCACTAGACATTGGTGAAAATACTGCTGAGGAAATCAAAATTCAGTTGGGCTCTGTGTGGTTACTAGACCAAGAACTCACCGCCGATGTTGGTGGACGCGACACCTTGACCGGTTTGCCGAAAACCATTGAATTGACATCGGAAAATGTGCGTGAAGCAATCGCGGAACCAATTGCTGCAATTATTGACGCAGTGAAGTCCACTCTCGATCGAACACCGCCTGAGTTGGCCGCCGACATCATGGATAGGGGTATCCATTTGTCAGGTGGAGGCGCGTTATTGGCTGGTATCACCGCCCGCATCACCCACGACACTGGAATGCCCTGTTACGTCGCCCCAGATCCGCTGTATGCAGTCGCAATTGGTTCTGGCCGAGCTTTGGAAAACATTGAGGCCATGCGTGGCATGATGTCGTCCAACTCGAACGATTATTAAATGAAGTAGTCCCGTGGCGGGTCAATCTTTTACACGACGCAGAGTTATTGCACTTCTTGCATTGACATCTCTCATTCTCGTCACGCTCGATCTGCGCGATAGTGGAATCACAAATGGCTTGCGCGATGCATTTGCTGTGATGTTTCGTCCCATTGAAAGCGCCACACGAGTCATCACAAACCCCATTCGCAGCACATGGAATGGAATTGTCAACTATGACGACGTGGCGGAAGAAAATCGACGTTTGAAAGATCTGGTTGCACGTCAAGAGGGGGCAACCATTGCAAATATTGCTGGAATTCGTGAAGCGCAAGAGTTGCTTGCTTTGAATGGATTACCAACTCTTGCTGGTATCGAATCATGCACCGCTCAAGTGGTGGGTTCTACTCCCTCCAACTTTTCGCAGACGGTGGAAATTAACAGAGGGCGGACCTGCGGTATCCGAGTCGGTATGCCTGTTCTTAACGCAGCGGGACTCATCGGCAAAGTTACAGAGGTGTACAACGATCGTGCTGTTGTGATGCTTATTACAGACCCTGCATATTCATTATCTGTCAAAGTGGTGAATACACCCCCCACTACAACTGCAGCTCCGGGAAGAGGCAGCACGGTAGAAACAACCACCACACTGTCGACAACCACAACGTCGACCACTACCACCACAATTTATATCGAGGGCTTTCAGCCCGGTGCCACCGTGGCGACGTCACCGCCAACGGCGCCACCAACTCTTCCCGATGGCAAACCAGTCACACCAAACACGTCGCCGTTGACCGTTCCACCTGGTGCTGATTTGCCTTTACGTGAAACAGGGGCGTTGGAAGGTCGGGGATTGAATCGTTTGCCAATTGTGCGGTTTATTGAAAACCAGCCCCGCTTTGGTGAAATTGCAGTGGGATCACCGGTGATTTCTGCCGGAGGTGCAACATCGCTAGCTCCACCCGACATCGTGGTAGGCACTGTCGCACGTGTGGTAAATCGTTCAGGAAACTTGGGCCCAATTTTGGAAGTGACCGTGGCGGCAAATCTGGAGAATCTCAACTTTGTCCGCATCTTGTTGTATCAACCCACAACCGAACGAATAGCGCCATGATCGAACGCATCGTTGCAATTGCGGAGAATGCTTACACGCGCTTATTTCTGATCGCACTCTTGTTTCTTGCATTACAGACAACAATCTTGAACGAGTTACGACCCTTTGATGTGTCATTAGAAATCATGGTCCTTCTTGCAGCAAGTGTGGGTCTTGCGCGCGGTTCAGAAGTTGGTGCAATCGCAGGTTTCATGATTGGCCTCATGTACGACATGGTTCTCACTACACCACTCGGCCTAGGTGCTGCAGTATTTGGAATTGTTGGCTATTTGGCCGGTTCCGTTCATTCGTTCGTGCATGAACCCACTTGGTGGTCACGAGTTTTGTTAGGTGCTGGCGCAAGCGGAGTTGGGATGGTGTTAATGGCAGGGGCCATTGCGCTGGTCGGCACTGACGGGATATTCACCACAAAAGTACTTACTATTGCCCTCGTGGTAGCAGTGTTCAATGCAGTATTCAGTCTTCCCACTGAGCGTCTCTGCCGTTGGGCAATGGTGAAGGAAAAGGCTGTTCGTTAAGTGCCAGTAGCAACCAACACATCGCGACTAGCGATTTTGGGAATAGTGGCGGCCATCTTGGTCTCATTGCTGTCGTTTCGTGTCTGGTTCCTTCAGGTGGTCGATGCAGAAGCTGTGCAGGAACGCGTGGTGGAAGTGCGTTCACGAACGGTGCGTCTGACACCTGAACGTGGTCGTATTTTCGATGTCAAAGGCCGAATCGTTGCTGACAACGAGAGAGTTCTCACCGCAACAATCGATCGCGCAGTGATTAACCGAGACTTAAATCGTCAGCGCATGTGGGACCGACTTTCTGGCGTTCTCAACATGTCGTTTCAAGAACTTGAAGATCGCTTCAACAGCCCTCGATATGACCCGCTGCAACCTCTGCCGCTGAAAGAAGATATTTCTGAAGAGACAGCGGTATTTCTTCGCGAGCGTTCAGAGGATTATGTCGGTGTTGATATTCGGGAAGACTGGCGACGCCAATATCCGTACGCCCCCATCGCAAGCCATGTTGTTGGTTTTCTCGGTGCAATTAGAGAACAAGAACTGCAGCGATATCGCAATCTCGGATATGACCCTGATGCGCGCGTTGGACAGTTTGGCGTAGAGCAAACGTATGAAAATGTCCTGCGCGGCACCCCTGGGTATGTGAAATATGAGGTCGATTCACGTGGCCGTATCTTGCGCCAGATTGAACGCGTCGAGCCAGTGCCGGGAAATGACATTCAGTTGACAATGGATCTCGATATGCAGCAGTTTGCCGAGCAGGCTCTGCAGACAGAGATCATGGTGCGTCGTCGAACCGAGGCGCCGCAGATCAAGATTGATGGTGAACCTGATCCGCAGTATCCGGAAGTGACGTTCTACAAGGCACCGGCAGGTTCCGTTGTGCTGATGAATCACAACAACGGCGACATTGCTGCCATGGCGAGCTACCCCAACTTTGATAATCGTTGGTTCAATGCCGGCATTACTGGTGAAAAATTCGGACAGCTGTTCCCAAACACAGAAGATCCCGACCAGTCTATTTTGGTGAATCGTGCGATCTCAGGGCGATACAACTTGGGTTCGTCCTTTAAACCATTTGTGGCGTTTGCTGCTTTGAATACGGGCCAGCTGCCAGGTGGCGTGAAGTATTTCTTGAAAGACGAGGGCACGTACAAATTGGAGAGCATTCCCGAGGAACGTTGTCAATTAAACGTGAAGTGCGTGTTTAAAAATGCAAACTGCGGAAACGGTGCTCCGTGCAAATACGGTCGCGTCAATGTGGAAGATGCATTGGCAGTGTCGTCCGACGTGTTCTTTTACAAGATCGGTGAAGAAATTTTTATCGAACGCGGTAATCGCCCCGTTCTTGAAGAACAAGTTCGTCTCTTTGGATTTGGTTCTCCCACAGAAATCGACTTGCCATATGAATTCATTGGCACAGTTCCCAGCCGATTTCTAAAACAGCAACTTGCTGAAGTTGGTGCCATCGCAGAAGAAGAAGGCGAGGGGTATTACGTTGGCGACAGCATTCAGTTCTCGATTGGTCAGGGACTTTTGTCAGCAACGCCGCTTCAGGTGGCTCTTGCATACGGGGTATTAGGCAACGGTGGGAAAGTATTGAAGCCGCGTGTTGTGCGTGCCATTTGGGCACCGGGTACACCGTCTGGAAAGCCCAACATGGTTGACCTTGAAAAGGGTGTCATTGTCGAAGACATGTCAGCACCTCAAGTGATCCGTGATATCGGGCTTCGTCCTGAAGTGCGAGAGCCAATTGTTGCTGGTTTGAAGCGGGTCATCACAGGGCCGGGCGTTACATCTGACTTTTATCACTCAACAACTGGTGAGAGTTTGTTCCGCACATATCCCAAAGCAGTGCTACCGCTTGCGGGCAAGACAGGTACTGCGCAGGGTTTTGGAAACTTGCCGTGGAATGACTCATCTGCATTTGGTGCGTTTAGTTTGAACGAGAAGTACCCATACTCAGCATTTGCATATGTCGAAAAGGCTGGCTTTGGTTCTCGTGCTGCTGCGCCCATTGTGAAGTGCTTGTTTACCGCACTTGCCGGACGCGTGAATCCCGCGAAAGCAATGCCCACTGATCCGCTTGACATCAATAGCGTCACTCCAGCGCAACCACAATTATTGAGTCCACAAAACGCATTATGTTTGGTCGGTACGGGCTCTTCTGTGCGTGACTAGAGCCGTGGTTCACTACGTGAAATGCAGTTCAACCATGCGCGATGGCATTCTGGCTAATTTGGATATGACATGACGTTTCCATTACTAACTCGAAAGCCCGACTCAGGTCTTGGAAATATCAGGCGTAGTTACGCCGATCCCAGTCGAAATATTGACTGGATCTTGATGATTGCAGTCCTCGTCCAGACCACAATCGGTGTCTTTATTATTTATTCGGCAACGCGACCACGATTGATCAGTCTTGGTCAGGATCCGTATCTGTTTGCGCAACGACAGATTATTTTCATCATTGTCGCGGGTCTCGCAATGACAGCGGTGATGTCTATTGACTATGGACGCTTACGAGGCAGCGCCGAGATTCTGTACGTGGCCAACATCTTTTTACTCGTGTTGGTGCTTGTTATTGGTGCTGCCAAAGGTGGTGCACGTTTATCGTTTGACGTTGGCCCTATCGCCATTCAGCCATCAGAGCTTGCAAAGTTCACCACTTTGTTGTTGCTCGCAGGTTTTTTGGCTGACTCTGAATCCGAAACTGTTCCGTATGAACGATTTATCCAGTCATTATTCATCGTTGGTTTACCAGTTCTGCTGGTAGGCATTGCGCCAGACTTGGGTTCAGCTTCAGTCACCATTGCGTGTGCGATGGGTGTATTACTAGTTGCAGGCGCAAAATTGCGTTACATCTTGCTCGTCACGAGTTTGGCGGTCACATCAATTGTCGTTGGTGTCGTCAGTGGCATCGTAAAGGACTATCAAATTCGACGGATCACCGGGTTTCTCAATCAAAACTCCGATTCGGCTTCTCTGCAGAACTTGTTGAATCAAGTGCGCTTTGCAAAACGCGCGGTATCAAACGGCGGAATATTTGGTCGTGGGTATCTGAATGGACCACTCACGAACGGACGGTTCATTCCTGTTCAATCAACTGACTTTGTGTTTTCTGCTGTAGGTGAACAATTTGGCCTCGTGGGCTGTGGCCTGATGCTCGCGATTTTTGTGGTGATTTTGTGGCGTATTTTTCGCATCGCCCGTAAAGCAAAAGATCGTCTCGGTTTATATCTCGCCACCGGTGTTTTCACCATGGTGTTGTGGCAGTCCTTTCAAAATATCGGCATGACCATGGGTATCACCCCTGTCTCGGGGGTGCCGCTTCCTTTTGTGAGCTACGGCGGATCGCACACAGTGGCCTTTGCGCTCATGATTGGTTTGGTGCAGAGCGTATATATGCGCCGTTTCCGGTAGGTCGGACGGGTAGGGTTATCCCCAGGCCGATACACGTTTGCGGCGCCTGATGGCAGCCACAAACGCACACGTCATGCATGTGGGCCGCCAGACCAAGGTCTCGCCTGAGTCCGTTCTGTACAACCCACATGCGATGTGCTCACGGCGCGCTTTGTGCGCGACGTAGCCCGACGTGACAAGAAGGGAACGAGATATGAGCGATAGTGATGCCGGCTTCGGGCCGGATGAACGTACTTCGTCGTCACAAGACACACGATCTGAGCGAGACAGCGAATCACAAGGTCAGACCGCCGCTCAGCGTCGTCGACGTCGCGGGTCACGCGGGGGCCGCAACCGTAAGCGCCCCGCGGGGCAAGGCGGTGCACACGATGGCGGATCACAAGATCAAGAACGCACTTCGATCGAACGTGACGACGATCAACCCGCACGCAAACCCCAAATCGGAGACACGCGACCGGCTCCAGGGGCAACATCGTCGGGGGCAACAAGCAAGTCAGATGATTCAGTGGGATTGTCGGGTCAGGGTGCAAAGAAGCGTCGCCGTCGTGGTGGTCGCGGACGCGGTCGTGGCGGAGCTACTACCTCGAGTGAGGCAGTAGAGGCCGACATCATCGAGCGTCGACGAGGACGCGAACGCGATGGCCGACCAGTGGGGCGATACCTCATGTGTGTGCAGGTGCGTGACGGTGTCACGCAGGTGGCAGTTCTTGAAGGTCGCAGTCTTATCGAGCATTACGTGAGTCGTCCCGCTGACGACGTCAGCCAGATTCACGGCAACATCTATTACGGACGGGTACAAAACGTGTTGCCTGGCATGGAAGCGGCATTTGTCGACATTGCGACACCAAAAAACGCTGTGCTGTACCGCGGAGATGTGCAATACGACCCTGAAGATGTCGATACACCGTCGGAAGCACGCATTGAAAACATATTGAAGTCACGACAGATGATCATGTGCCAGGTCACCAAAAATCCGATTGGCGCAAAAGGCGCACGTCTTACTCAAGAAGTGTCGTTGCCAGGTCGTTTTGTTGTCCTTATTCCAAACAGTAAGACGTACGGAATTTCAAAACGTCTCGCCGACGACGAGCGTCGACGCTTGCGTTCTGTGCTTGACCGAGTCAAACCCGCCGAACATGGGGTAATTGTTCGTACGGCTGCAGAACATGCAACTGAACAAGAACTTGTTGCAGACATGAAGCAATTACTTGCTGAGTGGCAGGGAATTGAAGCGCGCGCGCAAGCGGCAAATGGCCCCACGCTGCTATATCGAGAACCAGAGTTGGCGGTACGAGTCATTCGTGAGGAATTTAACGCTGAATATCGCGGAGTCATTATTGACGATGAGCGTCTTTATGAGGACGTCAAAAATTACGTCGCGGCGTTTAACCCAGAACTGGCTGATCGCATTACCTATTACGATCGTGATGTTGAAGGCTTGTCGTTGTTCGAGTTCAATCACGTGCACGAACAACTTCATAAAGCGCTTGATCGAAAAGTGTGGTTGCCGTCTGGTGGATCACTCATCATTGAACACACCGAAGCTCTTACGGTGATCGACGTGAACACTGGGAAAAATGTGGGAACATCAAATCTCGAAGAGACGGTATTTCAAAATAATCTCGAGGCAGCTGAGGAAGTTGCTCATCAATTGAGGCTTCGCGACATTGGTGGCATCATCGTGATCGACTTCATCGACATGGAGATAAAGGACAACCGTCGCAAGGTTCTCGACTCGTTCCGTAGGGCGCTTGCTCGAGACAAGACACGCACTCAGGTATTCGACATCTCCGAGCTTGGTCTCGTCGAGATGACCCGTAAACGCATCGGGGAGGGGCTTCTCACTTCATTTGCCGAACAGTGCCCCGATTGTGAAGGTCGTGGCGTCAAAGTCGATTTCGGGCTCCTCGATTAGGTTCGAATTGTCTGCGGGTCTCGATTGTCGAAGCCCAGTCGCCCAGATAGAGTAGGAAACCGCTATGTACGCAGTAATCGCATCCGGTGGCAAGCAAGAGAAAGTCTCCCAAGGGCAAACAGTCCAGGTGGAGCTTCTTGGTGTAGACGAAGGAGCAGAAGTTTCTTTGACACCAATTCTTGTTGTCGATGGCGACACCGTTTTGGCAACTCCCGATCAATTGCGCGGAGCAAGCGTCAAAGGACGCGTTGTGGGCATTGCTAAGGGACCCAAGATCAACGGTTTTACGTACAAGCGTCGTACCAATAATCGCCGCCGCTTCGGACATCGTCAGAAGTACTCGGTTGTCGAAATCACTTCCATCGCGAAAGGCTGATCACGATGTCAAAGACCAAAGGTGGCGGTTCAACACGTAACGGCCGCGACTCAAATGCACAGCGTCTCGGTGTGAAGGTATTCGACGGAACAAAGATCACCGCCGGAACCATCATCATCCGTCAACGCGGTACCCGCACTCATCCAGGCAAAAACGTTGGCATCGGTCGCGATGACACGTTGTTTGCATTGTCAGATGGCAGTGTGAAGTTCGGCGAGCGTGCCGGACGCAAAATCGTTGACGTCATTCCAGTCGACTAAGACAGTTCTCATTCAGCGCTAAATCGCGCTGTGTATTTGCCGCGCTAAATCGCGCGAGGCAACTTGTGTTCGGGGTAGCCGATGAGGAGTGCTTGCTTGCACGCAAAGCGATCAGTCATGCCGCCAACGTATGTGACTGCGTGTTGCACATCTCCCACTCCGTTTTCATCGGGCGGAATGAGATGCGGTGATGCGATGTAGTGATCGACAAGCGTGCGCAATAGATCAATAACATCTCGCGCTTGTTTGCGTGAATCTTCGCGGTGATAAATAGTCTCATAGTTGAATTGACGAAAGGCCGCCAGTGCGTCAGCTAGCTCGGGGGTCATGCCGATGAATCCTGTTGCTGCAGTGGCTTCGATCATCGCGTGAATAAATGCAGAGAGTTGTTCTTTGCGTGTGGTGCCGCAACGTTGACGAACAATGTCGGGCAGATCGCGCGGCGACACGATGCCCGCAGATACTGCGTCTTCAAAGTCGTGACAAACATATGCGATGCGGTCTGCCCAGCTCACCACTTCACCTTCTGGAGTTGCAGGCGCTGGTCGTGACCACGAGTGATTGCGAATACCATCAAGTGTTTCGCGACACAAGTTGAGATGTGACAACACCACATCGGCTCCCCATTGTGCGTGGTCGTATCCGCCGTCGAGATATGGGCTGAGAGCGTCTTCACTGGCATGACCGCCCGGTCCATGACCACAGTCGTGCCCAAGGGCAATGGCCTCGGTCAAGGTGACATTGAGACGTAATGCCCGTGCTACCGCCACTGCAACTTGAGCGACTTCAAGAGCGTGAGTGAGACGTGTGCGCTGGTGGTCGTCGGGGAATACGAACACCTGTGTTTTGCCGGCAAGACGACGAAAAGACGGTGCATGCAAAATGCGGTCGCGATCGCGTTCGAAACATGTGCGGTACGGGTCGGGCTCTTCTGCAAGTGAACGGTTCCCAGCGCCCGTTGCGCGGGTGGCGTGTGGAGCAAGTTCGCTATCAATGATGTGCTCCCGCATGAGTCGATCAGCCACTTCTGTGGTGCCAGTACCGGCCCAGGAGTCTGCATGAGCTCTACGAACGTCACTGTTGGCTCCGTGCCCAGACATGGTGGAAAGCCATGTGCGTGAGCGCTCTGTTGACGTGCTATCGCTAGGCGTTAGGTCACTAGGCGTTGTATCACTAGCCGTTATTTCACTAGGAGTGACGCCTGTGCCTTCAAGATTGCTCATGTGATAACGCTACGAGCAGCATGCGTCACCGTTGTGGCATACCTTCGACAGGTAGTCTGAGAACGCTTATGAGCGCATTCGTTGACGAAGCACAACTGAATGTGCGTGGAGGAGATGGCGGCGCCGGCTGTGTCAGTTTTCGTCGTGAAGGCCCCGTTGCATTCGGTGGACCAAACGGTGGAGACGGCGGCAAAGGCGGCGACGTATGGCTGGTCGCCGACCGAAATGTTGCCTCACTGCTTGCATTTCGTGACTATCCCCACCGAGCAGCTGCAAACGGAGTGCATGGGAAAGGCAAAGACCTTCACGGCAAGCGTGGTGAAGACTTGTACATCGCAGTTCCCGAGGGAACGGTCGCAAAAGACATGTACACCAGCGAAGTCCTCGCTGATCTCGCCAATCATGGCGACAAGTGGCTCGCTGCTGCTGGTGGTCGTGGCGGGAGGGGAAATGCACGGTTCCTCAACAACAAGCGGCGTGCGCCGTCTTTTGCCGAACAAGGTGAACACGGACATGAACGATGGTTGAAACTCGAATTGAAACTTATGGCCGATGTTGCGTTGGTGGGTTTTCCAAACGCGGGCAAGAGCACGTTCATCAGTGTTGTGTCAGCGGCGAAACCAAAAATCGCGAATTATCCGTTCACCACTCTTGAACCACACCTTGGCGTTGTGCGCATTGACGACTCGACAGAGTTTGTGATGGCAGACATCCCGGGTCTCATTGAAGGCGCTAGCGAAGGTCGCGGTTTGGGTCATCAGTTTTTGCGTCACGTTGAACGCGCGCGAGTGATGTGCTATCTCATCGATCTCGCGTCGATGGATGAAAGTTTGTCGCCAGAACATCAACTAGAAGTGTTGCAACATGAGTTGGGTAATTATCGACCCGAACTATTAACGCGTCCTGCACTCATTGTGGGAACGAAATCAGATAGCGCCTCGCCCGAGGCGATCGATGCATGGCCACATATGACAATGTCGGCCATCACCACACACAATGTCCGATCTGCAGTTTTGAAGCTGGCTGAGTTGGTAAGTCGCGCACGTAATGAAGAGCCTGAAAGCACGGCCACCATCATCATGCGTCCAGAACCTGAGCATGCATGGGTTGAACAATTGTCCGAAAAAGAGTTTCGGGTTCACGGACGTGGCGTTGAACGTGCCGTGGCGCTAAATGACGTATCGAGCCCCGAAGCGCTGAACTACATCGATGAGCGTTTGAAGAAGTTGGGAGTGCCTAAATTGCTCTCGAAGGCAGGCGTCGCAGAGGGCGATGTCGTATGGATTGCAGAATTCAGTTTCGAATTCGTGCCGGAAGTGTGAATCTATGGGGATGCGAGTTGTTGTCAAGATAGGAAGTTCGTCGCTGACCGACGAGCGCGGTTTCTTGCGCACCGACGTGGTGGCATCGATTGTCGATCAAGTGGCCAACGTTCGTGCTAGCGGGCATGAGGTGTTGCTGGTGACTTCTGGTGCAGTTGCATCTGGAGTTGCAGGATTAGGACTTGATCAACGTCCATCAGACATTTTGACACTGCAGGCGTTATCTGCAGTGGGGCAACCGCAACTCATGGCTGCGTACGCTCATAATTTTGCGCGGCATTCACTAGTGAGTGCGCAGGTGCTTCTAGTGCCACACGACTTTGTCAATCGGCAGCAATATCTGCACGCGCGTAACACGCTATTGCGATTGCTTGACCTAGGTTGTGTGCCCATCGTGAACGAAAACGACGCCATTGCAAATACTGAGATTCGCTATGGCGACAACGATCACTTATCAGCTCTTCTTGCACACCTTGTATCGGCCGACATGTTGATCATGCTCACCGACACTCCTGGTGTGTACACAGCCGATCCACGTTCCAACCCCGAAGCATCAATCATTCGCGAAGTGCATGCCGATGATCCTTTGTTGAGCGTGAATGCAACGGGCTCGGGAACATCGCGTGGTAGCGGTGGCATGGCAAGCAAGCTGGCTGCTGCACGCATCGCATCGTGGTCTGGGGTGACTGCGGTGATCGCATCAGCGGCGACGCCTCACGTCCTCACGAGCGCAGTATCGCGGGATCCTGCAATTGGCACGATGTTTCATCCTCACGACCGACAGTTGTCGGCTCGCAAATTGTGGATCGCTTTTGCTGCAGAATCTGAGGGCAGAATTGTGATCGATGACGGTGCACGCGTTGCCTTAACGTCGCGTGGTACGTCGTTGCTACCAGCGGGAGTGATCGAGTCGTCGGGGGCATTCGAAGAAGGCGCAACGGTGGAAATCGTTGATCAAAACGGAGAAGTGGTGGCGCGTGGAATGACCGCGATGTCATCGCTTCAGTTGCAGCAAGCCCGTGGTCGCAGTAGTGCCGACATTTCACATCTTGGTGTTGTGGAAGTGGTCCACCGTGACGACCTCGTGTTGTTGCGTTAGATCTACAGATACACGTCATTTGCCTGGTTGTTACGACGCACAAAGACTCGTCGTATTTGGCGAATCTCAGGTACGCCAAATACGACAGCCAGTACGACGTATGTGGCAGTACCTGCGAATCCTGCAAGCAGAACTTCGCAGACGTACCCCAGGCCAGATTGGGGAGATATCGCTGTCTCGATGAGCGCAACGACAATTCCCATCGCGGCCACTGCACTGACCGCCCGAATTGTGAGCGAAGCAAGAGATGGCCAGTTGACCGCGTTGTGACGTACTGACAGAACAACAAGGGCCATGACCGAAGAGATGAGGTAGGCGATTCCAAATGCCAATCCCAGACCGAGCACTCCGTGACGATCCACGAGAATGATTGCCAGCACAATGTTGATCGCATTCTCGACAACGTTGATCGTAAATGGAGTACGTGTGTCTTCATGTGCGTAAAAACCACGGAGTACAAATAGGTACACCGAAAACCCCACGAGTCCGACGGCAAATCCCATCAGTGCACGCGCGGTACTGCTCGCAGCTGCATCACTGAACTGTCCGTACGTCAAAAGCGCATTGATGAGTGGATGTGCGAGTAGAACAAAAGTAATTGATGCTGGCAACGTGAGCATGATTGTCCAGCGCGTACCTGAGGTTATCCATTCGCGAAAACCAGCATGATCATGTGACTGCACACGTCGTACTAACTCAGGAGCAAATGTAGTGGCGATAGAAATTGCGAGAAGGCCGTGAGGGAGCATGAAGAAAATAAATGCTTTGCCGTATGCATCCTGATTACCGCTTCCGGGGTCAGCCAAGTTACGCACCACAATGAGTGCAATTTGGTTTGTCACCACGTAACCGAAGCTCCACAGTGACAGTTGAAACAGACGTTTGACAGCCGGATGTCGAAAATCAGGCCGGAAGTTCCACGAGATGTCGGCACGTCGTATGGCAGGTAGCAACATAAGGGCCATTGCAGCAACACCCAGAGTGGTGGACAAGCTGAGCAAAACAAAAAATGCACCGCTGTCTGTGATGTCGCTCAGTTGTGGGGTGCCATTGATTGTGAGGGGAATAAGCAGGAGAAACGAAATAGACACCACGTTCGATACAACCGGAGCCCACGCTGCGGCCATGAATCTGCGGCGTGCATTCAGTAATGCTGATCCAATCGCTGTGACTCCGTAGAAGAAAATCTGAACGAGGAAAATACGTGTCATCGCCGTGCCAGCACGTCGGAATTCGTCTGTGTCAACAAGAGAACTTGGACTGAGAGAAAAAAGCCTGAAAATAAATGGTGCTGCAATGATTGCCACGACAGTTGCAGCAAGAAGCAACACAACGGACACAGAGATGACTGCACTGCGAGCGTCGTCATCTTTGGTCTCTTCAAACCGTGTGAACAATGGCACCAGGCCAGCAGCAAGGACCCCTCCAAGCAGTAACTCATAGATCGAGTTGGGAGAATTATTCGCTCCGTCAAAAGCGTCTGCGAGCGCTGTTTGCCCGATCACAATGCCAAAGATGACGACACGCAATAGGCCCGTCAAGCGTGACATCAGGGTTCCGACGGCAACAACCAGCGTGTCTCGGAACATGGGGTATCAGACTAGGTGCTGGCTCTGAGGCGAGCCATTACCCCTAAGTAGCACTAGGGTCATACCCCGTATGAGTTATCGCTTTGAATCAGTGCAGCAGGTACGTGACGGCTTGAAAAAGGTGAACTACCTTGCCGATGAAGGCATCGCAGGTATTGCTTTTCTCGCCGACCGATTGGGTAAGCCCGTGTTGGTGGAAGGTCCTGCTGGAACAGGAAAGACCCAGCTCGCAAAGAGCATCGCTGAAATGACAGGTGCCCGCCTGATTCGTCTCCAGTGCTACGAGGGCCTTGATGAATCCAAAGCGCTCTACGAGTGGAATTACAAAAAGCAGTTGTTGCGTATTCAAGCCGACAAGAGCAGCGACGCGTGGGAAGACATTCACGACGACATCTTTGGCGAAGACTTTTTATTGACACGTCCGCTGCTTGAAGCGATCACCGCTGAAGAACCTGTGGTTCTTTTGATCGACGAAGTTGACCGCGTAGAGGTAGAAACCGAAGCTCTGCTCCTTGAAATTCTCTCTGAGTACCAAGTATCGATTCCTGAATTTGGCACCATTAAGGCAAAGCAAATTCCTCTGGTATTTCTCACATCAAACAACACACGTGAGTTGTCAGAGGCGTTAAAGCGTCGTTGCTTGTTCTTGCATGTTGATTATCCAGACATGGATCGCGAAAAGCAGATTGTTCTCACCAAGGTTCCAGGAGTCACCGAGCATCTTGCTGATCAGATTGCGCGCATTGTGCGGAGCATTCGTCAACTAGATCTAAAGAAGGCACCGTCAGTTAGCGAGACGTTGGATTGGGCAGCGACATTGGTATTGCTTGGCATTGAAAACGTCGATGCGCAACAAGCAAAAGAAACGCTGCACATTTTGTTGAAGTATCAGTCAGACATTGCGAAGGCAGCTAAAGAGTTGTCAGACGACAACTAACGAACGCGGGGAAACGTGCTCGATCTTCTTACGGGCTTCATTACTGAATTGCGTAACGCGGGACTGCCAGTCAGTCTCACGGAAAACCTCGACGCCATGGAGGCGATTCAGCACATCCCAATTGAAGATCGCGAAGCTTTCAAATATGCACTAGGTGCCACACTCGTAAAAAATCATGCCCACTGGCGCTCCTTCGAGACCGTTTTTGAGGTGTATTTCAGTCTTCGTGGACCGCAGTATCAGATCTCGGAAAACGGCGACGCCGATGATCTCTGGCGCGAGATGCAAGAGCAGATGCAACAGGGCGAAGGTCGTGGTGCTGGCGGGGCGATGAACTCCCTGACACCCGAAGAAATGATGCAACTGTTGATGCAAGCATTGCGCTCTGGAGACCAAGCGTTGATGCGCGCACTTGCAAAGCAAGCAGTCAATCGTTTTGCAGGCATGGAACCAGGTCGTCCCGTCGGTGGCACGTACTACTTGTATCGCACGCTTCGCAACCTTGATCTTGATTCCATGCTGGAGAAATTGATGGAAGCAAGTCGTCAAGAAGTAGGTGGCGATCTGACTTCTCTTGAGGAACGTCTGGAACGTGATGAACATCAATCAAACATTGAAAAGTTTAAGCAAGAAGTAGAAGCCGAAATTCGTCGTCGCTTGGTGGCCGATCGTGGAGCAGAAGCAATGGCAAAGACTTTGCGCAAACCATTGCCGGAAGATGTTGAGTTCATGCACGCAAGCCGTGAAGAGATGGCTGGCCTAAAAAAGGCGCTGCAACCACTCACACGCAAATTGGCCGCAAAATTAGCGCGGAAACGCAGACATGCCCGCAAAGGTCCTCTTGACTTTCGTAACACCGTTCGTCATAGTTTGAGTTACGGCGGTGTGCCGGCTGAACCCAAGTTCAAGTTCCCGCGCCCAGCAAAGCCTGAATTGGTAGTTGTTGCAGACATTTCCGGTTCCGTTGCCGCATTCGCACGATTCACATTGATGTTGGTGTATGCCATTCAAGGTCAGTTTTCAAAAGTACGTTCATTTGTCTTTATCGACGGGATCGATGAAGTGACCGAGTACTTCCGTGCCACCGAAGACGTGTCGGAGGCAATCGCACGCATTAATACAGAAGCAGATGTCATCTGGGTGGATGGCCATAGCGATTACGGACATGCTTTCGAGGTGTTCTGGAACAAGTATGGAAAAGACATCTCCTCGCGAACCACTGTGTTGTTGCTTGGTGATGCGCGCAATAACTACCACGCATCACAGTCGTGGGTTGTGAAAGAGATGAAGCAAAAGGCTCGTCACGTGTACTGGTTGAATCCAGAGCCTCGATCATATTGGAACACTGGCGACTCCATTGTTGGTGAGTACGGATCATTCACCGACGGCGTGTATGAATGTCGCAACCTGCGCCAATTAGAGTCATTTGTCGAGAAACTAGCCTGAGCGTCGTGACAGGTACTCGTTTGGTGCTCATTCGCCACGGCGAATCAAATGCAACGGTGCGTCGCATGATTGGCGGTCCTCGAACCTGTAGTGGACTGTCGCCCCTGGGGCAACTGCAGTCAGAACGTCTACGTGATCGTTTCCTGCAACACAACGAGATCGCAGCCGATGTTTTGGTGTCAAGTTCATTTCCGCGGGCCCGCGAAACAGCCCAGATCATTGCGCCAGGACTTGGGAGTTTGCCCATCGATGTGATGCCGCAATGGGGTGAGCATGACCCAGGCCCCCAGTGCGACGGCATGACATACAAAGATTTCATTGACCAATATGGAATGCCCGATTGGGAGACCGACCCGCATGCCATCACATTCCCTGGCGGAGAAACAGTGGCAGAGTTTCACTTACGTGTTGGTGCTGCGTTGGCCCAAACCGTGCGTTCGCATGAGGGGGCAACCATTGTGGTCTGCTGTCACGGTGGTGTGATTGATGCAATATTGCGTACCGCATTGCGTGCACCAACTACCGGATTTTTCGAAGTGCATACATTGAACACATCGGTGACTGAAGTGCAGCATCTGCGCGCGGGGCGTTGGAAGTTAGTGCGATACAACGACGCGGCACACTTGTCAGGACTGCCCGCTTCCACGCCACCACAGGTTGACGATTCATCCGTCACCGCACAATGATGGGGTAGTGCGTGCGCACCGTTGCAATCGTTGGTGCTGGAACTGCGGGTTGTGTTGTTGCACGGCGTCTTATTGATGTTTTTCGTGATGGCCCAGACACTCCACGAATTGTGGTGATCGAGCGGGGAGGATTGAATCCGCACCACGACGATGCTGATTTCATGACGTCGCTTACATCCGATGCGGTGACCCACGTTGACGCAATGGTGACTAATGACAAGGCACGCGATCACTATTTGTATTTGCAAGGTCGATGTGTGGGTGGTGGTGGAGCAGTAAATGGCATGGTGGCGTCGCCACTGTATGAAGAAGATTTTGCTGAGTGGCGTGATTTGCACGGCTGTAGCGATTGGGATCCGCAGAAATTGCTTACCTGCGCTGACGACCTGTTTCCTGCCATACCGCTAGCAGGCGACAACGTAGGAGTGGTCGGCAGGGCCGTGATGTCGGCTGGCGGTCATGCCGCCCACCTCACGCGCAGTGATCATCGCGTGTCGGGTGCAACGGTGATCGCTCACGCAGTAGCAAGTGGAGCAGTAGAGATAATCACTGCCAATGCAACGAGCGTGGTAATTGAAAACAATGTTGTTCGGACGGTAGTAACAAGCAGTGGCAAAGTACCTGTAGACGTGGTGATACTGGCAGCAGGAGCGGTGCTCACGCCACTATTACTTCGCCAATCAGGTGTTGTGCATGACGAGATCGGTCAACGAGCACAAGATCATCCATCAATCTTTTTCACGGTGGCTCGTCCCCATGGTTTTGTCGGAGGCGTCAACGCAACTGCGGTGCACTCGATGGGCGATACACAACTCATTGCCTATGAATCTGCCCACCCGTCAACTCCAATGTTTGGTGGAGTATCTCTCAGTATGTTGCGGGTGACATCACGTGGCGAGGTCTTGGGGACGTTGCAGTCACCACAATTGCAACTTCGTTTGCTGAGCAACGACAAGGACCGTGCACTGATGCGCTCAGCTGTTCGTGATTTTGTGCGTGAATATGTTCCAGTGATTGAAAGAGACTGTGGTTCTGTCTTGTGTGACGCCTTGGGTACACCAGCACAACATCTTGCAACACTCAACGATCCAAGTCTTGATGCTTGGCTCTTGGCACATGTGGTGCCTCACAGTCATATTGCTGGTACGTGTGCGATGGGGGGAGGGCCAGATGCCCCGGTGACTCAACGCGGACAGGTTCGAGGAGCACGAGGTCTGTACGTTGCCGACGCTTCCGTGTTTCCGCAATTGCCTCGAAGTAACACTAATAAAGTGGTTGCGGCAGTGGCATCACAGATTGCACATTTTGTTGCGGAGGATCTCTCATGACATACACGCTGGGTATGCACGAAGTGTCAGACGGTTGCCATGCGTATTTGCAACCAGATGGTGGCTGGGGTTGGAGCAATGCCGGACTCGTGGTGGGCGACGGCGCATCGTTGCTTGTTGACACTCTTTTTGATCTCACATTGACCCAACGCATGTTAGATGCGATGGCATCGCACGTACGCACGTCACCTATTTCAACTGTTGTAAACACCCATGCCAATGGCGATCACTGTTATGGCAATCAATTGCTGCAAGGGGCTGAAATCATCGCCTCCGAGGCAACTGCAGAGGAGATGAAAGAAGTGCCGCCATCAATGTTGGCGCAATTGAATGCAGCACCAGGCGAGATAGGGGAATTGTTCCGTCACTTTTTTGGCGAGTTTGAGTTTGACGGTATTGAATTGACATTGCCCACCCGCACTTTTCAAGGACGACATGAAGTGGAAGTGGGTGGACGAATCGTTGAACTCGTGGAAGTGGGACCAGCACACACGCGAGGAGACACACTGGTGTTTGTTCCCGATGCAAAAACCGTGTACACCGGCGATGTTTTGTTTATTGGAGGCACTCCCATTGTGTGGGTGGGACCATTATCAAATTGGATTGCGGCCTGTGATCTCATCACATCATCTGACGTGGAACATATCGTGCCTGGTCATGGTCCGCTCACCGACAAAGCCGGAGTCGTGGCCGTACGTGATTACTTGTCATATGTCGAGTCCGAAGCAACGGAACGCTTTCATGGCGGGATAGATGCATGGGATGCAGCGCGAGACATTGCGTTGAATGGTTTTTCGAATTGGGGCGAGTACGGCCGACTAGCAGTAAATGTCGACACTGTGTATCGAAGTCTTGATCCTGATCACAAGAGCCCAAATGTGATTGAGCAATTCAAACGGATGTTTGAGATGGAGCATCACCAGTAGTGGTGGTTATTGACGCAGGTCTTTTCTTGCGTTGACGAACGATGACAACAATCCAGCCGATAAGTGCAACAGCGGTGAAGAAAAACCATTGGCCTGCATACGAGAGGTGCGGTCCCTCGTCAAGTGGTGGATTGGCGACGCGCGCTGGCCATTGACCTTCCGGTGGATCAGATTCGAGACGCTGGACATACATCGGTGCGACATCAAGATCTAAGACACGTTCGATGAGGGGAATGTCGAGGCGTTGGAACTCAGTAGTGCCGGGTCGTTCCGAATCAACTGCCCCAACCGCGCTTCGTTTTTGTGCTGCGCGCGCAAATCCAATGACGGTGACCGTGCCAGTCGGTGGTGGTGGAATGTCGATAGACAGCGGGACGAAACCGCGGTTAATTAAGACGATGTCACCATTGTCGGTGATCATCGGCACGACAGAGTTGCGACCAGCTGCGCCATCTTGCGAGCGATTCACAATGGTGATCTCGCGGTCTGCGATGTATTCACCGGTCACTCGTACGGGGTACCACTCGAGTTGGCTGTAATCATCGTTTTTCTGCAAGAGATCACTCAGTGGTTGAACAGCTGTCCGTGAATGAGCGCGCACTTCCGCGTTGAAATCTTTGCGTTCATCTAGTCGTTGTAATTGCCACATACCAAGATTGATCATGGCAATGACGGACACAATGATGAGAATGTGAAATGCAATCCATTTCGGGGATAAGAGCCCGCGTTTCATAGTGACAGGCTCTGCATTAGTCGCACATCGTTAGTGAATCGACGATTGGGGCGCCCCGCAACTCGTTGAGCTCGGTGAGAAGAAGATCACAGGCATTTTGATTACCTACATAGAGCAATTCTCGTTGGGTTGTGGGAATGGGCAATGCTGCAATCAGCGATGTCCAGTGTGCATACGGACGACCAAGCACAACACGTAATGCTGCAGATAGTGCTCTCAGAGGAGAGCTGTCATAGATTGCCATTAACTGCTCTACGTCTGATTTTTTTAAGACGCGAGAACGCACCGAAGACTGGGCGCGACGCACGAGATATGGGGACATAAATCCTGCATAACGATGGTGAAGTGTTTTGCTGCGCCAATCGCTGCCGCGCACTGTTCCACGACAGGCGTGAGATCCGCACAGGCACGCGAATTCGTCGTAGTCGCTTCCGTCAGTCATCGCGTAGTCGAATGTGAGTTCCTCGCCGGGCTCAATCTCTCGCATAGTCACGATCTGTACGGCATTGCCCGCGCCGCAGTTAGGTGCACACGAATGATTAATGGAATCGCCTGGATCACGAGTGGGTGGGCCAAGGACAAACAAGTCATCATCAATTTGGATAGATCGAGCGCGACGATCGGGGGCGCATTGGTCAAATGTGTGTCGGCGATGCATCTCGCCACCAAAAGTTGCGATGACGGTGTCGACGGGAATGTGAACGAGAGCAAATGCGCCGTGGCCACGACCCGATGCGCCACGATCGGCAGCAAGTGGGGACAAATAATTGCGAAGAAAAGACAGTTCAGACGTCATGCAATAGAGCCATCCAGCGCCAACTCCGCCCGCTGAAGTTCCGTCAGGGTATCTCCGTTTGACGGAACCCGCAATAGCGCGGACTTGCTACCGTTGCGGAATGCGCCGTGTTCGAAAGGACTCTGGCGCTGTATAGAGGGGGAAACAGATGACTGATTGGAACGTGGGACGCATCTGGCAGGCAGTGGCAGAAAAGATCCCTGGCCACGTGGCCCAGATCTGTGGCTCGAAACAGCAGACATGGCACGAGTTTTATCGCCGCGCAAACGCCGTTGCCGCCGATTTTCATGCTGGCGGCCTTGGTCCCAATTCCAAAGTGTCGTGTTATCTGTTTAATGGCCCGGAATATCTCGAGACGATGTTCGCCTCATTTCTCGGGCGGTGCGTACCTATTAATACGAACTATCGCTACGGCCCCGAAGAGATCGTGTATTTGTTTGACAACGCCGACGCTGAAGCAGTCGTGTTCCACGGAGCCTTTGCAGAACTTATTGATGGAGTGCGCGGTCGTTTGCCAAAAGTAAAGCGCTGGTACATGGTGAAAGATGAGGTCACCACAGTTCCGCCATGGGCGCTCGACTACGAAGCAATCGCATCTGTTGATGTCGCCGATGTCGATTCTTCTGGCGCAAATGGTGACGACATGTTGTTCTTGTACACCGGTGGCACCACTGGAATGCCCAAAGGTGTGATGTGGCGCCTTGATGATCTCATCAACGTGTTGGGGGCTGGTGGCAACTTGCTAAATGGCTATGGTCCTGCAGCAGATGTTGATGAAATGCTCGAGCGTATTGACCCGAATGGAATTGGCGTTCGCACATTGGTTGCATGCCCACTAATGCATGGCACCGGTCAGTTCTCTGCGATTGGAACATTGATGAACGGCGGTTGCATTGTGACTCTTCCCAATCGCAGTTTTGATCCTGCGCTCATTTGGGACACTGTCCAAACACACAAAGTGAACAACATCATCATTGTTGGACAGGCTTTTGCCGGCCCAATGCTCGAAGAACTTAATGCGCATCCCGGCAAATACGACTTATCCAGCGTGCGTCTTATGACATCTTCTGGAGTGATGTGGTCACAAGAAAATAAAGATGGCCTCATTGGGCACATGCCACAAGTGATGCTGTTTGATAGTTACGGATCATCAGAAGCGGTTGGTCTTGGAGCATCTGTCAGCGCAAAAGGCGCATTACAGAAAACAGCAAAGTTCATGCTTGGACCAAACTGTGCGGTGTTCACAGAAGATGGTCGTCGCGTTCAACCGGGGTCAGACGAGCGTGGCATGGTCGCAGTCGGCGGATTTATTCCACTTGGCTATTACAAAGACGAAGTGAAATCAAAAGCCACGTTTCGTGAGTACGAAGGGCGGCGATGGAGTGTTCCTGGCGATTTTGCGACCGTCGATGACGACAACACCATCCACTTGCTGGGTCGCGGTTCAGTGTGCATCAATACTGGTGGAGAAAAAGTATTCCCCGAGGAAGTGGAAGAAGCACTAAAGACACACCCAGGTGTGCGCGATGCCGTTGCAGTTGGTGTTCCCGATGATCGTTTCGGTGAAGCCATTTGCGCGGTTGTTGAAGCCGAGGGTTCGGTGCCGACACTTGATGATCTCAGTGCGCATGTGAAGACATCTCTCGCTGCGTATAAGGCTCCTCGTCACATCGTGGTGGTGGACACCATCGGTCGAGCACCTAATGGCAAGGTCGATTACAAGCGTCTGAAAGAGCACGCGGCGTCGGTCTTGAAGCGTTAAATACCGCACAATCCTTCAACCGTCGGGCTAACCTCACATCCGACGCATTCAGAGAGACCAACAGGTCCGGCAACCGGGGTTCACGCCGCACGGTGCCTTCTCGCTCTGGCGAGGATGTGGCTGAGTGTTTGTCGCGCGTTGCGTGGCAGACATTGTCAGCAACAGGGCGGTGGCTTTCTCCGACAGCATCACGCACAACCTGTGTGTACACACGTACGCACTGCATCTAGTGAAGGAGGATCCATGCATACGCCAGCTCATACCGGCAAGCCGTACCCCGCCACTGGTGCATGGATGCCAGATGATGATCCGGGCAACCGCCAATTTCATACTTTCGCAGTGGATCGTCCGTTTTCCTTGGAAGGTGGCGGAGCACTACGTCATGTCACCGTTGCATACGAAACGTGGGGCACTCTCAATGAAGATGCATCGAATGCGATTTTGATTTGTCACGCGTGGACAGGAGATAGTCACGTTGCCGGAGCCGCATCACATGGGCACCCGGCTCCTGGTTGGTGGGAAGGTGTGATTGGTCCTGGTCATGCAATCGATACCAATAAATATTTTGTGGTGTGCACCAACGTGATTGGTGGTTGTCAGGGTTCAACCGGACCTGCATCCGTGCATCCAGAGGATGGAAAGCCATATGCGTTGCGTTTTCCTGTTGTCACTATTCGCGACATGGTGCGCGCACAGGCATCACTTGCGGACGCACTTGGCGTCACACGTTGGCACAGTGTCGTTGGTGGGTCGATGGGTGGCATGCAGGTGCTTGAGTGGGCAATTATGTTTCCGCACCGCGTGGTGTCAATTATTCCCATTGCCACGTGTTCGGCTGCGAGTGCCCAACAAATCGCCTGGGGCGCTATTGGCCGACGAGCTTTACTGACAGATCCCAGTTGGAATAACGGCAGCTATTACGATGCTGTCCCCGATGAGGGTCCGTGGCTAGGGCTGTCGATTGCGCGCATGATCGCCCAGGTGACATTTCGGACAGACTCGAAGTTTTCTGAAAAATTTGGACGCACGCTTGCCGACAATGTCTTTCACAGTGAAGGTATCGATTTGTTCTCACGATTTGAAGTAGAGAGTTATCTTGAACACCACGGAGACAAGTTGGTGCGTCGCTTTGATGCGAATAGCTATCTGTACATCGGGAAAGCCATGGATCTCCATGACGTTGGTCGAGGTCGCGGAGGAGTTGACGTTGCGCTACAACGCATCATCTGTCCGGTTCTCACTATCGGTATCGACAGCGACATTTTGTATCCCGCCTATCAGCAACAAGTGATCCACTCCCATACAGCACACACAGATCCTCGGAGCGAGTACGTCGAATTGCGCAGTGATGAGGGCCACGACGGATTTCTCATTGAAGTTGCCGCGGTCTCGCGAGAAATTGCGCGCTTCTTACGGGGTCTTGACTCTTGACACCCTGACATTGCCGCTCAGGCGTGAGAGAATAGAGGCCATGACAGTCAACGCAATTGCCATCGGGCTCATTGTGTTGGGCGTGGTGTTGTTTGTGGTGACCATTGGTTTTTGGCGCTCGTCGGTAGAAGATCCCGACGTCCTTGCTCCACTTGAGATCATGCAAGACCGAAAGTTTGCTCGTGCTGATGGTGAACGCCGATTTCAATTGTTGAACACTGTGCGCACAACCGGTGCACCCGTGTCAGTAACGCCAGACGTCTCGTCACCCCTGTTGCGCGAACCGGTGTCAGAACCCGAACGAGCCTTTCGAGATCCATTCCCTCACGATGATGATGCAGTCGATGTGGTGCCACGACGTGAAGATGTGATCAATCCCGTTCCTCGGGTTATTGACCCATTGCTGCATCAGCAGCTCTCGCCGCCGGATCCACGTCGTCGCGACCCGCGGCGTAGTCGCCCGCAACGATAAGAACAAAAATACGAACTAACAATTCAAACTAAGGAAAGGCATCATGGCTGAATTCAATCCCGACGAGATGATTGCACGCTTTAAAGATCGAGCCCTCGCAGTGCGTAAACGTCCGTTACCGCCTGTTGCTGGGGAAGAGCGCCAGTTGTTCATCGATCAAGCCCAAACAGACTTTCAAGACTTTGCGATCATCGGTGACGCTCAGGCCGCGATTGAAGATGGGGTGTTGGTGCTGCGCATCGACATGAGGCCTTCGTGAGCCCTGTTGCGCGCTTTCGTAATGCACTAAATCAACGCGACGACGTACCTTTACTAACGGCAATTCTTGCCGTGTGTTTTTGGAGTGCAACGCCGCTCTTCGTACGTGGAGTGTCGACATCCACCACAACAGTGATTTTCTGGCGCTTTATTGTGGCAACGCCCATCATGACCCTGGTCGCGGTGTTGGCGGGAGGTCGATTCACCAAAGAGTTGTTCGTAAAGTCATTTTGGCCTGGAGTTTTGTTTGCCGGTTCTCTTGTTACAGGTTTAACCGCACTACGTGAAACGTCAATTGCAAATGCCACTTTGATTATGTCTCTACAGCCCGTGTTGGTGCTGATGATTGCACCGAAGTTGTTTAAAGAGAAAGTGCGTATCACTCAAGTCATCAGTTCCATCGTGGCGATGACTGGTGTCACTATTTTTATTTTAGCTGCAGCCTCGACTAGTGGTGCAACCATTCGCGGTGACTTGATCGCATTCAGCAATCTGTTCGTATGGACGGGATACTTCTTGTTGTCAAAACATGTTCGTAGCACCGGAGCTGGCGCACATTCATGGTCTTTTTTGGCAGTCGTATTCATGTGGGCGACATTGTTTGTCGCACCGTGGGCCTTGACAACAAGTAATGACATTGGTGCCATGACGACAAAAGACTGGATACTTGTGGTGTCGATGGTGCTGTTGCCTGGCGTTCTTGGTCACGGGATGATGACATGGGCACAACGCCACGTAGATGTGACTGTTTTGTCACTGCTTATGTTGCTCCAACCAGTTCTGGGTGCATTCGGTGCATGGATGATCTATGACCAGCGTCTAAATGGCATTCAAGTGTTTGGAGGCGTACTCGTCTTGGGAGCACTTGCGGCGATTGTGCGCGAATCTCGAGCGGTTGCAACTGCAGAGGCACAGGCTGCAGCCGAATTGCTGGAAACCGCCTAACTTCACTTTGCCGGTTTATCTTTGCTGGTCTATCTGTGCCGGTCTATCTCTGAAGCAGCATTTGAGTCGGGCGTATCCGCTGGTATTCTCGGAAGCCTTACGCGGACGTGGCTCAGTTGGTAGAGCATCACCTTGCCAAGGTGAGGGTCGCGGGTTCGAATCCCGTCGTCCGCTCCATTTTTCGGGCTAGCAAGCTTTACTGCTTGAACAACCTTATTTTTTGATCAACCTTGTTTTTTTGATCAACCTTGCTGTTTGATCAACCTTGCTGTTTGATCAACCTTGCTGTTTGATCAACCTTGCTGTTTGATCAACCTTGCTGTTTGATCAACCTTGCTGTTTGATCAACCTTGCTGTTTG